>Ga0102590_1000974_pt1 | contig 49934 bp, 42 predicted proteins | sample AraplaMF_Col_mMF_FD_76859 | JGI IMG/M metagenome (GOLD analysis project Ga0102590, IMG submission 76859) | Arabidopsis root microbial communities from the University of North Carolina, USA - plate scrape MF_Col_mMF | ecosystem: Host-associated > Plants > Roots > Endosphere | place: USA...
CGCTCCTGGAGCTTCTCGCGGTCGTAGTCCGAGGTGGTTTCCTCGATCTGCGCCTTGATCTGGGCCACGCGCGCCTCGATGTCGGCCTTCTTGCCGGCGCCGCTGACGATGGTGGTGTTCTCCTTGTCGATCATCACCTTCTTGGCGCGACCGAGCATGTTGAGCGTGACGTTCTCGAGCTTGATGCCGAGGTCTTCCGAGATCGCCTGGCCGCCGGTCAGGATCGCGATGTCCTGCAGCATGGCCTTGCGGCGATCGCCGAAGCCCGGCGCCTTGACGGCCGCGACCTTCAAGCCGCCACGCAGACGGTTGACGACGAGAGTTGCGAGCGCTTCGCCTTCAACATCTTCCGCGATAATCACCAGCGGCTTGCCGCTCTGCACCACGGCTTCGAGCAGCGGAAGCAATTCATTCAAGTGAGACAGCTTCTTCTCATTGATGAGGACGTAGGCGTCGTCCATCTCAACGCGCATCTTGTCGGCGTTGGTGACGAAGTAGGGCGAGATATAGCCGCGGTCGAACTGCATGCCTTCGACGACCTCGAGCTCGGTCTCGAGCGACTTGGCTTCTTCAACGGTAATGACGCCCTCGTTGCCGACCTTCTTCATGGCGTCGGAGAGGAACTTGCCAATTTCCGCGTCGCCGTTGGCCGAGATGGTGCCGACCTGGGCGATTTCGTCGTTCGAGGTGACCTTCTTGGAGTTCTTGACGAGGTCCGCGACGACGGCTTCCACGGCGAGGTCGATGCCGCGCTTCAGGTCCATCGGGTTCATGCCTGCGGCAACCGCCTTGGCGCCTTCACGGACGATCGCGGCCGCGAGCACGGTGGCGGTGGTGGTTCCGTCGCCGGCCGCGTCAGCGGACTTGGAGGCGACTTCGCGCACCATCTGGGCACCCATGTTCTCGAACTTGTCCTCGAGCTCGATCTCCTTGGCGACGGTGACGCCGTCCTTGGTGATGCGGGGGGCACCGAAAGACTTGTCAAGAACGACGTTGCGGCCCTTGGGACCGAGCGTGACCTTGACCGCATTGTTGAGAATTTCGACACCGCGCAACATCTTGTCGCGGGCATCTACGCCGAATTTGACTTCTTTGGCCGACATCATGATCTCCGTTTTCGACTGGTCGGATCCCAAGGATTCTCCCAAGGATCGCGCGCCTGGGCGGGCTCTCGAGGAGCGGGATTTGACTGACGGGCCTCATCCTGCGAGACGCCGGCTGCGCCGACGGCTCAGGACAAGGAAAACTGACTGGAGCTTAGGCGACCTTCTTCTTGGCGACGGGCCGATCGACGAGAACGCCCATAATGTCGCCTTCCTTCATGATCAGCAGGTCCTGACCATCGAGCTTGACCTCAGTACCGGACCACTTGCCGAACAGCACGTGGTCGCCGATCTGGAGGTCGATCGGAATCAGCTTGCCGGCTTCGTCACGGCCGCCTAGACCAACCGCCGTGATCTCGCCCTGCGAGGGCTTCTCCTTGGCGCTGTCCGGAATGATGATGCCGCCGGTGGACTTGTCTTCGGCTTCGATGCGCTTGACCACGACGCGGTCGTGAAGCGGACGGAATTTCATGCTGTCCTCCTGTTTTCTGGTTGTTGTTGCTTTGGATGAAATAGCAGTCGTGGCCAGCAAGTGCTAATCAGCACATAAGCCGCCGCAGGGGGCGTACAAGACCGAGCCCAACCGATATTCTGAGAGCAGCCTGAACGGCATGACACCGGCCCGGCCCAATGGCGTCAAACTGGCAAAGCACGCCCACGAAGCTCACAAGCCGAGCCCCGCGCTTTCGTTCCAGCGACTTGGCCGGAATGTGGCAGCGGATTTGACGGTGTTACATCTCGCCCCGGATGTATCACCTGCCCGCGCGCCGGAAAGGCTCATACGTGGCGCGTCCCTCCTACCTCGCCCGGCGCGGTGACGGTCGCGACTTCCTGCAGATTCGGTTGGGGAGTCAGAATTCCGCAGAGAGGTACGGCCAGGCGTTAGGCGTCCATGATTCTCTTCATCGTGGCCCTTTGCATTGATCGCGGCGTCAAACGATTTGAAAAGGCGGCCATCTTGTTCAATAGACCTGCGACCACCATGGCCCTTCCTTGCAAGAGCGCCCGAATACCGCTCGCCGCGACCGGACGTGGCTTCATGGTGAGGAGGCGCAGCAAGCTTGAAGCGGTTGCGCCGGCTGCCGCATCAAACCCCGTCGCGGTGTGCCCCGGGCAGAGACTGGTAACGACCACACCATGCGGGCGGAGTTCGTCATGCAGAGACTCGCCAAAGGCCAACACATAAGCCTTGGTCGCCGCATAGGCCGCGTAGCTGGGAACCGCCTGGAAGGCCAGAAGGCTGGCGATGAGGAGGATATGTCCGGATCGCCGCTTGGCCATGTCGCGGCCGAACAGATAGGTCAGCTCTGTGACCGTGGTGATGTTGAGCTGGATCATGTTCGCGGTTTGCTCGATCGGCGTGTCCAAAAAATCGCCGTGCAAGCCGAAGCCGGCATTGTTCACCAAGATGTCGATCGTCACGGACCTCGCGTCGAGACTGCTTTTCAGGCGGCTGGCCGCGCCCGGCGCGGCAAGATTGATCGCCTCGACCACCACATCCACCCCGTATTTGCTGCGGAGATCCGAGGCAAGCTTGTCCATCGACTCCCGCCGTCGAGCCGCCAAGACGAGATTGACTTTCTGCGCCGCCAGCAGATCTGCGAATTCAAGACCGAGGCCACTCGACGCGCCCGTGACCAGCGCCCATTTTCCGGCGAAATTGTCCGTTGCTTCTTTTGACATCGTTCTCTTTCTAATCTGATCAGCGAATGGGCCGTGCGGATTCTCACTCCGAACACCGGCCCCTCCCATTCAAGCGGCAGCGGCGTCTCGAACCTGTTCGGCCGCGGCATCCAAAAGCGCTTGAGCCAGATCGGGGTCGTTGACGACGCGCGATAGCGTCACTGCGCCGACCATCGTCGCGAGAATGCCCATGGCCTTGCTGCGCGAGGCCTCGTCGCCGTTTCCGGCGATGAAGCGGCCGAGCACGTCGAGATGGGCTTTGATTCCCGCTTCGAATTCCGCCTTCACCTCGGGGCCCTGTCGGGCGGCATCCGAGCCGAGCGCCACGATCGGGCAGCCGTCCATCTTCTCTTCGCGATGGTCGCCACTGAGGTAGAACGCAATCACGGCGCCGAGTGGATCGTCAGGGTGCGCCGCGGCTGCGTCTGACCATCGGCCGGATGCGCTTTCCAATGCGCGCCTGGACGCCTCCACCGCCAGATCCTCTTTTGAAGCGAACTGCTTGTAGAAGGCGCCCTGAGTCAGCCCGGCCCCCTTCATCAGGTCCTTGAGGCCGATGCCATCAAAGCCGCGCTCCCTGAAGAGGCGACTGGCGACATTGATCACGGTTTGGCGGTTCTCGGCCGCCTGGGTGCGACTCACTCGCATCGCGGATCTCCATTTGGATTTCGTTCAACTTCTATATCTGATATAGAGTTCGATTGCAATCTATCAATCCGCGCGGCGGGATTTCGTGCGAACGCGGCGAAAATCCCGGGGATTTTGGATCACGCTCTCGTTATCGCCTCGAAATTAGATTGCGAACGAAATCTAACTTGATTATAGATGTCGTATGCAATCTAATTCTCAAAGGAGATGGGTCATGAAAAGGGGTGTTGCGGTGCTCGCCGGTATTCTGGTTCCGGCGGGGGTAGCGACCTTCGTTGCTTTTGCCATTCCCGCCCATGAAGCCTCCGCGGTGATCGATCCCAGGCAGGAGCCCCCGATGGTCCGCCTGGCGACGGCCACTCGGGTCAGCGGATCTGAGCGCGGTTTCACCGGGACAGTCGGCGCGCGAGTGGAAAGCAATCTCGGTTTTCGCGTTGCCGGGAAGATCGTCGAACGACTCGTGAATGTCGGTGAGCAGGTCAAATCCGGCCAGCCCTTGATGCGGATCGACGAAACCGACCTCCGCCTCGCGGTCACAGCGAAGCGCAACGCCGTCGCCGCGGCGCGTGCCGTTGTCGTTCAGACCGACGCCGACGAGCGGCGCTACGCCAACCTGGTGAGCGACGGATGGACCTCAAAGCAACGCTACGAGCAGGCGAAGGCAGCATCCGACACCGCCAAAGCGCAGCTTGCCGCTGCGGAAGCCGAAGCAGGGGTCGCCGAGAACCAGGCGACCTATTCCGTCCTGTTGGCGGATGCGGATGGAACGGTCACCCAAACGCTCGGTGAGCCGGGACAAGTGGTCGCCGCCGGCCAGACCGTGGTTCGGCTGGCACAGTCCGGTCCTCGCGAAGCCGTGGTCGCCCTTCCCGAAACGACCCGGCCGGCGATCGGCTCGCTCGCCGAGGCGAGCCTATACGGGAGCGATGGGCGCCGCTTTACCGCGCATCTTCGCCAGCTGTCGGATTCCGCCGATCCCCAGACCCGCACCTATGAGGCCCGCTACGTGCTCGATGGCGAAGCCGCGGCGACACCGCTAGGCGCGACGGTCACCATTCGGTTCGCCAGCCAGGATCATCAGCCGGAAGTCCAGGTGCCGCTGGGAGCCGTGCTCGATGACGGCAGAACGACCGGCGTTTGGGTCTTCGACAGCGCGACCTCGACCGTGCGCCTGCAGCCCGTCAAGCTGCTGCGTGTGACCAGCGAGACAGCCGTTATCTCCGGATCGAAATCCGGTGACCAGATTGTTTCTCTTGGTGCTCATCTCCTGCACGAGGGCGCTCGCGTCAGGACGGGCTCGGAAAGCGGGAGCAAATCGTGAGCTTCAATCTCTCCGCCCTCGCCGTTCGCGAACGGGCCGTCACCCTGTTCTTCATCCTTCTGCTGGCAGCCGCGGGCGCCTACGCCTTCTTCATGCTCGGGCGGGCCGAGGACCCGTCCTTCACCATCAAGACCCTGACGGTCACCACCGTATGGCCGGGCGCGACGGCGCGCGAGATGCAGGACCAGGTCGCCGAACCCCTGGAGAAGCGGATTCAGGAGCTGACCTGGTATGACCGGGTGGAGACGACGACGCGGCCGGGTTATGCCTACATGACGGTGACGTTGAAGGACAGCACGCCGCCGTCCAGCGTGCAGGAGGAGTTCTACCAGGCCCGCAAGAAGCTCGGAGACGAAGCGCGCAAGCTGCCGTCCGGAGTGCTTGGCCCGTTCGTCAACGACGAATATTCGGACGTGAGCTTCGGACTCTACGCCCTCAAGGCCAAGGGCATGCCGATGCGCGAGCTCGCCAGGCAAGCCGAGACCATTCGCCAGGATCTCCTGCACGTGCCCGGCGTCAAGAAGATCAACATCCTCGGCGAGCGTCCCGAACAGATCTTCGTCGAGTTTTCCTATGCCAAGCTGGCAACTCTCGGCGTATCGGCGACGGATATCGTTGCCGCCCTTCAGCGGCAGAACACTGTCACACCGGCGGGCTCGATCGACACCAAGGGGCCGCAGGTCTTCATCCGGGTCGACGGCGCTTATGACAGCGTCCAGGCGATCGCCGACACGCCGATCGTCGCTGCCGGGCGGACGCTGAAGCTGTCCGACATTGCCGAGGTCCGCCGCGGCTACGAGGATCCGCCCACCTACATCATCAGGCACCAGGGCGAGCCCACGATCATGCTCGCGGCCGTGATGCAGGAGGGCTGGAATGGTCTGGCGCTCGGCAAGGCGCTGGAGGAGAGGTCCGCGGCTATTGCTCGGACACTGCCACTCGGGATGACCTTGGCCAAGGTCAGCGACCAGGCCGTCAACATCACCTCGGCGGTCGACGAGTTCATGATGAAGTTCGCGATGGCGCTCGGCGTGGTGCTGCTGGTGAGCCTGCTCAGCCTCGGCTGGCGCGTCGGCATCGTCGTTGCGGCGGCCGTGCCCCTGACGCTCGCCGTCGTGTTCCTGATCATGCTGGAGACCGGCCGGTTCTTCGACCGCATCACGCTCGGTGCCTTGATCCTGGCGCTCGGTCTGCTCGTCGACGACGCCATCATCGCGATCGAGGTGATGGTGGTGAAGATGGAAGAGGGCATGGACCGCATCTCGGCGGCGGCCTATGCGTGGAGCCATACCGCGGCGCCGATGCTGTCCGGAACGCTCGTGACAATCGCGGGCTTCCTGCCGGTGGGCTTCGCGCGCTCGACCGCCGGCGAATACGCCGGCAACATCTTCTGGGTCGTGGGATTCGCCCTCATCGTCTCCTGGATCGTCGCCGTTATCTTCACGCCGTATCTTGGCGTCAAGATGCTGCCCGCGATCAAGCCGGTCGAAGGCGGCCACCATGCGATTTACGGGACGCCCAACTATCAGCGCCTGCGCGGCCTCATCACCCTCGCCGTCCGTCACAAGTTCCTGACCTGCAGCATCGTCGCCGTCGCCTTCGCCTTCGCGCTTTCCGTTGTCGGCATGGGTGGCGTCAAGCAGCAGTTCTTCCCGACCTCCGACCGCCCGGAAGTGCTGGTGGAGGTTCGCCTGCCGGAAGGCACCAGCATCGAGACCACGACGGCCACCGTCGAGAAGCTCGAGGGCTGGCTGCACGATCAACCCGAGGCCAAGATCATCACGAGCTATGTCGGTCAGGGTGCGCCGCGCTTCTTCTTCGCGATGGCGCCAGAGCTGCCCGATCCGGCCTTCGCCAAGATCGTCGTCCTGACGCCGGACGCGGAGGCGCGCGAGGCTTTGAAGCATCGGCTCCGACAATCGGTATCACAGGGCCTCGCACCTGAGGCCAATGTGCGCGTCACCCAGCTCGTGTTCGGACCCTATACGCCATTCCCGGTGGAGTTTCGTGTGATGGGGCCCGATCCCGCGCAATTGTACGCCATCTCTCAGAAGGCCCTCGAAATCATGCGTGGCGTCCCCGATGTGCGGCAGGCAAATCGGGATTGGGGCGATCGCACGCCCGTGCTTCGCTTCATCCCGGATCAGGATCGACTGAACCTGATCGGCCTGTCGCCGGCCGAGGTGGGCCGCCAGCTCCAGTTCCTGCTCACCGGCATCGCCGTGACCCAGGTTCGCGAGGACATCCGCAATGTCCCGATCGTGGCACGCAGCGCCGGCGGCGAGCGGCTCGATCCGGCGCGTCTGGCGGATTTCTCGTTGATGAGCCGCGACGGCCGCTCGATTCCGCTCGACCAGGTCGGTCATTCGGAAATCCGACTTGAAGAACCGATCCTGAAGCGCCGCGATCGCACCCCCGTCGTCACCATTCGCTCGGATATCAATGAGGCGACCCAGCCTCCGGAGGTCTCCAAGGAGATCAAGACGGCCCTCCAGCCGCTGATCGCCTCCCTTCCGGCCGGCTATCGCATCGAGCTGGGCGGATCGATCGAGGAGGCAACCAAGGCCAACGACGCGTTGGCGACGATCTTCCCGGCCATGATCGCCGCCATGCTGATCGTCGTCATGCTGCAGGTGCGATCCTTCTCGACCATGGCGATGGTCGTCCTGACGGGACCGCTTGGTCTCGTCGGCGTCGTGCCGGCATTGCTCCTCTTCAACCAGCCGTTCGGATTCAACGCGATCCTGGGCCTGATTGGACTGGCGGGCATCCTGATGCGCAACACTCTGATCCTGACCGAACAGATCAAGGAGAACCTTGCCGCCGGACTTGACGACTATCACGCCGTCATCGAGGCCACGGTGCAACGCACGAGGCCCGTGATCCTCACGGCGCTTGCTGCCGTGCTGGCCTTCATCCCGCTCACGCATTCCGTGTTTTGGGGATCGATGGCCTACACGCTGATCGGCGGCACCGCCGTCGGCACGGTTCTGATCCTGCTGTTTCTGCCCGCGCTCTATGCCGCCTGGTTCCGGATCAAGCCGACCGCCGATGGGACGCATGCGGATGCAATGGAAGAAACCCAAGCACGACCAGCAATGGCCGCCGAATAGATGACGGCTTGAGCGCAGGAGACCAACTTGAGCAAGCTATTCACCCTCCTCTCGATTGTCTTCGCCGGCTTGGCTGGCGCAGACTACTTGAGCGTTGCACCGGCGGCTTCAACAAACGCCTACGGATACTGTCTTCAAGACCATTCCTCCGACACGCGGACATGCAGCTTCGATACGCTCGAGCAGTGCATCGTCCTCATTTCCGGTCGCGGTGGGAGCTGCGCTCGCCACCCGTGGCCGTCCGAGGGATCCGCTATGGCGGCGAACTGAACCAAGGCTGTCCGCCATATTTTGGTCGAGCCGGGCTTCGCCGAAGCGGAGCTCGGCTCGCAACCACATGACTGGCGTCGATCCGGCACCGGAAAAGATGGCCGTTGCGCCCAGTCACTATTAATACTAAAGTGACTTACATTCAAAAACATCCAGGGGAAACAAATGCGCAAGGTTGGGATACATAACTTTCCGGACATCGACCGTGTGGTTTACGGCAAGCCTGCAGCCGAGGCTTTGAATGATGAAGCGGTGCGGCTGAATGCCAATCGCGTTTTCCTCCTGGTCAGCCGTACCCTGAATACGAAGACCGACGAGATCGAAAAGATTCGCCGTGCGCTCGGCAACAAGCATGTGGCGACCTTCGACGGAATCGCCCAGCACACGACCCGCAAGCAGGCCGCCGAGGTCGCGCGTCAAGCGAAAGAGGCGCAAGCTGATCTGGTGGTAGCCGTCGGCGGAGGCTCGGCGGTCGACCTCGCGAAGATCGTCATCATGGCCATGGAACACGACATTTTCGATGAGGCAGGCTTCGACCCGTTCGTCATGGGGCCTGGCGTGCCCTTCTCTCCATTCCGTGCGCCCACAGTGCGGCAAATCGCAGTGCCGTCGACGCTGAACGGCGGCGAATACAATGCCGGTGCACTCGTCACGGACGAGCGCACCAAGCTGAAGCAGATATTCTTCCACCCACAGATGTCACCCGTGGCGGTCATTCTTGATCCCGACCTCAGCCTTCATACGCCCATGAACCTGTGGATGGGATCCGGGACACGCTCGATGGATCACGGCATCGAAGCCCTGTGCTCGCCAGCGGGCACGCCTTTGGCCGATGAAGTGGTCCTGGCGGGTATCCGTCTTTTGCGCGAGGGGATGCTCCGCACCTTGCAGCAACCGAATGACATGGAAGCGCGACGCCAATCGCAACAAGGCTCATGGCTCGCCGCTTTCGGCCTGCAGGCACGCGTTCCGATGGGCGCAAGCCACGGCATCGGACACGTTCTTGGCGGCACTTTCGATGTTCCTCACTATTACTGCACGCCCGTCATCATGCCGAGCCTTCTTCGGTACAATAAGGCCTTTACAGAGGATGCCCAGAAGCGCCTGGCAGCCGCCCTCGGCAGCCCTGATATGGAAGCTGGAGATGCCTTTGCTGGCTTCGTCAAAGCGCTCGGACTGCCTACGCGTCTGGCAGACGTCGGCGTCGGCGAAGACAAGTTCGAGAAGATCAGCAAGATTGCGATCAATCATCGCTTCGTTCAGGCCAATCCGCGGCCTTTCAAGAGCGAAGCCGATATCGTCGATCTGCTGCGAATGGCCGCTTAACCGCACCGGGGCGCTTAGTCCGCGCCGAGACTTTACGCGGCGCCTTCGTGGTTCCGAGGACCTGCGCCTCGTTCCCCATGACATATTCGCGAGCTACGCTCATTATCTCCGATGAGAATTCCGGTTGATCCACCGCGCGCGCCAACAGCAACGCACCCACGATCTCGGACACGATGGCAATCGCTTCTCGCTTCGATGGTCCGTTCACGTCCTCCGACAGAACGTCGATCATCTCTCTCAGGCCGTTTGAAAACGCCCTTTTGATGCCCACGCCGGCCCGCGTGACCTCGGCACCGAGCGAGGGAAGCGCGCAACCGTTCGCGATATCGTCACGGTGTCGGTCCGTGAGGTAGTAGTCGACGATGCTCAAAAGGCGTTCGCCGGGATTCGAGCGATCGGCCGCCTTCCGCCATTGCTGCACCGATCCGTCCATGGCCCGGGCGAAAGCTCTTTCAATCAGATCACGACGAGATTTGAAATGGAGATAGAAGCCGCCGTGCGTCAGACCGGCAGACTTCATGAGCCCCGCGACCTTGATGCTTTCGATTCCCCGCTCGCGGATACGAGCCGAAGCGCTATCAACGATACGAGCCGACGTTCCGGCTCCATGGCCTTTCTCGTAACGCATAATTTCTCGCCTCAACGAGCGACTGGCCAATCGATCATTTGCGGCCAAAAGAAATCGCGACTTCGGCTGAGTGTAGTGCACCCCCCTACAGCCCAACATGGCAAAGCTGGTGCCGCGGCTATTCAACAATGAATTACGTACGCCCGCCTCTAGATGATAATCATCATCCAGAATTCGCGAGGGCCTGGCCATGACAAGGACTGCTGCACCTTCGCCCGACCGCCCCAGTGCTCCGGTGCAGACGGGCCAGAACTTTGAATCAAACGGGGTTCCTAAGCGAGTGGTTCGGGCCAACGGGCTGGAGTTTCCGGTCCTCGAAGCCGGCGACGGGCCACTGGTGCTATGCCTGCACGGCTTTCCCGATCATTCGCAAAGCTGGGCTCACGTCTTGGACCGTCTCGCGCGGGAGGGATATCGGGCCGTTGCTCCGGCGCTGCGCGGATTTTGGGCCGGGGGCGCTGCACCCGACGGATCCTACCGGGCCGCTGCGATCGGGCAGGACGTCCTCGCCCTCATCGAAGCCTTGGGCGTCGAGCAGGCCTGTGTCATCGGTCACGATTTCGGAGCACGGGCGGCCTATTCGGCGGCAAGTCTCGATGCGTCGCGGATCCGTAAGCTTGTAGGGTTGGCGGTCCCGTATGGGAAAGGCTTGCCGCAGGCATTCGTGGCCGACGGTGATCAACAGCGACGAAGCTGGTACATGTTCTTCTTCCATACGCGTTTTGCCGAGCCGGCCGTTCAGCTCAATGACTTCGCCTTCCTCGATCGGCTTTGGCGGGAGTGGTCGCCCGGCTACAAGATGCCGGCTTCGGACCGCCTCGCGTTGATCGACACGTTCAGACAGCCCGGAGTCGTGCCCCAGACGCTCGCCTATTACAGGCAATTGTTTATCCCGCCCCCCGAAGCGGAGGCCCAGGCCCTCGAAGCTCGCGCGAACGGCCCGATCGCTGTCCCAACCCTCTATCTGCACGGGGAGGAGGACGGCTGCTTGTCGGCGCGGCTTAGCGACGATATGGCCGCAGCGTTCACGAAAGGCTTCGAACGCGTGGTCATGCCCGGCGTCGGCCATTTCCTGCATCTCGAGAAGCCCGAGGCGGTCTTGGGCCACATTCTGCCTTTTCTCAAGAGCTGATGGCCTTTCCGTTCAAAGAACGCCCAGCCACACCCTCCAAAAGGAAGCGCCGACGGCCAAACCGTGTCCCATCCTGATTACCGGGGCCGGCGGAGACGTAGGCTCCATCAGCAAGACGATGATCCATATGCTCATCGAGAAGAAGTCTTCGGCTCCTCGATCCCCGCGCCAAAGCCTGATCGCGGACGAACTCTTTCTGAAGCTACATCCCGGGCCACTGGCATGGTGGCTCGCGGCTCAATTCCTTGCGCCTCTCGCTGTCTTCGCCGCCGGCTTGCCAGCGGATTTCACCCGTTGCACCGGACGGCGGATCAAGGCCTCGGAGGCTTGCTGCAGGTGACGCAAGCACTCATCGTGCTGCAGGCCGGGGCTCAATTTCCCGCCGAGGTGCCGTAGACCCCATCGACCGAGCGCCAATACGATGACGCCGAGCTCGCGGCCCGGATCCGTCAGGGTATAGGCGGCCCTGGGAGGGTGATCGCTGTAGAACTCGCGGCGCACGAGGCCGTGCTCCTCGAGGATCTTCAAGCGATCGGAGAGCACATTGGGAGCCATGCGGGGCAGACGCTCCTGAAGATCCTGAAAGCGCATGGTGCCGGGAAGCAAGTCCCTGATGATGAGCAGCGTCCACCGCGCGCCGACGACGTCGAGCGTTCGGGCTACCGGACAAGTTACGTCGAGGCTCTTTCTTGCCATCCAAATGAGATCCCAGAATCCTTTGCTTGTCCAAATATAGTCAATATTACCGGAATTGAAACTGCGCCGATGTGCCGAGAGCCCCCGCTTCGCACGATTAGGTCCGCAAAGCCTCAGTTCCTTTTAAGTATTTACTTTCTATTGAAACTGAAGTGACCTCTTCTGCTTCGGCTTGAAAGGCCAAGCTGGGGCTCGCGAGAGATCCCGCTCGGCTAACCGCGCAGGTTCATCGACGGAAGGTATCGACCGGGGCTGACAAACGTCAGGAGAACACGGATGACGATCGCAGAGTTCATAAGCAACGAAGTCACTGCAAACGAAGTCGTGCTATTCATGAAGGGATCGCCGAGTTCGCCGGCCTGCGGATTTTCGGCGCAGGTCGTTCGTATCCTCGATCATCTGGGCGTGACGTTCAAATCGCATGATATCTACCAGTCCGAGGAATTGCGGCGAGGGATCAAGGCGTATTCGGACTGGCCGACGATTCCGCAACTCTACGTGCGCGGCGAGTTCGTTGGGGGCTGCGACATCGTCACGGAAATGTTTCAGTCGGGCGAACTCCAACAATTGCTGTCGGCAGAGCACCAAGTTGCTCACTCGTCCTGAGCCTGGCGCGGCAACACAGAGGCTCCGCCTGCTTGGCCGGCATCGCATTTTGGTCACAAGCCAGCCTGGACGGGCTATTACGCAAATTGGGATATGCCTTCACGCGAGGAATAACCATGCAGCCCCCGATCCTGATCACCGGCGCCGCCGGAACCATTGGCCATGTTGCATGCAAGCTGCTGGTCGAACGGGGCTCGAAGGTACGAGCTCTCGTCCGCAGCGACGACGCTCGATCGGCCAAGCTGGCCAACTTGGGGGTTGAGATCGTCGTTGGCGATCTTCTCGACCTGCATGCGATGCATCGAGCGATCGAAGGTTGCGAGCGGGTCTACTTCGGTATGGCTGTTTCACCTTCATATCTGGAGGCGACCGTCAACGCCGCGACCGTCGCGAAACACCACAAGGTAAGCGCCTTCGTGAACATCTCTCAGATGACCGTATCGCAGATGAGCATTCATTCGACGACCGACAGCCCGCAGCAAAAGCTGCACTGGCTCGCGGAACAGGCATTGAATTGGTCCGGACTACCTGTGATACATGTCCGCCCCACCGCATTTCTGGACACCTTTTTCCTTCGACTGTCCGCGAGCTCCATCCGCGACCATGGACAAATTCGCCTGCCTTTCGGAAACGGGAAGACGTCGCCGATAGCGAGTGAGGATGTTGCGCGGGTGATCGCAACCATCCTCGAAAACCCAGGCCCGCATATCGGCAAGATTTATGAACTGACCGGACCCCGGTCACAGGACATGAACGGAGTTGCCGAAGAGTTCTCCAGCGCGCTCGGAAGTCCGATCACCTATGTCGACGTTCCCTGGGAGCCTTGGCGCAAGCAGTTGGAGGACAGCGGACGATTGCCTCCCCATGCGCTCTCTCATCTTGCGACAATGGCTCTTCTCAAACAGCAGAATCGATACGACCGATTGACATCGGACGTCGAGAAGATCACCGGCAAGCCGCCGCTTAGCGTCTACGATTTCGTTCTGCGCCATGCGGGCTTCTATACGACGGGGGGCTGAGCGAGACCGCATCAAGGCTACGGCGCCTTCGCGGCGCGTTATGGCGATGCGTAGCCTCGCAAGCGGGGGCTGCAGGTCACTTGCGAAGCCACCCCTGAGAATCAACGATCGGCAGATCGATCGGCGTGTCACCACTGAGCTTGGAGTCCAGACATGAAGGCTTACCTCTGCAAATTCATTCCACCGCGCGCTGATTTTCTGACGACGATGACGGCCGACGAAGCAAAATGGATGAAGCAGCACGGAGCGTTCTTGGACGATCTGCTCGCCAAAGGATTAGTCGTCGCGCACGGCCCCGTCATGGATCCGAATGGCGGCTATGGCGTTTCGCTCTACCAGATTGCCGACGACGAGAGCATCGAAGCGATTACGTCGCAGGATCCCATCTTGAAGAACGGCGCCGGCCATTATGAGCACTATCCGATGCGTCATCTGGCGGCCCGGGGCTAAACCCCGCGTCCATCACCTTCAGGGCCAAATACAGAGCGAATTCCGAGTTTGCCTCTCGGATGCGCTCGAATGCAATGCCACAACTGGCCGAGACGCCTCTCTTTTCAATGAGAGGCGTGGCTGACGAACATGCAAGGTGTAAGGGGACAGGACGCTCAAGATATCGAGCGTCCTGTCCGTTGACCCATTGCGTCAGGCGATTGCGCGTACCGGGGCAGAACCCGTGCTCACACCGTCGAGGAAGCCGGTCAGCCGCTGCCGGATGATGCGTTCGGCACCCTCCATGATGCGATCGATCAACTCCTTGACGGTCGGAATGTCGTTGATCAGACCGACCACCATGCCGCAGCTCCAGGCCCCGGCATCCATGTCGCCCTCCAACATCACCTTCGGGTAGACGCCGGCAACCTGGTCGAGAATATCGTCGATCTTCAGGCTGGCACCCTTCTCGCGCTCGATCTCGATCAGCTCCTTGACGCCGTTGTTCTTCAGCACGCGCTCGGTGTTGCGCAGCGCGCGCATGACGAGAACGGTGTCGAGCTCGGTCGCCTTGACCAGAGCCTGCTTCACGTTGTCGTGGACCGGCGCCTCCTTGGTGGCGACGAAGCGGGTGCCCATGTTCATGCCCGCCGCGCCCATGGAAAGAGCCGCAACGAGGCTGCGCGCATCCGCCATGCCGCCCGAGGCGACGAACGGAATCTTGAGCTCATCGGCCGCACGAGGCAGCAGAATCATGTTGGGAATGTCGTCCTCGCCAGGATGACCGCCGCACTCGAAGCCATCGACACTGACCGCGTCGCAGCCGATCTTCTCGGCCTTCAGCGAATGCCGTACCGAGGTGCATTTATGGATCACCTTGATGCCGGCGGCCTTCAGCGCCGGCATGTACTCTTCCGGGCTGCGGCCAGCAGTCTCGACCGCCTTGACGCCGCCTTCCTTGATCGCGGCGATATACTCGGGATAGGGCGGCGCGGTGAAGCTCGGCAGGAAGGTGAGATTGACACCGAACGGCTTGTCCGTCATGTCGCGACAGCGCGCGATTTCCTTGGCCAGCAACTCGGGCGTCTTCTGGGTGAGGCCGGTAATAAGGCCGAGGCCGCCGGCGTTCGACACCGCTGCTGCAAGTTCGGCGAACCCGACATAGTGCATCCCGCCCTGAATAATCGGATGCTCGATGCCGAACAGTTCAGTAATCGCTGTCTTCACGATGATCTCCCGCAGTTCCGTTCAATGGATGATTTCGAAAAGGCCCGCCGCACCCATGCCGCCACCGATGCACATGGTCACGACACCGTACTTTGCCTTCCGTCGCCGCCCCTCGATCAGAAGGTGGCCGGTGAGGCGGGCGCCGGTCATGCCATAGGGATGACCGATCGCAATCGAGCCCCCATTGACGTTGAGCTTGTTCGGGTCGATGCCGAGCTTGTCGCGGCAATAGATCACCTGAACCGCATAAGCCTCGTTGAGCTCCCAGAGATCGATGTCATCGATCTTCAGGTTGTGACGCTTGAGCAGGCGGGGGATCGCGACGACCGGGCCGATACCCATCTCATCCGGCTCGACGCCTGCGGCAACGAAGCCACGGAAGATACCGAGCGGTTTGAGCCCCTTCTTGGCGGCGATCTTGTCGCTCATGATCACGCATGCTGATGCACCGTCCGAAAGCTGGCTCGCATTGCCTGCGCTGATGGTTTTGCCCTCGAACACCGGCTTGATCTTGGCGAGGCCTTCTGCGGTCGTCTCGGGACGCGGGCCTTCGTCCTTGGTGAGGGTCACCTGTTCATAGGAAACCTGCTTGGTGTCCTTGTTGACGAGCGCCATTTTCGTCGTGATCGGAACGATCTCCTCGTCGAACCGGCCGCTCTGCTGGGCGGCCCCGACGCGGCGCTGGCTCTCCAGGCTGTATTCGTCCTGCTTGTCGCGGCCGATCTTGTAGCGCTCGGCAACGACCTCGGCCGTATCGAGCATCGACATGTACATTTCGGGCTTCATCGCCATCAATTCATCGTCGACCATATGAAACTTGTTCATGTGCTCGTTCTGCACCAGGCTGATCGACTCGATGCCGCCGCCGATCGCGATGCCCACGCCGTCAAGCATCACGGAACGTGCCGCCACGGCGATCGCCTGCAGGCCTGAGGCGCATTGCCGGTCGATGGTGGTGCCGGCGACGGTCACCGGCATGCCCGCGCGGATCGCCCCCTTGCGGGCTACGTTCATCACCATGGTGCCTTGCTGCATGGCGCAGCCCATCACCACGTCTTCGACTTCACCCGGGGCAATGCCGGCGCGCTTCACCGCCTCGGCCATGACGTGGCCGGCCATGGTCGGCCCCTCCGTATTGTTGAGGGATCCGCGGTAGGCTTTGCCGACCGCCGTACGAGCGGTGGAAACGATTACTGCTTCTGTCGTCATGCTCGCCTCTTTTCTTACGCGGCCGCGCCCAGTCGTGCATAGCGCAGGACGTGGAACGCGGGGTCGCCGAACTGGATGTTGATGGAAGAGATGCGCTTGAAATAGTGGCCGACATTGAGCTCGTCGGTCATGCCCATGCCGCCATGCAGCTGCACAGCCTGGTCGGCGACGAATTTGGCCGCATACCCGATCTTCGTCTTGGCGCCGGAGGCGAGCCGCGAGAGGCCGGCTTCACCGCCGCTGATGCTGAGATTGAGGTGCTGCATCAGGGAGAGCGCCTCCTGATGGGCGATGAACATGTCGACCATCCGATGCTGCAGCACCTGGAATGAACCGATGGTGGTGCCGAACTGCTTGCGCGTCTTCGAGTATTCCAGTGTGGCGGAATTCAGCTCGCCAATGGCACCGACCGCTTCCGCGCAGAGCGCGCCGATCGCGCGATCACGGCAGGCCTCCAGCGCCACCACGCCCTCGCCTTCCTTGCCGAGCAACTGTCCGCGGACATTGCGCAGATTGATCTCGGCGGCGCGACGGCCGTCGATGGTCTTGAAGCTCTGCAGATCGACGCCAGCCGCGCGGCGGTCGACCACGAACAGACTGACCCCGCCGCGATCCCGTCGATTACCCGAGGTACGCGCGGAAACGACAAGGTAGTCCGCCCAGGGCGCCGCGATCACTGCCGTCTTGCCACCGCTCAGGACGTAGTCATCGCCCTCACGCCGCGCGGTGGTCGTCACGTCTGCGAGATCGAACCGGCCCCCCTTCTCCGTCCAGGCCAGCGTCCAGATCTTCTTGCCGTCGAGGATGTCGGGGATGAAGCCCTGTTTCTGCGCGGCATCGCCTAGCCGTTCGATCAGGCCGCCAACCAGCACCACCGTCTCGACGAACGGCTCGACGACGAGATGGCGCCCGAACTCATGCGCGATGATCATGGTCGACAGCGGGCCGCCGCCGAGGCCACCCGCATCCTCGGCGAACGGTGCAGCCAGCAGGCCGAGTTCGGCAAACGCCGCCCATTGCCTGCGACTAAACCCTTGTTCGTCGGCGACGATCTTGCGGCGCGCCTCGAAATCATACTGATCGCGCAGCAGGCGCTGGATGCTCGATCGCAGCAGTTCCTGCTCTTCCGTAAACTGAATGTCCATCCGACCCTCTCGATACTCTGGCTAGAGACCAAGCACAGCTTTTGCGATGATGTTGCGCTGAATCTCGTTCGATCCGCCGTAGATGCTGAGCTTGCGAGAATTCAGATACTTCTCCGACGCGGTGTGCCCGTATTCAGGGCCGGGCATGAAGCGATTGGCGCTGGCCGGTTGCTCTCGCAGCGCGAGCCCGTGATTGCCGATCGCGCGGTGGGTCAGTTCGGTGATCCTTTGGAAGATCTCCGTGCCGCGGATCTTGAACAGCGATGCGGCCGGTCCGGGATCGATGCCGCGCGCCATCTGAGCCACGACACGCAGCTCGGTCGCCTCGAGCGCCAGTACGTCGAGTTCGACGAGGGCGATCTCGCGCTGGAAGTCGAGATGCATCGGATCGTCGGACGGGATCTCGGCTTCAACGATTTGCTTCAGCTTGTTGATGTAGCGTGTTGACCGGCCGATGCCGGCCATGCTGGTGCGTTCGTTGCCGAGCAGAAACTTGGCGTAGGTCCAGCCCTTGTTTTCCTCGCCGATCAGGTTTTCGACGGGGACACGAACGTTCTCCAGAAAAACGTCGTTGACCTCATGGCTTCCGTCGATGGTGATGATCGGTCGCACGGTGACGCCCGGCGACTTCATGTCGATCAGCAGGAAGGAAATGCCGGACTGTGGTTTGGCATTCGGATCGGTCCGCACCAGGCAGAAGATCCAATCCGCGTGCTGAGCGAGCGTCGTCCAGGTCTTGTGGCCATTTACGATATAGTGATCGCCCTCGCGCACGGCCTTGGTGCGGACGGTTGCCAGGTCAGAGCCGGAGCCCGGCTCGGAATAGCCCTGGCACCACCAGTCCTCGCCCGACAGAATACGCGGAAGAAACTTCTTCTTCTGGGCCTCGTTACCGAACGTGTAGATGACGGGCCCCACCATGGTGACGCTGAATGCCAAAGGCGGCAGCGTGCCGGCCCGGCTGGTCTCCTGTTCGAAGATAAAGCGGCGCGTAATCGACCAGCCGGGCCCGCCGTACTCCTTGGGCCAGAGAGGCGCGATCCAACCCTTCTTGTGCAGGATGCGATGCCAAAGCAGCGACTGCTCCTTGGTCAGGTCGGTCTCCGGATTCGGGACGCGCATTTCCGCGGGGTAGTTTTCCGCGATGAAGGAGCGCACCTCGTCCCGAAATGCGGCATCCTCTGGGGAAAGCGCCAGCTCCATCCTATCTGCTCCTCACCACTTCTCGCCGAAGGGACGAATCTCCATCTCGAACGTCCATGCGCTTTTCGGCTGCTGGTAGAGCTGCCAATAGGATGCAGCGACGGAGGACGGCGGCATCAAGGCATCCGGATCATCCAGCGCGTTGGGCCCGAGAGCCTCCAGTCGGCGCTGCCGAACCCATTCGGTATCCACGCCGGAATCGATGATCAGATGCGCGACGTGGATGTTCTTCGGGCCAAGCTCGCGGGCCATTGCTTGCGCGACCGCGCGGAGGCCGAACTTGGCGCTCGCGAAAGCTGCATAACCGCTGCCGCCTCTGAGCGAGGCGGTCGCCCCGGTAAAGAAGATGTTGCCACCTCCGTGCGGCAACATCAGGCGGGCCGCCTCGCGACCTGCCAGAAAGCCGGAATAGCAGGCCATTTCCCAGACCTTGCGGAAGACGCGTTCTGTGGTTTCCAGAATCGGGAAATTGACGTTCGCTCCGATGTTGAAGATGCAGACTTCCAGCGGCGCGTGCTTGTCCGCATCGTTGAGGAAGGAGATGATCTCGTCTTCCTTGCGAGCATCGAGCGAACGGGCGTGAATCTCTCCGCCGGCCGCCTCGATGTCTTTGACGAGCGGAGCCAGCTTTTCGCCGTTACGACGGCCGGCAAAGACCGTGAAGCCTTCTGCGGCAAACTTCTTGGCGATCTCGCCGCCGATGAAATCGCCGGCGCCGATGACAGCCGCGGTTGCGTTTCTTTTCTGCACGAGCGTGCTCCCTGTGAGGTTATACGTCGCTTGCGAACGATCTAGCCGTGAACCCGCCGGACCACGTCCGTCGACGCACTCGCGGCATCATGGAAAGTACATAGCGTTCTTTTTTAGAACTCGTCAATTGATATTTGACGCTGGTGCTTCGAACTCGCAAGGCGCACCTCAAGCTGAACCGGATCTCGATGCTGGCAGCCAAGCACGGCGGAAGATGCGCCCTCCCGATCCGAGGACAGCTCGTTCAAAGTGAGCTCGCTCACGGCACAAAGTCGAAGGACATCAGCGCTGTCCTTTATCGGGGCCGCGATTGCGATCTAAAGATGCTGCCAGCGAGCGCACCACTTCGCCGCAGATGGCGCAGCTATTTCAGTGGTCACGCCCGAGGGCGAGCGTCGTCGAAAAGCCTGGCCTGCTAGATCCGAAACGATCACCGCGGGCGAGTTGTGGCCGGCGGCGACTCCCATTTCATGATCGCCGAACTTCGATGCGGATATCACTTCGCCTTGGAAGTCGCCCCGCCGGATTGTTCGACGATGGATTCCTCCACGTCCCGCAACTGGTCCTTGCCGAAGAACATTTCCTTGCCGACGAAGAAAGTCGGCGAGCCGAACGCGCCCCGGCTCACAGCATCGCTGGTCAGCTCGATGAGCCTCTTCTTCACGTCGTCGTCCTGCGCACGCTTTGCAATGCGATCGATATCGATGCCTGAAGAGATGAACGCGCTGCGGAAAACCTCGGGATCGTCCATCTTCTTCGGTTCTTCCCACATATGGTGATAGGCAGCCCTGAAATAGGGCTCGAACACTCCCTCGGACTGCGCCGCAACCGCGCAGCGCATCAGCATGAGGGTGTTGACGGGGAAGAAGGGGTTGGTGCGGAATTTCGTCACGTTATGGCGGCGAATAAACCGCTGCGTCTCGAGCGCCTGGTATTCCGGCTTGTTCTTGATTCCACGCAGGGAATCGAAGGGCGACATGTTTCCGGTGGCCTTGTAGATGCCGCCAAGGAGGATCGGGACGTACTCGAATTTGGCTCCAGTGCGCTGTTCGATGCCCGGGATCGCGACCTCGGCCAAATAGGCGTTCGGGCTACCGAAATCGAATAGGAACTCTACTTTCGGTGTCATATCGGCGTTCTCCGGACAATTCGATGACGTTTGACGTTCGCAAGATCGCCTTGCTTTTTACAGTTCTCTTTTTGAACTGTCAAACCGATCCCAAGCAATTTGGTCGATTTTTCCGGGAGCTATTGTTTGGGGATCAGTACCTAACTAGAATGATATGACTTTATTTCCCGCTCTGGAGATTCGTGGGAGAATGGTTGGTATTGGAGGCCGCGGATGAAATGGAAAGAACTCGAGGAAGAGCCATGTTCGATGGCCAGGACTATCGCGGTCATCGGCGACCGATGGACGCTGCTTATACTGCGCGAGTGCTTTCTGCGTACCCGCCGCTTCGAGGGATTCCAAACCGCTCTGGGTATCACTCGCCATCTGCTTGCCGAGCGATTGAAGAAGCTTGTTCGGCAAGGCATTCTTCGCCGAGTCCCCTATCAGGAATCGCCCAAGCGCCACGAGTATATCCTGACGCAGAAGGGCCTCGACCTCTATCCGATCATGATGGCAATCGTCCATTGGGGCGACACTCACATGGTCGACGAACGCGGTCGGCCACTCCTGCATCAGCATCGCAACTGCGGTAAGAACTTCGATCCCGTCATGGTCTGCTCCGAGTGTGGCGAGCCAATTTTGGCCAAAGAAGTCCATACGCATCCGGGCCCAGGTGCCAGGCGCCCCCTTGCAAAAGGCGACGTGGAAGCACCGGCCCCAAAACCCAAGGTGCGGCGTAAAGTTGCCTGATCACTCCTGCCCTGCGAAGCCGGCCAAGCCACTACGCGTGTAATGACTGAGTAGCCGACCGCTTCACCGCGGTCAGCCTCAATGTCGGCCACCGGCCGGGCGCTCGACGAGTGGTAGTTCAAACTCGGATCACGCCTGGGGTCGGGGCGGAGCAGTAGAGAGATTCGACCTGGTCCGACCGGCACTTCAAGACGGCGCGTTGATTGACATATGCCTTGTCGGTGATTTCTCCAGCGGCGATTGACGGCGGCTCCTTGAGCAGCACGAACGCATGAGCATTTTCGCTGCTGCCAACGGTCCGGTTATATTCTTGCAGCCGGTCCTTGAGGAACTGCACGACGACGGGATCGCTGGTCAGGTCGGACGACGGCTGCGGAGAGATCCGCGCCGCTTCCGTCGGGTTCAGCCAGCAAAGCAGACCGCAATATTCTCGGTTTTCGCCTGCAATCACCACATCCGACAGCATGCCGCGGGTAGCCGCCAGGATTGCGGCGCGCATGTTCCCGATCGACACCCAGGTCCCGTTGGCGAGCTTGAAGTTCTCGGAAATCCTGCCCGTAAAGCGAAGTCCGGATTCGGGTTTCTCAGGGTCCATGAACGAGACTGTGTCGCCTATGCGATAGAAGCCTTCTTCATCGAAGGCTTGCTCCGTCAAGTCCGGCCGGCCGAGATAACCGGGCGTGACGTTGGGACCTTTGACCCGCACCTCGTATGTATCGGAAACGGGAAGCAGCTTGAGCTGCAAACCCGGCGCAGGAAGGCCGATTTCTCCCGGTCGATCGGTGGCCCAATGCGTCGTACTGATCGTTGGCGCGGTTTCCGTCGTACCGTAGCCGGACATGACAGGAATACGCCGCCCGGTGATCGATGACGTCAACCGGTAAAGACGCTCGAGCGTGTTCTGCGAGATGGCTGCGCCGGCGTAACTAATGCGATCCAGCCGCTTCAGGATGCGCGCGCCAAGCTCGGAATCCTTCTCGATGGCGTCGCAAAGGGAATTGTAACCGGCTGGCACGTTGAACATGGCGGTCGGTGAAACCTCTTGGAGATTGAGGAGCGTCTTGTGGAAGAGCTGCGGCAATGGCCGGCCGTCGTCGATGTAGAGCGTCCCGCCATTCTTGAGTATGCCGTGCAGAATGACGTTGCTTCCCATGGTGTGGTGCCATGGCATCCACTCGACCTGAACAGGCGCTTCGGAGGGAGCGACCAGCAAGCTACCCATTTGCAGAGAGCTCGCCATCATGCGGTGAGTATTCAGGACGCCCTTGGGAAGGCCCGTCGAGCCCGACGTGAAGAGGACTTTTGCGACGGAATCGCAGGATACGGAGCGGGACGCGCCTTCGAACCCTTGATAGCTGCTCCTCTTCTCAGTCAGGTCAGAATAGCGCACCGTTTCGGGAGCGCCGTCTACGCTGATCCAGGTTGCCGCTTTCAGTTCCGGAATGGAGTGGGCGGCTGAGAATTCGCGTCCGCTTTGCACGAACACGAACTTCGGGCGCAGCACCTCTGCGACATCTTTCAGCCGTGCCAGACCGCCGGGCATCAACGTGTAGTTCGGTGAGACTGGCGCGAAAACGACGCCGATCGACATCGCGGCGAAAGACATCACCGCGTTCTCTATGGAATTCCCGGAGAGAATGGCGAGGTTATCCGAAGGCTTCGCATCCATCTCGATCAGGCTTTGGCCAACAGCCTGAACCAAAGACCAGGCCTGGCTATATGTGATCTCATCCCATCCGCCGCTTGAATTGCGTTGAGCCAGGAAAATGCGGTCGGGAGCGGCTTTCGCCCATTTCGGCAGGAAGTCCGTGATACGCCAATCGCACTCCCCCAGTTCGATCGGCGAGCTCAAGATGAGCGTACCGTCGCTTCGACGCTGTAGAGAGACCTCTTTGGGCGCGAATACAGGTGCGTTCGTTGACATTGAAGATGATCCCATGACTTACGGCAGCGTCGCCCCGCCCTCTCGCGTGTGATCCCGCTTCCGATTTCCGACCCATCTTGCGGGCGCATTCGATCACGCGCGTTTTCCCGTTTTTCTGCGCGTCGACTACTCGGATTTCGCGTCAAGCACGTCCCCGAACAACTGATAGGTCGTTCCGGTCCAGCGCTGCAGCCGCATTTGGGTCGACATCATGTTCGAGCTTTCGCTGGTGTTGACCTCGATGCCAGGCAGCGCGACGGGGACCACGACGTTCTTGAGATTCTTTGCTTGCGCCAGGATATTCTTGCGGGAGAGATCGTTGCCGCATTGCTTCAGAATCTGCTCGAGCAGAACTCCCTGCTGATATCCGAGCGTATAACTTCCGTTGGTGATGTCGGCGCCGGACAGATACCTCTCGAAGAAGCTCTTATAGGCTTGCATGCCAGGATCGTTCTTCCATGTCTCGTCTGCGACGTCCTTGTTGATCGTGCCTGCGATCACGCCGATCGATTTGTCGAGCCCGGCCGGCGCGAGCGTGCCACCAACGGATGCGGAGGGATAATTGATAATGACGGTCGCCTTCCATCCAATCACCGAGGCCTGCCTGATCGCCTGCGCTGCAAACTTCGGTGTTCCGGCGATCACGAGAGCCTCGGCGCCCGAGCTCTTGAGATTCGTGATCTGTGAATCGATCGTCGGCTCGGTAACCTCGTAAGAGGCGGTCACGACCTTTCGATCGAAGTCGCGCCCCAGATACGCCTTGAAGGCATTGACGTAGTCCTTACCGAGGTCGTCGTTCTGGTAGAGAATTGCGTATTTCGCATTGGGAAGCGTCTTGGTCAGATACTTGGCGTAGATCTTCCCCTCGGTATCGTAGCTGACGAGACCGGTCGTCATCAGGGGATAATTCGCGACATCCGTGAACTTGGATGAGCCGCTGACGATTGCGAGGCTGGGCACCCCTTTCGCCCTGAGATACTTGGCCGTAGCCGAGATGCCGGGCGTACCCAGTTGGCCGAACATGAAGGACACTTCGTCGCTCTCGACCAGCTTGCGCACGTGCTCCACCGCCTTGGGCGGACTGTATGAGTCATCGTAGGCGATGTAGTTGATCTTCCGACCGTTCACGCCGCCTCGGTCGTTCAGGGATTGGATGTAGGCGATAAGCCCCTTGCCCACGAGCCCGATCGATGATGCCGGTCCGCTGAAGGGAAAGACCCCTCCAATCTTGATCTCAGTTTCGGAGATGCCGGGCTCTTCCGCCGCGGACGCGGGGCCGCTCAAGAGTACAGCAAGAGCTATCGCGATTTTCCAATTCGCCATCATCGATCGTCCTCCCCACGCGCGCCCGTCGGGGCACGCCACTATGTTGGTTGACCTTCTGCTTTTCGCGCTCGCCCGCCCGTCGTCGGTTCAGCACCGACCGGAGCGAGGGCTTGAGGTCTGGCCGAACCTTATCGTTCTTTTTTAGAACTCGTCAAGCGTCTCCGTGATCTGATGTCTGCGGCACATTCAGCCGATATCGTTCTGAGCGGTCAATTTGGTCGCGATAGCTCCACACATCAATCCGACCAATTACTTCCGAAATGGAACTTGGCTGCCAAATGCCGGACTGGACCCCGCCACTCGAGCGCACGTCGTCAAGGACTGCCAATGCCCTGTACCGCCGTCACGACCGGCTTGCGGCATCGTCCCTTGAGCGCAAATGCATCGATGTTGCTCGGAGAGATATCGATCTTCTCGGCGTTCGGGCCGAAGAACTTGGGCATGTCGAGACCTGACGTGAAGTCCGTTCCTTCCGCGCAAACGACGCCTGCCCAATAGTCGTCGTTGCTGTCCAGCAGCGTCATGGCATTCGACATCTCCACCATCATGGCGGATGTGAACGAGTTCTTCTTCGCCGGATTGTCGATGATGATCTTGAGGATTCGACCGTGGACTTCTGTGCGGATCCGGCCGGATGGGACCTTTTGATCGCTCATTTGTGTCCTCCAGAGGCGGCAAACACCGACCTCGTCGCTAAAGCCGTCGTCTTTCTGACGAGTTGACAGTGGGCTTCGCAAGGCGGCTACAACAATCTTGTGCCAGCCCTATTCAGAGAAGAATGCCGCCATCGAAGGTTACGCCCACCGCGCGGCGATTACGCATCGCTCCTTGTGCGCACGGAGGACACCTCACCAAAGCGCGACCTGCAGCCGTGTGTCGTCAACTACCGCAGCATCGAAACGTCCGGGGCTTGCACGTTGTCAGGGCGCCAGCCGCTGGCGGCCAGCGCCCCTGATCTTCTCGTGAACGGAGGTGTCACGCGAACGTGACGCTCTTGTTTAGTGGCAACTCACGGACACGCTTTCCAGTAAGAGCGAAGATTGCGTTGGCGAGGGCAGGTGCGGCCGGCGGGACTGGGGGTTCGCCAATTCCTCGCACTTCACCTCCAAGCTCCAACCCCTTGACGATGATTTCCGGCCGCTGATGGAATCTCATGGCCTCGAACAGGTGAAAGTTCGTCTGGACCGGCGCAAAGTTTTCGTAGGTCAGCTCGCAGTTCATGGCATGGCCCAAAGCCCAGATGATGCCCCCACGCACCTGTGCTTCGAAGTTGACCGGATCCAGAACGCGCCCCACATCGCAAACGGCATGGACCTTGTCGATTTTGATGCCCTGCGGGGTATCGCTCACCTCGACGACTTGGGCCATCGGTACGCCGAAGGACAATGTCAGCGCCACGCCGCGGGCTCGCCGGTCGTCGATTCGCGCGCCTTTCCAATCGGAGATATCTCGCAAGGTATGCAATACCTGCTTGGAGCGCTCATGATTGCAGAGACGAATGAGTTCTGCCATCGGATCCGCACCCGCGGCATGGATTAGCTCGTCCAGGAAGGAAGCATGGTGGAAGCCATTGCCGGACGCTCCAACGGAGCGCCAGGGGCTGACCGGCACCATTTCCTTCGCTCGGTAACCTGTCACGCGGAAGTTCGGAATGGCGAAGGGCTGATCCCAGATGCCGTTGACGCTCGACGTATCGGAGCCGGGAGGAACGGGCGCCTGCAACCGGTTGAACCATGAGGCTCCCATCGATTGTCCCGCCACATCGATGCTCATGCTCTCGACCATGCCATCGCGAACCGTTCCCTTGGCGCGCGAGAGCTGAATAGGCCGCGGATAGTCGTGCGCCATGTTCTCTTCACGGCTCCAGGTCATCTTGACCGGAACACCCTCCATGGCCATCGCAAGTTCGATCGCCTGCAACGCATAGGTGTCGTCCAATCGCGCCCCGAAGCTGCCGCCGATCGGCTGCGCGTGCACGTAGACCTTCTCTTCCGGCAGTCGAGTCAGCTTCGCCGCATGGGCCTGAAGGAATACCGGGATCTGAGTTCCCGTCCAGATGTCGAGCCGTTCCTTCGTATAGAGGACAACCGCATTCATGGGCTCGAGCGGCGCGTGGGCCAGATATGGAGTACGATACTCCGCCTCGATCGGTTTCGATGAGCCAGCAAATGCCTTGTCGACGTCTCCGTCATTGCGAAGCCGGCTGTCCTGCAGGTCTTTGGAGAACGAGTTCTCCAGCACCTTCCACATTCCAGCCGAGTCGGCCGGATAGGAAGGATCATTCCATTCGATCTTGATAGCGGCCGCGGCCTGAAAGGCTCTCCAGGTATTGTCGGCGATGACGCCCACACCGTCTTTGATCGGAACGATCTTCTTGACGCCTCTCATCTTTTCCGCGCTGGAGGCATCATATCGTTTGATCGTGCCTCCGATGCCCGGGTTGGCCCGGACAGTGGCATACACGACCCGGTCCGGACGTATATCAATTCCATACTGTTGCGTACCGGTAGACTTGGCGACGATATCGATCCGGCGCATCTTCTTGCCGATGTAGCGCCACTCCTGTTCCGGCCGGAGCGTGACATCGGTGACCGGTGCAAGCTGCGCTGCCTCAACGGCCAGGTCCGCGTAGGTGACGGACTTGCCATCGGGAAAGATGACCTGACCGTCCCTGGTTTTCAGCTGCGATCGGGACACCCCCGACCTTCTGGCCGCCGCCTCCTTCAAAGTCTCGCGAGCGACGGCTCCCGCCATGCGAAGCTTTTCATAGCCATCGGGTACGGTGGACGAACCTCCCGTGATCTGCATGCCGAGAAGACGGCTCAACACCTCGCCACCTCCCCGGGCCCCTCGAGCCATCATGCCATCGTCGATCGTAGAGAAAGGGAGGCTGTCGTCCATGATCCGGCTGTTGAAATAGGCCGGATTTGGCGGACCAGGATCAATGCGAACCTTGTGGGGATCCACGTCAAGCTCTTCGGCAATCAGATGAGCTTGCATAGAGTATGAGCCTTGGCCCTTGTCGGCGCGCGGAGTGATGAGCGTAACGCCCTTTGCATCGACGCGGACGTAGGGCGTGATCGCGGCTTCACCCGCCTTGAGGTCTTTGAGCAGCGGATTGGGAGGATCCTGGCGCAATCGGTAATAACCGAAGGCGACGCCCCCGGCGATCGCAGCGGAGCCGATCAGAAACGTGCGTCTTGCAATTGTCTTGAGCCGAGCCACGCTATTTTCCCTTCATCATTTGGGCTGCAGTTTTGACGGCGCTGTGGATGCGAGTATATGTTCCGCATCGACAAAGATTTCCGTCCATGGCGTCGGCGATTTCGGAGTCTGAGGGATCGGGGGTCTTCGATAGAAGGGCCGCTGCAGTCATCATTTGGCCGGACTGACAGTAACCGCACTGCGCAACTTGGTGCTCGATCCAAGCCTGCTGGACGATGTGCAGGTTTGCGGGCGTTCCCAGGCCCTCGATTGTCGTGATGCTGCCGCGGACCCCACCAGCGTTGATCGAGCAGGAGCGAACCGCTGCACCGTCGATGTGAACGGTGCATGCACCGCAAAGGCCGGCCCCGCAACCATACTTGGGCCCTGAGATACCAAGCTCGTCTCGGAGCACCCAAAGGAGCGGCATTTCCGGTTCGACATCCAGATCGTAGCGCTTACTGTTGACAGTCAACTGCATTGCGAATGCTCCTGTAGTTGCGAACAACGACACCCTGCCTGCCTCTAAGCGCCGCGGCCGGCCGGATCTGACGTGTCGAACCTGGTACATATTCTTGACGATTTAGGTCGTTATGGAGGCCTCGGCCAATTCAGAATCGAATAGCTTTGCTTTACCGCTGAATTGCCGCCAAGCGCATGTCGGCAGGCCGTTTCGATGCCTTGGATCTTCGGTGGCAATGCGCAGCACGACGCTCGAGTCCCATCAGGCACCCTCGTCGCTCGTCTCTCCGATGCAATACAAAGCTTTCAGCGAACACCGACGCAGGACGATGTCGGAGCTGCCTTGCGTCGAGCGTGCGGATCAGTGCTACTTGAGCTTCCGCCGCCCCCGTCGCCCGGAAGCAGTGGCGCCGGTCTGCTCCGATCCAAGTTCAGGCAGCGGCGCATCGATAACACGCTTCATGAGTTCGCGAAGTTGACCGGCCTCGCGCACCCCGAAGGCCGATTCGAACCCGGTTCTCGCCTTTTGCCAGGCCGGATGCGCCGCAAAAAGCATCTCCTGCCCGCGGTCCGTGATCGTAACCTGCCGCACCCGCCGATCCTCCTCGCTCACCCTGATCTTGAGCAAGCCATCGCGCTCCAGCGGCCGGAGGTTGTGGCCAACAGTCGCTCGATCCATCGTCATGATGTTCGCAAGCCTGGCCATCGTCATAGGCCCTTCCGCGGCAAGGAAGCCCAGCAGGCTGTACTGGGTCGACTTGAGCCCGGTACCGGCGAGACAGAGATCGTAATACCGAGATACGCGTCGCGCTGCCCGCCTGAGCTGGCTGCACGTGCAGTTCTGAGGAAAATCACTCGTCGGAATCGAACGTCGTGCCAAGTTCAGGTTTCCCGGTGGCCTGGATCGGTGCTCCAGACGCTTAGCATCAAATCGCCGAACGAACCTCAATGAAATGGCAGTTTGCTTGCCTGCTTGACGGATGATAGTCTCATATGCCCGTAATTATGTCCGGCGAACCGCGCGGGCGCACGTAGCCTTCGGATCAAGGAGACCAGCATGGCGGGACTTAAGGACCACCCCATCGCCGAACGCATACGGCTCAACCCTCCGGCACCACCTGCATCCCTTAGCCTCGACGCCTTGAAGGCGTTGGCCATGGAATGCGGTGCAGATGATTGCGGCATCGTCAGCCTCGACGACCCTCTCGTAAAGGACGAAGCGGTTCACGCGCGACGAGCATTCGCGGGGGCGCGATTGGCGGTGAGTATCGTGAGCAGGATGAATCGCTCTCCCATCCGTTCGCCCGCGCGTTCGGCGTCCAACAACGAGTTCCACAAGATTTCTCACGAGGTCGATGATATCGCGCGCGAGCTGGTTCGGCGGCTGGAGGACATGGGCATCTCGGCGATGAACCCCCCGATGGCATTCCCGATGGAGTTCGACAAATACCCGGAGCGAGGATGGGTCGTCTCGCACAAGCTGATTGCCGAAGCTGCCGGCGTTGGAAAGCGCGGCATCCATCGCAGCGTGATCCATCCCAAATTCGGCAGCTTTATCCTTTTGGGCACCGTGCTGGTCGATCTCGACATAGAGGCGCCGTCGAAGCCACTCGACTACAATCCCTGCTTCGAGTGCAGGCTATGCGTCGTCGCTTGTCCGGTCGGCGCGATCAAGCCAGATGGATATTTCGATTTTTCGTCCTGCCTCAACCACAACTACCAGCAGTTCATGGGCGGATTCGCGCAATGGATCGAGGACATCGCGGATGCGAAGTCCGCCAAGGACTACCGTGAACGCCAACCGCTGGCAGAAACAGTCAAGCGCTGGCAGAGCCTGTCGTACGGCCCCAACTACAATGCCGCCTACTGCGTCGCGGTTTGTCCTGCCGGCGAAGATATCATGGCCGGCTACTTGTCAGACCGCAAAGCGCACGTGGAAACGATCGTCAAACCGTTGCAAGACAAAGTCGAGCCGCTCTATGTCGTCCGGGATTCCGATGCAGCAAGTCACGCCGCGAAGATGTTCCCGCACAAGACACTTCGGTTTGTGCGCTCGAGTGCCAGGGCCTCGAGTATCGGCGCATTTCTCTTCGGAATGGGGCTTACCTTCCAGCGTAATAGGGCTAAGGGCCTGAATGCCACCTACCACTTCGTCTTCACGGGCCAAGAGCCCAAGGAGGCCACGGTGGTTATCAAGAATCAGAAGCTGACCGTTACCGACGGCCTCATCGGTACCCCGGACTTGCGCATTCAGGCGGACTCGGCCGCTTGGCTCAAGACTTTGAATGGTCAGCTCTCGGTCGTCCTGGCGCTCGCGCAGAGAAGAATCCGATTGAAGGGTCCTCTCAAACTCCTGAAAGCCTTCGGTGCCTGCTTCCCGAAATGACAAACACCTGTCGCAAGCCGGAGCCGTAATGAACCCGTCGGGCTCGGCTCCTCGCCGGAGTCCATCGTTCCTTTTTCGAATTGACGGAGCCATCACCTCGATGTCGTATTGCCGCACCTCCCGGTCCGGTCCAGGAGAAGGCGAGATCTGGCTCGGACTACTTGAACCGGCTGCGAAAGCGGCCGGTTTTTTTCGTATTATTCGGTGGGATGAAGGAGCCAGGCTCGTCTCGCGATCTGCAGCATCTCCGTTTCACGGAGCTTGAGCCGGTAAACTCTCGCTTTCGATCTTGGATAATGCTGGGCCGGGGAAGCTCTCAAGATCGCCGGAAGCGCGCTGAAGCCGAGCATCATGCCATTCGGTGCGGTTTCGGTTGGATCGAGACGAAAGGCCGCCGGCGAAGCAAGGCCGTCTCCCTCGTGGTCACGGCTCCAGCCGAGGCGATCGAGTGCGGCTGGAGGTGAGTGTTCGCCGGCGCGCCATTTCAACACTTCGATCGCCGATCGAAAAGCAAGCGTCACGCAATCAATGTCGTCGACAGATCGATCGCCGACCCTCTGCGCGTGTTGCGTAACAGCTTGCAATACCTCTTCACGCACATGGTCATGACTGAGAGCGATAGCGGCCAAGCCAAAGAGAGCGTCAAAAATCCGGGATGCGTGGCGCGCGGTGGCCAACGTCCTGAGATAACATTCCAAGGCAGTCGATCCGAACGCAGCCGCCAACTTCGCTCCGGCCGCCGCCAGCCAAACCGTGCGCGCTCGCGTGAATCCCAGGGTAGGAGACCACCCGTTCAAGGTCGATGATCCGGCCGCTTCAACCAACCTGTAGTCAGGAGCGTCGCTGCTCATCAGGACGAAATGAGCCATGGTGTGAGTGATTGCGCAGTAGTTGCACTCACCCGGACTGAAAGCGGCATCGGCTTCAACCCTCGCGCGCTCACGTAAGTCTTCCAGGGCCATCAGATAACGCGTTGCCAACGCATATGCCAACAATTCGATGAGCGGCGCCCATCTGAATATGGACTGGAACTCTGTTCTAGACGGAAAGCGCCCCGGAAGAGTGAATGGCGCGAGCAAATCGGAAGCGATATCCCTGCTTTTCGCCCTCACATTATGCAGCCGGCTCCGTAAGCCTGCAGATGTCATGAGCTTGTCGATCTCTTCACCGACCGGGACGCCGTGCTGACGAAGCGGACGCAACCTCCCGGACGGGTCAATCTCAATAGCGGCCGGGACATCCGGAAGTTTCAGGACCACTGGTCGCGTAGACTCGCCGGGCGTCCGGATGCTTTCCCATGTTGTCGGCTCCATCTCGATGGCGAGTCCGATCGCCAATGTGTCGGCCATTCTCACGAGGTCGTCAGATCCAAATGCGGCGATGACCGAACCGAAGTTCTGAGACCTCTCTCTGGTCTCCTGGTTCGGCCGATCCGGAGACAAAGTTCGCTGCTCCAACGTCCACCTCCTTGGTTTTCCTGGGAGCGTGAATCCGCTCGTCGCGCATGACGGACGGATCGATTTCCGAGGATGAACTTAGGACGAGAAAGTAGGTGTGTTTCCTGCAACCTGGTCGAGCCGCATATTTCGAGCACCGCTTAGTCAGAAATGAATAAGCGGTCGTGCACGCTATGCATTCGATCGGGCCGCCGAAACTGCCCCTGCTCTGCGGAACGCTTGCGTTCCCTTGACAAGTTCTTTTATGGAACTTATTGGAGCCTTCCAAAGGGGGGAATGCACGTGGCGGCGGTCCATTTGCCCCGTTCGACGCGCGAATGCGACCCAACGTACCCGGCAATTCCGACCGCAAGCGCCGTCAAGGATGGCGATATGGAGGAGATTGATGAGCACTGTCGTAAGCCTGAAGTCCCACGACGCCATAGGCATCGTCACCATCGACAGCCCTCCCGTCAATGCGCTCAGTGCAGCTGTACGCGCCGGCATTCTGGAGTGCGTGCAACAGGCCATCGCCGATCCCTCCATTCAGGCGATCGTGTTGACCTGCGCAGGACGGACCTTCATTGCCGGAGCCGACATCACGGAATTCGGCAAGCCTCCGAAGAAGCCGACCCTCGATGAGGTCCTGACCGCGATTGAGAGCAGCCCGAAGCCCGTCGTCGCGGCAATTCACGGGACCGCACTCGGTGGGGGGCTTGAGGTAGCCCTGGCGTGTCATTTCCGGGTGGCCGACAAGAGTTCGAAGCTCGGCCTGCCCGAGGTCAAACTCGGTCTGTTGCCGGGCGCCGGCGGCACGCAGCGCCTCCCGCGCGCAGTAGGTCCAGAGCTTGCCGTTAAAATGATCATCGGCGGCGATCCCATCGGCGCCAACGAAGCGCTTCAGAACGGACTAATCGAAGAGATGGTGGAGGAGGCATCATCGGGCGGAGAAGCCTTCGCTCGAAAACTCCTTGCCGACAGGCGCCCGCTTCGCAGGTTGCGCGACGATGACGCCAAGCTGGCCGCGGCTCGATCGGACCGCTCGATCTTCACCGGCGCGGTGGCTGCGATTACAAAGAAGGTCAGAGGATTGGAGGCGCCGTTCGTTGCGGCTGACGCAATCGGCTATGCGCTGGATCTACCCTTTGAGCAGGGGCTGAAGAAGGAACGAGAGTTGTTCCTTCGGCTGATGAGCAGCGATCAATCGAAGGCTCTGCGATACGCGTTCTTCGCCGAGCGAGAGGCAGCGAAGATCGCCGGTGTCGAGACCGGCACGAAGCCGCGTTCAGTCGAAGGCGTGGCAATCATCGGCGCCGGCACCATGGGTGGCGGTATCGCGATGTCATTCGCGAACGCAGGCATTCCAGTCACGCTGATGGAGACCGGAAAGGATCAGCTCGATCGCGGATTGGGCATCATCCGCAAGAACTATGAAACCACCGCAGCGCGCGGCGGTATTCCCGCCGACGCGCCTGCGAAGCGCATGGCACTCATCAGCGGAGCCATCGGCCTCGAAAACGTCGGGCAAGCCGACCTCGTCGTTGAGGCTGTATTCGAGACCATGGCGATCAAGAAGGAGGTTTTCGGACAGCTCGATAAAATCGCGAAATCGGGCGCTATCCTCGCCACCAATACCTCATTCCTGGACATCAATGAGATCGCCAAGGAAACCAAGCGTCCGCAGGACGTGGTCGGCATGCACTTCTTCAGCCCGGCCAATGTGATGAAGCTGTGCGAAATCGTCCGAACCAAGAGCACTGCGGCCGACACGCTGGTAACCGCAGTTTCATTGGCGCGGAAGATCGGAAAAGTGCCTGTGATCGTCGGTGTCTGCGACGGCTTCGTCGGCAACCGCATGCTCATGGCCCGGCAGCGTCAGGCCAGTCAGCTGCTTTTCGACGGCGCACTTCCTCAGCAGGTCGACGCCGCCCTGACCAAATTCGGCATGCCGATGGGCCCGTTCGCGATGGGCGACCTGGCCGGACTGGATATCGGGTGGCGATCGCGACAGGATCGTGGCATCAAATCGGAGATCGAGGACGCCTTATGTGAGGCAGGCCGCTTCGGACAAAAGACCGGAAAGGGCTTCTTCCGCTACGAAAGCGGCTCGCGCGCTCCCCTTCCCGATCCGGAGGTCGAAGAACTGATCGATCAGACGTTGAAGCGTCTCGGGCGCAAGCGGCGCACGATCAGCGATGAAGAAATCCTGGAGCGGACGACATATGCGATGATCAACGAAGGAGCTCGGATCCTTGAAGAAGGCATTGCGGCTCGAGCAAGCGACATCGACGTGGTGTGGCTTTATGGGTACGGATGGCCAGTCTATCGTGGAGGCCCCATGTATTACGCCGACCATGTCGGGCTGAAGACGATCGCTGCCAAGCTGTCAAACTATGCCAAGGAAGCGAGCGATCCGTCGCTCGAGCCCGCACCGTTGCTGAAGCAGTTGGCCAGTCAGAACGCGACATTTACCTGACGCGCCTACCCCGGCGTGATCCGACCCTGCTCGCCGAGAGGCTGACCCGTCTGGCGGCGAGTGGCTCCCGAACCGGCGAGGAGACCTTGCCGAGGAGAGGCGCAGACCGACATCGCGCAGCTTGGGAGAAGTCCCAACGAGATCGGCGAAAGCTCTCCGGGAGAGCTTCCTTTCCCGGCACTGAAACGAACCTTATTGACCATTTTTCATCAATAGTTACTTGATATTTCGTAGCTGCCATGGCAATTTGTACAGGCGTAGCTATTTGCAGGGGTAGAGCACGGCTCCCTATCACGGGTGAAAACGTCCCCCTCATCGCTGGAGAAGAAGTTCAGAAGGACCGATACTGCAGACGCATGATCGGGATCTCTCTCCCTAGCTCTGGCAATAGACCATCGTAACTCCACGAAACCGGATCCTTACATGCGCCGAATAGTCGTCACAGGAATGGGGCTGGTCTCTCCGCTCGGCTGCGGCGCGGAGGTGGCGTGGTCCCGGCTGCTTGCCGGCAAGTCCGGGCTGACCATGCTGCCTGAGTGGGCTTCCTCGCTGCCAGGGAGAGTTGCCGGGCTCGTGCCGGCTAAAGCCGATGACGTCGATGGTGGCTTCGATCCGGATCGGACCATCCCGCCCAAAGAACAGCGGAAAATGGATCGCTTCATTCAGTTCGCGTTGGTGGCAGCTGCGGAGGCCGTCAAGCAGGCTGGCTGGACCCCTACCGACGAACGCTCCCAGGAGCGGACAGCGACGATCATCGCTTCTGGAATCGGCGGATTTCCGGCCATCGTCGAAGCGGTACGGACGACCGACCAACGTGGCGTCCGCCGCCTGTCACCCTTTACCGTGCCGTCCTTCCTGGCAAATCTCGCCGCTGGACACGTTTCGATACAGTACGGCTTCAAAGGGCCGATCGGCGCTCCCGTCACGGCGTGTGCCGCCAGCGTACAGGCAATCGGCGACGCGGCTCGATTGATCCGCGCGGGTGAGGCCGACGTGGCGGTCTGCGGAGGTGCAGAAGCTTGCATCGACCTGGTCAGTCTTGGAGGGTTCGCTGCGGCTCGCGCAATCTCCACGCACTTCAACGACAGGCCCTCGCAGGCGTCTCGCCCGTTCGATCGGGACCGCGATGGATTCGTCATGGGCGAAGGCGCCGGAATTCTGCTGATCGAGGAGCTCGAGCACGCTCGCGCGCGCGGGGCTCTGCCGATCGCCGAACTCGTCGGCTATGGAACTTCCGCCGACGCGTATCATATCACGTCAGGCCCTGAAGACGGCTCAGGTGCACGGCGAGCCATGGAAGCGGCCTTGCGGCAGGCTAACCTCGATCCGCGCAACGTACAGCATCTCAATGCACACTCGACCTCGACGCCGGTCGGCGACAACTCCGAGCTGGCCGCCATCAAATCCGTTTTCGGAACCCACGGCGGCATCGCCGTGAGTGCAACAAAGTCGGCGACCGGTCATTTGCTGGGCGCGGCAGGGGGCGCCGAGGCCATCTTCGCGATCCTCGCCGTCCGAGACCAGATAGCCCCTCCCACGCTCAATCTGGAAAATCCCGACGAGGCAGCGGAAGGCGTCGATCTCGTCGGACCAAAGGCCCGAAATATGGCGATGGACCATGTGATCTCGAATGGTTTTGGATTTGGCGGCGTGAACGCCAGCGTCATCTTCAAGCGCTGGTAGGGTTACGTTTCCCGACGCCGACACGATGTGTCGGCATCGTCGACGTCCACTTCCCCGGCATCAAGAAGCGCCTCGTCGAGGAAGCCCTGCGCATCTTCTTCGAGGTGCGCGAGGTGCCCGGCCTGAAGAAGAAGCCGTCGACCTCGGAGCTGCTGGACTGGCTCAAGCTGCTGCTCAACGAGGACATGAGCGTCGAGCAGCTGCGTGAGCGCGACCCGCGAGAACTGATCCCGCCGCTGCACGGCGCACTGCTCAAGAACGAGCAGGACGTGCACCCGTTCGAGCGGCTGGCGTTCCTCGGCCGGCGAGAGGTCTAGCCATTCAAGAATTCGATATTGGCCGTCAGCCGGAGTTCTTGATATTCAGGTCTCGGAATATTCTGACCGGAGTCGATGAGATGGGCCACTCCCAAGCGGACAAAGCGAAAAGTCGGGAGCGCATTCTGGATGCCGCCGCAGTTCATATCCGGGAGCTAGGATTGGACGGCCTAAGCATTGCAGAGCTGATGAAATCGGCAAAGTTGACGCACGGCGGTTTCTACGGGCATTTTGATTCGCGCGATCAGTTGATCTCCGAGGCTTTGGCAAAGGCTCTCTCGGAAGGCGGCCCGGAATCCGCACGCGTGGGAAGCACGAACGGTCCGCGCACGCTCAAAGCGCTGCTAAACACCTATCTCAGCAAAGCGCATCGAGACGATCGGAGTGTGGGATGTGCGGTAGCGGCGCTGGCTGGGGACGTTGCGCGAAGCGATCGAAGAACGCGCGAAGTCATGACGAACTATCTCTCCCAGTACTTCGACAAAGTGGCTCAGCTGGTGGAGGGCGATCACCCAGACGAATCCGCCATTGCCATCGTCTGCACGATGGTCGGAGCGGTCGCTCTTTCGCGAGTCGCGAGAGATCGCTCGATGGCTGACGAGATATTGCGCGCGGCCAAACGGAGCATTCTCGATCATGTGGAATGCCAGGCAGCTGAAGAATGACGCACTCAGCGGATGCATCGAAGCTCAAGACTTAACGTCGATCGCGGTTGCTCGCAGGCCCGAAGGAAAATGGACGACGATGAAGCTCTACGATTTCGGACCTGCGGCGAGCGCTCAACGCGTTCGAGTCTTCTTGGCCGAGAAGGGCCTCGAACTGCCAACCGAGCAACTGAACGTCCGGGAAGGGGCGCAGTTCACCCCCGCTCTCACCGAGATGAATCCATTTCACTGCGTCCCCTTCTTGGAATTGGACGACGGTACGGTCATCGCGGAGTCCCTTTCGATTTGCCGCTACCTCGAAGAGATCTACCCGCAGCCGCATCTTTTTGGACGCACGAGCACCGAGCGCGCCGTAGTCGACATGTGGTTGCGGCGGTTCGAACTGGACGGCCTTGTTCCGATGCTGCACGCCGTGCGCAATTCCCTGCCGGTTTTCGCCGGTAGAGTTGTGCCGGGCACGCGGAATGATCTGCCGCAATTACCCGCACTGGTCACTCGTGGGCGCGAAATGATGGAAATCTTTCTCGGTCGCGTGGAGCCGCACATGGCCAAGAACGACTTCGTCACCGGCCCCCAGTTCAGCGTCGCAGATATCACCGGGTTCTTCGCCGTACGCTCGGCCCACGCCCTGAACATGGATATTGGCGCGCGCTATCCCGCCGTCGCCGCCTGGTTTGCCAGAGTTTCGACGCGCCCATCCTTTCAGCTCTGAGGAGGCCCACATGACAAGTCCAGTTTGCCTCGTTACCGGGGTCGGTCCTGAGCACGGCACTGGCGCGGAGATCGCCCGGCGTTTCAGCGCGGGCGGGTATCGGGTCGCGATGATAGCCCGCAATGCGGAGAACCTTCGCAGCCTGGCATCGAAATACGAGGGAGCGCGCGCTTATCCTTGCGATGTCGGTGATATTGAAGCGCTGGTCCAGACGCTCGCGCTCATCAGGACCGAGATGGGTGCTCCCCAGATCGTCGTTCACAATGCGCTGCGTGCAACGCGGGGAAGCCTTCTTGCCATGGCCCCCGAGGATCTGGAGAAGAACTTCCGGGTCAATACCACCGCACTGCTCCATCTCGCCCGCGAGACTGTTCCGCAGATGCTGGAGGCAGGAAAAGGCGCAATTCTGGTCACCGGCAACACGTCCGCCTTTCGTGGAAAGGCCAACTGGGGCTTCTTCGCTTCAACCAAGGCGGCCCAGCGGATTCTGGCCGAATCGATGGCGCGGGAGTTCGGGCCGAAGGGAATTCATGTCGCCTACTTCATGATCGACGCAGCGATCGACACTCCCCGCACCCGCCCGATTTTGGCGGCGGACAAGCCTGACGATTTCTTCGCAAAGCCTGCCGCCATAGCGGAGGAGATGTTTCGGGTCGCCCACCAGGACCGGTCGACCTGGTCATTCCTAGTCGAACTACGCCCGTTCGGAGAGGCTTGGTAAGGGTAACCGAGGATCAGACGATCAAACTTGCTCGGGCGTCGGTTTCATGCAGACGAGCCAAGGTGCCAGGGCAATTCGAACTGGATCACGCAACCCGCTGCAGTCGCTTCTGAGCCGACCTCTGACCGACAAACCACGACTTGGTGTTGGTCAATTCCACTTCCAGAAAACGCCAGACCTGCTTAGTCAATTTTCTGAGGTCGCTTTCGCGGCGGCGGAGCAGCCATAAATCCAGAATGGCCGCCTCGTCCGGAAGCACACGCACCAATCCTTCGGCTAAGGCAAACGGCACCGGCAGAAATGCCAAGCCAAGACCTTGTGCCGTCGCAGCGAAATGATTGACGACCGGCATAAGCGTCAGCGTACTCCGGGCGTTCGCAGCCGAATTGAAGGCCGTCAACAACGTGATGTGACTGGTGCGTTCGTTGTGAATCCTGCCGTACTCGGCCGAGCTTCCGATCAGATCGTGGTCGACTAGTTCGCTCAGCGACCTTGGCGCACCACGCTCGGCCAAATAGCTGTCGGATGCAAACAGGCCAAAGGCGATGGTTCCGACGCGGCGACCGATGAGTTCGCTATCACCCGGATGTCCTATCCGAATGACTACATCGAGATCACTGGTGGCAAGGTTCTGCTGCTCGACAGTGGAATTGATCTCAAGTCGGATCTGAGAGCTCAGCGCTCGCAACTTCTTAATGCGAGGCAGCAGCCAGTGCTTGGTCAGGCCTTCGGTCGCGGAGATCTTGACGGCGGTCGAACGATGGCCGACCCGCAGGGACAGATCCCGGTGAAACTCCTCGAAAGAACGAACCATCTCTTCCGCCGAGCGGAGAAGGTCCTGTCCCTCCTGGGTCAATTTCACTCCCGAAGAGACGCGGAAGAACAGCGGCGCACCGATATTCCGCTCCAACTCCTTCAACCGCCTGCTGAGAGTCGGCTGGCTCATGCCCAAGTCCCGGGCGGCCCTGTTGACGCTTCCGGTTCGCGCCACCGAAAAGAAGAGCCTGAACAGATCCCAATTGGTTTCGGTCAAGCGCGGTTTGGGTTGGCTACTGCCGGTCGCCTCCATCCGCGCGTTGCGGGGCTCCGCTTCGGAGAAAGGTCCGGCGCGCGCAGCTTCGCCACCCACTACGTTCTCCATTTCCACCCCTTCGAGACACGTGCGAACGAAGCTAGAATGACGCTCGTCATCTTTTACTCAGGATGATGCTTATCATGCAGAACGTCAAGCGGCTGATTGAGCACAGATCGGCTGAAACGAACGATTGAGCACATGTTCACTGCATGATTTAGCCGTACGACTGCAGGACGAGCCGTCTGAGAAATCCGTCACATCGCCTTGACGATGTTCTCGGTGATCGCAGCCTCGCCCTTTTTCCGTCGCCCAACCAACAACAGGAGGCGTTGCTCAGTGACTTTTACTGTGTCCAGGAATCCGACCTAAGCAAGAAGCAGGTGGGCTCGTAGCCTCCCCGGCGCCACAGCAAGCCGCCACGGTGCGGTCATGAGAATTGATCCGCGACCAGCTCGGATGTCTCAATGAGATACCCCTCATGGCGAAACATCGATCGGCCAAATCTGGGAATCAAGGGGTTACGCTGGAATGTGGTAGCGGGGGAGGGACTCGAACCCCCGACCCCAGGATTATGATTCCCGTGCTCTAACCAGCTGAGCTACCCCGCCACAGGGATCGCGGCGGCGAACAAGGCCGATCTCGCGAACGCGCGGCATATAAAGAAGGGGGCGGCGGGAAGTCAAGCAAAGCGGCCGGCTTTTTCGGCCCTCGGCAAGGCTTGTCGACAAGCCGCCTTTCGCAGATACGGCCTCATTTTCAATGAGTTCTTCCCCGCCCTGAGAACGTGGATGCCCGGGACAAGCCCGGGCATGGCGGCATTTGGGGATGCGGAGCGAGGCCTATTTCGGCCGCACGTTCGGGTCGCCGCCCGGGCTGCCCGGAGGCGGGATGACGGGGGTGTTGCCGCCGGTGTCAGGGGCCGGGGCGTGCATCTCGGGGTCGACGCCGGCGGGCGGGCAGAGCACGCCGTCGGACTTGGCCAATCTGTCGCCGAGCGGTTCCCGGGACTGGCCGGTGGTGGTGCCGTCCGAGGAGCGGCCCGGCCGGTCCTGCGGGGTACAGTTGGCGGCATGTTGCGGCGAAGGCGGCGCGGTCGCTTGCGGCGGCGTCGCCGGGGCGGGCGGGGCCTGCGCGATCGCACTGCCGGCGGCGGCGATCAGGAGGCTGGCCAGAATGATGTTTGATGTCGTGCGCATGGGAGGGAAACGCCCGCGCGATGCACCCTGTTCCCTGCCCGCCTGATCACGATTTGACGTAGCGGATCAGCGAAAAGTGCCCCATCGGCGGCATCGGGCGCCGCTCGGCCAGCGTGATGCCGCCGTGCCTGGCCGCCCAGCCCTCGAGGCGGGCCCACGGGAATTCAGGGCGCCAGCCGAGGCGGCGGGCGATTGGCGCGAAGGCCAGCTCGAACAGCTTGCGCGGACCGCTCTCGGCGCCGATGTGATTGACCAGGATCAGCTCGCCGCCAGGCTTGAGCACGCGCACGAACTCGTCGAGCGTGCCTTCGGGATCGGGCACGGCGGTGATGACGTATTGCGCCACCACCGCGTCGAAGAAGTTTTCGGGGAAGGCGAGGTTCTTCGCATCCATCACCGAGAGCACTTCGACATTGGAGAGCCGAAGCGCGCGCACGCGCGCCTGCGCCTTGCGCAGCATCGGCTCGGAAATGTCGACGCCGCAGATCTTCGTGGTGCGTGAATAATCGGACAGCGAGAGCCCGGTGCCGACGCCGACGTCGAGGATGCGGCCGCCGATGCGGTCGGCCTCGGCGATCGTCGACTGCCGGCCGGCGTCGAACACCTTGCCGAACACGAGATCATAGACCGGCGCCCAGCGGCCATAGGCCTTCTCGACCCCGGCCCGCGAGATGTCTGCTGCCATGCCCCCTGCCCTTACGCGAAACTCGAGAGTGTGATGACTGTTGGTGAAATCAATGGCCGCCCCGAGCGTGGTCTAGCGCCTCTCCCGCTCTTGTCCGCCGAAGCCTTGGCGAAGGCGGATGCGGGAGAGGTCGGCGTGTCGCGCCGGGTGAGGGCTTTAGCCGCTCGCGAGATATCGGTAGTGGAGAGAGCCCTCTCCCGCAGGCGGGAGAGGGGGCGCACTTCCGGTGTCGCGAGAGTGCAATTCGATCTCATGATGATTAGCCGCGAACCGCCTCTGCGAGCGGCCTTGCCGTGTCGCTTGCGACCTTCGCAGCGGCGCTCTGGATGAAGCCGCCGCCGAGCACGCGCGCCTGCCCGCTGGCTGCGTCGTAAAATACGCAGGCCTGGCCGGGCGAGACGCCCTCCTCGCCGGCAACGAGCTCGACCTCGTAATGGCCGTTGCCGCCGCGCAGCCAGGCCGGCTGGGGGCTGCGGGTCGAGCGCACGCGCACGAACAGTTCGAGGCCGCCGCCGATGGCGCGGTCGATATCGCCGTCGCCGATCCAGTTGACGTCGCGCAAGGCGATGCGGTGCATCTTGAGCGCATCGCGCGGGCCGACGACGACGCGGCGGGTCGCAGCCTCCAGCCGCACCACATACAGCGGCGCGGATGCCGCGATGCCGAGGCCGCGGCGCTGGCCGACAGTGAAATTGGCGATGCCGTTGTGGCGGCCGAGCACGCGTCCGTCGAGACCGACGATCTCGCCGGGGTCCATCGCGTTCGGCCGCAGGCGCGTGATGATGTCGGTGTAGCGCCCGGTCGGCACAAAGCAGATGTCCTGGCTGTCGTGCTTGTCGGCGACGGAAAGGCCAAAGCGGCGCGCGAGCTCGCGCGTCTCGGGCTTGGTCATGTCGCCGAGCGGGAAGCGCAGGAAGTCGAGCTGCTCCTGCGTGGTCGCGAACAGGAAGTAGCTCTGGTCGCGGTCGGCGTCGGCCGCGCAGACCAGCGCGCGCGAGCCGTCCTCGCGGCGGCGCGAGGCGACGTAGTGGCCGGTGGCGAGCGCCTGTGCCCCGAGCTCGCGCGCGGTCTTCAGGAGGTCGCGGAACTTGACGCTGCGGTTGCACTCGATGCACGGCACCGGGGTCTCGCCGAGCGCATAGCTATCGGCGAAATTGTCGATGACGGATTCGCGGAAGCGGTCCTCGTAATCGAGCACGTAATGGGGAATGCCGAGCTTGGCGGCGACGTCGCGGGCGTCGTGGATGTCCTGGCCGGCGCAGCAGGCGCCCTTGCGATGGGTCGCCGCGCCATGGTCGTAGAGCTGCAGCGTGATGCCGACGACGTCGTAGCCTTCCGCCTTCAGGAGCGCAGCCGTCGTCGAGGAATCGACGCCGCCCGACATGGCGACGACGACCCTGGTGTCCTCAGGACGGCCTTCGAGATCCAGACTGTTGAGCATGGGCCTTTAAGGGTTGTGACGGCGGCGCGCGGCGATCCCGCGATTTCTTGCTTCTCGCGGGACATCGGCGATCCCCGGGAACTCGAGTTCCCGAAAGGCACGATTGCCCGGTCGAAAGCGGCTGAGAGTAACCTCTTTAATATAGGCGGCATTCCGGTGAAGCAATCACGCGGGCGGCCGGCTTAGGGCAATTCTTGCCGGGGAGGCAGAAATGGCGGGGTTGCGGCGGGCCCGGCAGCCGTGCCTGCAATTCATTAAGCTATTGATTTTATTGTATAAAGATGCGCGTGGCAACGCTGGCCCGCTCCTTGCTCCCCCTGATGTCGAAGTTTGTTGCCAAGGGGTCGCCTGTGGTCGGTCGTACGTCAGATGTCGCGGCAAGCGTGCAAGTTTCGAGCGCGCAGCAAAAGCCTGCCCGGTCGCAGAGCGCCAAAGAGGCGTCCGCGAGCGACTCCTTCGGGTCCCTGGTCGACAGCAACACCCAGGCGATCAACACCAATGCGGCCGCGCAGGCCCAGGACAGCGCGCCGCGCCGGAGCGAGTCGTCCTCCGCGGACAAGGGCCCGCGCGACGCCTCATCGACGGATCAAGCCTCGCAAAGCAAGGCAAGCGACGAGACCGACGCATCGGCGCCCACCAGGGCCGACGAGGCGAGCGATGCCACCACCGATGCCGCCGAGGACGCCGGCAAGGTCAAGGACAAGTCCGAGACATCCGACGCCAAATCGGCCGATACATCCGAGCAGACCAAGGGCGACAAGACCGAGGCCGCCGATGGGCTCGCGGCCGCCGTCGATGCCGCGCCGGCCGACGCGGCGCAGGCGGCCATGCCGGATCCCAACGCGATCGTGGTAGCCGCGCCGGTGGTCCCAACCGATCCGAACGCGGCGGCGAACCAGGCCGCCACCTCCTCGCCGCTGACGATCGCCGCCGCCGGCCTTGCCGCCAGCGCTTCGACCGCGGCGCAGATCGCGGGCACCAAGACCGACACCGCCACGCCGGGCGACAAGAGCGCCAAGACCGCCGGCGCCAAGGTCGATGCCGACACCTCGGCGACGCTGGCCGATGCCGCGACCGGCGCAACCGACGAGGCTACGGCCGAGGCCAAGCCGAACGGCGGACTGATCCCCGTCCATCAGGGCACGCCGAAGACCTCGTTCCAGGCCGCCGCCACCGCGCAAGGACAGTCCGACGTCTCCAATATCGGCCAGGACACCGCCAAGGCGAATGCCGCCCCGACGCAAGCACTGGGCCCGACGGCCGCCAACGCCGCCGCGCATGCGCAAGGCCCCAAGCCGCAGCCAGATGGCGCAGCGACCGAGACCAAGCCCGGCGCCGCGGACCGGGCGCCCGACGCGATCCCGGCCGCACCTGCCGCCCAGGCCCATGCCAATGCGCAGGCCGCTTTCAACACCGCCGATGCGAGCGCGCAAGCCGCCTCCGCCGTGCAGGCGCCGCTGACCAACACGACCTCGACCGCGTCCGCATCGACCGCGACGCTGACCGCGACCGCGGCCAGCGCGACGGCGGTGCCGATCAACGGCGTGCCGGTCGAGATCGCGGCCGCGATCCGCTCCGGCAGGTCCCGGTTCGACATCAGCCTCGATCCGGCCGAGCTCGGCCGCATCGACGTGCGCATCAATGTCGACCGCGCCGGCAACGTGACCTCGCATCTCACCGTGGAGAAGCCGGAAACGCTGCAGATGCTGCGCCAGGACGCGCCGCAATTGCAGCGCGCGCTCGACGATGCCGGCCTCAAGACCGGCAGCAACGGGCTGTCCTTCAGCCTGCGCGACCAGAATTCGTCGGGCCAGAATTCCGGCCAGAACAACGACAATGGCGGCAATGCCCGCCGGCTGATCGTCAGCGAGGACGAGACCGTCGCCGCCGCACCCGTCGGCCGCAGCTATGGCCGCATGTATGGGCCGAGCAGCGGCGTCGACATCAGAGTGTAAGGAGTATTCGACATGACCACCACGACTGGCGCCACGGCCCCTACCGTCGTCTCCGGGACGACCGAGCTGCCGAAATCCTCTTCGTCGAACACGCTGAGCTCGACCACGGGATCGACGCTCGCCGGCAACTTCCAGACCTTCCTGACGCTGCTGACCACGCAGCTGCAGAACCAGAACCCGCTGGATCCGCTCGACACCAACCAGTTCACCCAGCAGCTGGTGCAGTTCGCCGGCGTCGAGCAGCAGCTCAAGACCAACGATGCGCTAGCCCAGCTCGTCACCCTGCAGCAGACCACGCAGGCGACCCAGGCGCTGGGCTTCGTCGGCAAGACCGCCCTGGTCGACGGCACGACCGCGACCATGAAGAACTCGTCGGCCACCTGGCATCTCAACGTGCCGACCGATTCCACCGTCGACATCACCGTCGCCAATGCCAGCGGCCAGACCGTGTTCACCGGCAAATATACCGCCGCCGCCGGCACCGACATCCCCTTCACCTGGAACGGCCAGGGCAATGACGGCACGCAATGGCCCGACGGCAAGTACACGATCTCGGCCACGGGCAAGGACGTGGCGAACAACAATGTCGGCATTTCCGCGCAGGTGCAGGGCACCGTGTCGTCCGTCGACCTGACCCAGTCGCCGCCGCTGCTCACCATCGACGGCGCCAGCTATACGCTCAGCCAGGTCAAGAGCATCATCGCGACAAGCAATTGAGGAACGGCTGCCCGCGAAACATTCGGTGTCATCCCCGCGAACGCGGGGATCCATACCCCCCGGACGTCGTTTTCGCGTGAGGTCGTAACCCCGAGTCGTCGTCAAACGACTCCCTGGGGTTATGGATCCCGGGCTCGCGCTCCGCGCGCCCCGGGACGACAGTTGAGAGCCTTGCAGCGTCGCGTGCAGGCCTCGTTCGTTAGTAAAGTATTTACGAAGACCCCCTCGACCGGCCCGGATGCCACCGTCCCGCCGGCCGACACGGCCTCGTCTCAGCATTTTCAACGAGAATTGTATTGAAGCCTTAGGCTTAGCGGATTTTTAAGCCGCCGGGCGTAGGGTTACGGATGTGAGTTCAGTGGTTGAGAGTTTGTGAGTACGCCATGACAGAACCCCATCGCCCGAGGGTAAAATACGTCATCGGGCCGGACGGCAGTCCGTTGACGATCGCGGATCTGCCTGCACCCGGCACCAAACGCTGGGTCATCCGCCGCAAGGCCGAAGTCGTCGCCGCTGTCCGTGGTGGACTTCTCTCGCTCGAGGAGGCCTGCAGCCGTTATACCCTGACGGTCGACGAATTCCTCTCCTGGCAGTTTTCCATCGACCAGCATGGTCTGGCGGGTCTTCGCACCACCCGCATCCAGCAATATCGCCAGTAGGCGATCCCGGAAATCTGCGGCTTTTGACGAAAATCGGCCTCGCCCTGCGGGGCCGATTTTTTTTCATATCGCACTTTGGCGCGACTTTTGTCCGACCTCTTAACCTTCGTTAACCATATCGAAACCATCCCCTAGGCAATAATTGCCCAGTCGGCCTTTCCGGTGAAAGCGGCCGAATCTGTTGGGGCGGTTGCTTGCAAGGTCTTGCGGACTTTCTGAAGAGTATCGGCGCCGCCCGGTTCGGGGCGATGATCGCGGTCACCGCTGCGCTCATCGGCTTTTTCGCGTTCGTCATCATGCGCGTCACCACGCCGCAGATGACGACGCTGTTCACCGACCTCAGCGTCGAGGATTCCTCCGGCATCATCAAGGACCTGGAACGCCAGGGCATCCAGTTCGAGATCCGCAATGAGGGTTCCATCATCATGGTGCCCAAGGACAAGGTCACGCGGCTGCGGATGAAGCTCGCCGAGGGCGGCCTGCCCAAGGGCGGCGGCGTCGGCTACGAGGTGTTCGACAAGTCCGACGCGCTCGGCACCACCTCTTTCGTCCAGAACATCAATCACCTTCGCGCGCTGGAAGGCGAGCTCGCCCGCACCATCCGCGCCATCGACCGCATCCAGGCCGCCCGCGTCCACCTGGTCCTGCCGGAGCGCCCGCTGTTTGCGCGCGAGGCGCCGGAGCCGTCGGCCTCGATCGTGGTGCGCGTCCGCGGCTCGCTGGAAGCCCAGCAGATCCGCGCCATCCGCCACCTCGTCGCCTCCGCCGTCAACGGCCTGAAGCCACAGCGGGTCTCGATCGTCGACGAGGCCGGCCAGCTGCTCGCCGACGGCGCGGCGGCCGATCCGGAGCAGGCGGTCGGCGACGAGCGCCGCATCTCCTTCGAGAAGCGGATGCGCAAGCAGGTCGAGGACATCGTCTCCTCCGTGGTCGGCTCGGGCCGCGCCCGCGTGCAGCTTTCCGCCGATTTCGACTTCAACAAGGTCACGCAGACCTCGGACAAGTACGATCCCGAAGGCCGAGTGCTGCGCTCCAGCCAGACCCGCGAAGAACAGAGCATGACCGCCGACAACAACGGCCAGGTCACCGTCAACAACGAGCTGCCCGGCAACCAGCAGAACAACGGCGCCACGGCCAAGGACCAGAGCAAGAAGACCGAAGAGACCAACAATTACGAGATCTCCCGCACCACCAAGACCGAGGTGACGGAAGCCGGCCGGGTCAACCGCATCTCGGTCGCGGTGCTGGTCGACGGCATCTATTCCAAGAACGACAAGGGCGAGCTGGCCTATCAGGACCGCACCAAGGAGCAGCTCGACCGCATCGCCGCGCTGGTGCGCTCGGCCATCGGCTTCGACCAGAAGCGCGGCGACCAGGTCGAGGTCGTCAATCTGCGCTTTGCCGATGCGCCCTCCACCGCTCCGATCGGCGAGCCTGGCGGCCTTCTCGGCATGCTGCAGTTCACCAAGGACGACGTCATGTACTTCGTCGAGCTCGGCGTGATGATGCTGCTCGGCCTGGTCGTGCTGTTCCTGGTGATCCGCCCGCTGGTCAAGCGCATCCTCGCCTCCGACGAGGTTGCCGCCGCCATCTCCGGCGTCCTCAGCGGTCCGGCGGCTTCCGAGGAATCCGCGCCGTCCGCCCAGGCGCTCCTGCCGAGCGGCGCCGCCAGCGCGATCGACGTCGCCACCATCCAGGGCCAGGTCCACGCCCAGTCCGTTCATCGCGTCGGCGAGCTCGCCGAGCGCAACCCCAACGAAACCGTCGCCATCGTCCGCCAATGGCTGAGCGAATCCGCAAAATAGTACGAGAAGTGATCTGACATGGCCGCCGCATTGCAAAACGCCAACAGCAACGACATCACCAGCGTGATCTCCACGCTCGGTCAGCGCGCCAACACCCGGGCAAAGGACGGCAAGCCGGCCGAACAATTGTCCGGGCCGAAGCGCGCCGCGATCCTGATGCTTGCGCTCGGCGAGCAATATGGCGGCAAGATCTGGGGCCTGCTCGACGACGACGAGGTGCGCCAGCTCTCGCTTGAGATGTCGACGCTCGGCACCGTCGAGGTCGACACCGTCGAGGACATGCTGCTCGAATTCGTCTCGCGCATGTCGGCCTCGGGCGCGCTGATGGGCAATTTCGACGCCACCGAGCGCCTGCTGCAGCAATATCTGCCGCCGGAGCGCGTCAACGGCATCATGGACGAGATCCGCGGCCCCGCCGGGCGCAACATGTGGGAGAAGCTCTCCAACGTGCAGGAAGAAGTCCTCGCCAACTACCTCAAGAACGAATATCCGCAGACCATCGCGGTGGTGTTGTCGAAGCTGAAGCCGGAGCACGCCGCGCGCGTGCTCGGCATCTTCCCCGAGGACCTCGCGCTCGACGTCGTCAACCGCATGCTGAAGATGGAGGCGGTTCAGAAGGAGGTGATCGAGAGCGTGGAGAAGACGCTGCGCACCGAATTCATGTCCAACCTGTCCCAGACCCGCCGCCGCGACGCCCACGAGGTGATGGCCGAAATCTTCAACAATTTCGACCGCCAGACCGAAACCCGCTTCATCACCTCGCTGGAGGAGGACAACCGGGAATCCGCCGAGCGCATCAAGGCGCTGATGTTCACCTTCGACGACCTCGTCAAGCTCGATTCCGGATCGGCCCAGACCTTGATGCGCAACGTCGACAAGGACAAGCTCGGCGTCGCGCTCAAGAGCGCCAACGAGGACGTCCGCAACTTCTTCTTCGGCAACATGTCCTCGCGCGCGGCCAAGATGCTCCAGGACGACATGGCTGCGATGGGCCCGGTCCGCCTGCGCGACGTCGACGAGGCCCAGGCGCTTCTGGTCAACCTCGCCAAGGACCTCGCCGCCAAGGGCGAGATCATGCTGACCAAGAACCGCGCCGACGACGAGCTGGTGTATTGATGGCCGCTCCGGCGAAATTCCTGTTCGATACCGACTTCGCGGCGCCCGAGCGGGCGACGCGCGAGAAGGCCGCGACCGCGGCCGAGATCGCCCAGAAGGTCGCGGAAGCCGAAGCGCGCGCCTATCAGGAAGGCTTTGCCGCCGGCCAGCGCGAAGCCAAGGCCGAGAGCGACCGCCGCGTCGCGCTCGCCATGGAGGAGATCAACATCGGCATCCGAGGCATCGCGGCCGGCATCGGCAACATCGAATCGAAGATGGAAACCGAGGCGGTCGACGTCGCGGTGGCGGTCGCGCGCAAGCTCTGCGCCGACCTCGTCGCCGCGGAGCCGCTCGGCGAGATCGTGGCGCTGGTCAAGGACTGCTTCTCGCATCTGGTCGCGACGCCGCATCTCGTCGTCCGCATCAACGATGCGCTCTACGACGCCGCCCGCGAGAAGATCGAGCGGCTTGCCAAGCAGAGCGGCTTCGAGGGCCGGCTGGTGATCCTGGCCGAGCCGGAGATTGCCACCGGCGACTGCCGGATCGAATGGGCCGATGGCGGCGTCGTGCTGGAGCGCGGCGCCATCGCGGCCAAGATCGACGAAATGGTCGGACGCTATGTCGC
>Ga0102590_1000975_pt1 | contig 49913 bp, 43 predicted proteins | sample AraplaMF_Col_mMF_FD_76859 | JGI IMG/M metagenome (GOLD analysis project Ga0102590, IMG submission 76859) | Arabidopsis root microbial communities from the University of North Carolina, USA - plate scrape MF_Col_mMF | ecosystem: Host-associated > Plants > Roots > Endosphere | place: USA...
CCGGCGTCTTGTAGCTGCGGTCGGCGTTGAGCGAACGGGTCAGCGTCTTGCCGCCCTTCTCGAAGTCGGCCGAGAGCGTGCCGTTCATCAGGCCGAGCGTGTTGCGGTAGACCAGCACCTTGTCCTCGGCGTCGACCGCGGCAACCGAGTCCTCCATGTCGAGAATGGTCGAGACCGCGGCCTCCATGACCATGTCGGCGACGCCGGCGGGATCGTCCTTGCCGATCGCGCTGTTGCGGTTGATCGTCACCTCGACATGCAGGCCGTTGTTGACGAGCAGCACCGCGCTCGGCGCGGCCGCATCGCCCTGGAAGCCGGCGAACTGCGCGGCGTTCTTCAGCGCGGTCGCATTGCCGCTCTTCAGCTTCACCGCGAGCTGGCCCGCGACGATGCTGTAGGCGGTGACGTCGGTGTGGCTGCCGGTCGCGAGCGGCACGGCGGCGTCGAGGAAGGCCTTGGCCTTCGCGATCACCTTGTCGCCGCGCGCCTTGTTGTAGCCTTTGCCGCTTTCGCTCGGGTCGTGCGGGATCGCATCGGTGCCGTAGAAGGCATCGTAGAGCGAGCCCCAGCGTGCGTTCGCCGCATTCAGGGCGTAGCGGGCGTTGGTCAGGGGAACGACGAGCTGCGGTCCGCAGATCTTGCCGATTTCCTCGTCGACATTGGCCGTCTCGACCTTCTGCGTCGCCGGCTCGGGGAGGAGGTAGCCGATCTCCTTGAGGAACGCGGTGTAGGCGTTCACGTCGAACGCCTTGCCCTTGTTGGCGCGATGCCAGTCGTCGATCTTGGCCTGTAGCGCATCGCGGAAGGCGAGCAGCTCGCGGTTCTTCGGCCCCAGCTTCTTGATGATGGCAGCGACCCCGGCCCAGAACGCGTCGGGAGCAATCCCGGTCTTGGGGGTCGCCTCCTTGGCGATGAAATCGAACAGGACAGGGGCGATCTTCAATCCGTGGGCATCGACACGATTCATGATGGGCTTTCTCAAAAGAAATGGCGTTTACAGCTGTCTTCAGGCCAAAACAGCAAAAAACGCGCCAAAGGGGCGGCGTTGGCCGCCCTTTTAGCCCTAAAGCCGGGTCAATGAGAAGTGCCTAAAAGGGAGCGGCTGCTCCATAATAAGGAGCAGCCTGGAAGGGTCTATTTTGGACGCGTTTTCTTTACGCGAACCGGCACCCACTTCGCTCGAAAACGCTTTTAGATATTGGCCGCCAGGTCCACCAGTTCGTCGAACAGAATACCGGTCTCTGCCAACATCCGCTCGATCTCGTCGGTCGCATCGGAAACCGTGCGGCTCGAGGTGTCGATGCTCAGCTCTGCCTGGGCCGGCGGCTGGTAGTCATTGCCGATCCCGGTGAACGCCTGCAGCGCGCCCGCACGTGCCTTGGCATAGTGGCCCTTGGGGTCGCGGCTCTCGCAGACCTCGGCCGGCGTTGCGACGTAGATCTCGCGGAACGTGGTATCGGCGATACGGCGCGCGGCGGCGCGATCGTCCGCCGAGGGCGATACCGCGGCAACGACCGCGATGTGGCCGTTACGCGCCAGATGGGTCGCGACCTCGGCAAGCCTGCGGATATTTTCGGTGCGGTCCTGCGCCGAGAAACCGAGATCGCCATTGAGCCCGGCGCGCAGCGTATCGCCATCGAGCAGGATCGGCGAACCGCCGCGCGAGAACAGCCGCCGCTCGAGCGCGCGCGCCAGCGTCGACTTTCCGGCTCCCGGCAGGCCGGTCAGCCACACCACCGCGCCGTTGTGGCGGTAGCGCGCCGAGCGTTCCTCGGGACGCAGCGCGGATTCGACCGGCACGATGTCGACCGGGACGGCGCGGGCGCCGGCATCGACCGACAGCACGAGGCCGCCGCCGGCGATGCGCCCGTTGACCTCGATCACCAGGCGCCCGGTGCGCGGATTGTCAGAGTAAGGATCGGCCGCGATCGGCTGCGCCAGCGAAATGTCGATTTCGCCGACGTGGTTGCGCGCGATCGCCTTGGTTTCCTCGTTGGAGAGCTCGCCGGGATCGACCGCCTTCTCGATCGCGACCACGCTGGCGCGGGTTTCCCGCGTGCCGAGGCGGATCAGGATCTGGTCGCCCTTCGACAGCGGCTTGTCATGCAGCCAGAAGATCCGCGCCCGAATCCGCCGGGTGTCGCGCGGCGTGGCGCCGGCATGCGCAATGACATCGCCGCGCTCGATGAACAATTCGCGGTCGAGCGTGATGCCGACCGAGCGGCCCGCGCCATGGCTGCCGTTGAGCGGCGTCACCGGCCAGCTCTCAACCGTCTTGATCTTCGCGATCTTGCCGGCCGGCATGATGACGATTTCATCGCCGGCCGTGAGATGACCGGACTCGATACGGCCGGCCACGATGCGGCGGTCGTCGAACTTGTAGATCGCCTGCACCGGCAGCCGCAGTGCGAGTTGCTCCAGCGGCCGCGCCGGTTCGAGCGCATCGAGCGCCTCGACCACGGTCGGCCCCTTGTACCAGCCGATGCGCGAGGTGTGCTCGGCGACGCCGTCGCCGTCACGGGCGGAAATCGGAATGATGGCCGACGGCTTCACGCCGAGGCCGGTCAAATGCGCCGAAATCTCGTCGCTGATTTCCTTGAAGCGATCGGCGCTGAAATCGACGCGGTCCATCTTGTTGACGACGATCGCGACCTGCTTGATGCCGAGGAGATGCAGCAGATAGCCGTGCCGCCTGGTCTGGTCGCGCACGCCTTCCAGCGCGTCGATGATCAAGACCGCGCCGTCGGCCTGCGAAGCGCCGGTGATCATGTTGCGGAGGAATTCGGCGTGGCCGGGCGCATCGATCAGCACGACGTCGCGCGAGCGGGTGCGGAAGCGGATCTGCGTGGTGTCGATGGTGATGCCCTGGTCGCGCTCGGTCTGCAGCGCATCAAGGAGAAACGACCATTCGAACGGCATGCCGCGCCGCGCGCTCACCGCCTTCAGCATTTCCAGCTTGCCGTCGGGCAGGCTGCCGGTCTCGTGCAGCAGGCGGCCGACCAGGGTCGATTTGCCGTGATCGACATGGCCGACGATGACGATGCGGACCTGCGGTCGCGTCGTGCCGTTGGGCATCGAGGTGGTGCCGTTCGGCGTGGCCGAAACGCTGGCGGGAAGGATCATGTTCATGGCGACGCTCACACCCAATGTCCGTCAGAGGTAACCTGCGACACGCAGCCGCTCGAAAGCGTCTTCGGTCTCGTGATCCAGCGCGCGGCCGGCGCGCTCCGGCACCTTGGTGCCGTCGAGCTCGGTCAGGATCTCATCGATGTTGGAAGCAGTCGACGCCACCGGGAAGGTGATGTCGGCGTCGCCGAGCGAACGATAGCGCTTGCCGTTGTTCGACAGATACAGCGGGATGATCGGAATGTTCTCGCGCTTGGTGTAGGCCCAGATGTCGGCCTCGGTCCAATGCAGGATCGGATGGACGCGCAGATGCGCGCCCGGCGGCACCGAGGCGTTGAACTGGTCCCAGAACTCCGGCGGTTGATCGCGCACGTCCCAGCCGCCTTCAAGCCCGCGCGGCGAGAACACGCGCTCCTTGGCGCGGGTCGCTTCCTCATCGCGGCGGATACCGGCGATCAGGCCGTCGAAGCCATATTTGTTGAGCGCCCACTTCAATCCCTCGGTCTTGCGCGCGGCCGAGCGTGCGGCCGGCGGCAGCGTCGGATCGACCGCGTCGATCGGCGGGCAGGGCTCGACCTTGAGATCGAGATCCCATTCCTTGCCGTAGTGATCGCGGAACGCATACATCTCCGGGAACTTCTTGCCGGTGTCGACATGCAACGCGGGGAACGGCACGCGACCGAAGAAGGCCTTGCGCGCCAGCCAGATCATCACGTTGGAATCCTTGCCCAGCGACCACAGCAGCGCGAGCTTCTTCAGCCGCGCGAACGCCTCCCGCAGGATGTAGATGCTCTGCGCCTCGAGTTCGTCGAGATGGTCCATCGAGGGCGGCGGCAGCACCTGGCCGGGAAGCGGTTGGCCGGGAAAAATTTTCGGCACGGATGATGCTTGATGCAGGGCTGCAGGCCGCAAGCCCTGTCCGCTGGATTCGTGGTCGAGAAGATGCATCTCTGGGCCTTGGACTTGAGAGTGGAAAAATTCTAAAGTTGCGCCGCAATAGAGAAGAAATAATTTTCTCTTTGTGGCTCTTGATTGAGACATAAATAGAAAATAATTTCAGTCAACCCCCTACTTGGGGAAAGCGAGTGTCGGATGCGCTATCTGCCTGTCTTCCTGGATTTGCAACGCGGCAAGGTGCTGCTCGTCGGAGCGGGCGACCTCGCACGCGCCAAGTTGCGGCTGCTGGCCGCGGCGGGCGCCGGGGTGCGTTGGTATGCGACCGACGGCAATCATGATCTTGCCGGCCTTGCTGCTGCCGACGTGGCGCGGATTGAACCGGTCACAGGCGATCCGCTGTCGGCCGATCTCTCCGGCATCATTGCCGTCCTCTGCGCCGGCGCCGGCGATATCGGCGTTGCGATGTCGGCGCGCGCGAAGGCGGTCGGACTGCCCGTCAATGTGATGGACGACCTCGCGCATTCCACCTTCATCTTTCCGGCGATCGTCGATCGCGGCGACGTCGTCGTTGCCGTCGGCACCGGCGGCACCTCGCCGGTGGTGGCGCGCCGCATCCGCGAGCGCATCGAGGCGGTGCTGCCGGCGCGCATCGGCGATCTCGCCACTTTCATCGGCAGCTTCCGCAAGGCGATCCATGCGCGGATTCCCGAATTCGCGTTGCGCCGCCGCTTCTGGGAACATGTGATCGATGGTCCGATCGGCGCGCTGGTGCTGGCCGGGCGCAAGGGTGAAGCCGAAAAGGCACTGAACGAAATCGCCGATCCCTCCGCCTTTGCCGGCGCGAACAACGAGGGCAAGGCTGAGGGCAGGGTGACGCTGGTCGGCGCAGGGCCCGGCGATCCGGATCTGCTCACCATCAAGGCGCTGCGCGCGCTGCAGGATGCCGACGTCGTTTTCTACGACGAACTGGTCTCGCCGGAAATTCTCGATCGCGTGCGCCGCGATGCCTCGCGTATTCCGGTCGGCCGCCGCGTCGGCAAGCCCGGCATCGGCCAGGACGCGATCCACCAACTCCTGATCGAGGCGGCGAAATCCGGTCAGCGCGCGGTGCGCTTGAAGGGCGGCGATCCCTTCATCTTCGGCCGCGGCGGTGAGGAGATCGAAGCGTTGCGTGCCGCGGGCGTCGCTTATTCGGTGGTGCCCGGCATCACCGCAGGTCTCGGTGCTGCCGCGCAGTTCGAAGCGCCGCTGACGTACCGGCACGAGGCGCTGCGCATCACGTTTTTGACCGCGCACAAGGCCAAGGACGCCGAAGCCGTCGACTGGTCGGTGCTGACCGACAAGAAGATGACCATCGTGGTCTATATGGGCATGACCGCGGCGCCGTCGGTCCGCGCCGGGCTGCTCGCCGCCGGGCGGTCGCCGCAGACGCCGGTCGGCATCTTCGCGCGGGTGACGCGGCCGGATGCGCAGGCCGTGGTCGGCACACTGGAGAATCTTCCGGCGCTGGTCAAAAAAATCGATGGCGGTCCCGCCATCCTCATCATCGGCGACGTCGTCGCGCATTCCGCGCCGTGGCGTCAGTCAAACCTCAATCAAGTCATCTCCAAACTGCTGGATGCTGCCGAATGACCTCTCCGCTCGAACAGAAGAAAATCAGAATCGCCGGACCGTCGGTGGTGACCGCCAACCGGACCTGGGACGGCGCCGTGGTCTGGCGGACGGCACAGAAGGGCTGGTCGACCGCGCTGTCCGAAGCCGCGATCGTCAACACCTCGGATGACGCGCGCGCATTGCTCGCCGAAAGCGTGGCCGATGATGTCGGCGCGGTCGGCGCCTATATCGCGCCGGTCGAACTCAAGGGCGGCGCGATCAAGCCCGGCAATCTACGCGAACATATCCGGTCGAAGGGCGTCACCATCGACCTTCTTCCGGCTTAAAGGCTAGTCCATCATGTATGCATATGACGAGCTCGACCGCACGCTCATCAACGAGCGCGTTTCGGAATTCCGCGATCAGGTGAAGCGCCGGCTTGCCGGTGAGCTCACCGAGGATGAATTCAAGATCCTGCGGCTGCAGAACGGCGTGTACCTGCAACTGCACGCCTACATGTTCCGCGTCGCGATCCCCTATGGCACGCTGTCGTCGAAGCAGCTCAGGGCGCTGGCCCGTGTCGCCCGGCGATATGACCGCGGCTACGGCCATTTCACCACGCGGCAGAACATCCAGTACAACTGGATCAAGCTTGCCGAGCTGCCCGATGCGCTGGCCGAACTCGCTGAAGTGGGCATCCACGCGATGCAGACCTCCGGCAACAACATGCGCAATGTCACCTCGGACCAATGGGCTGGCGTCGCGCCCGGCGAGGTCGAGGATCCGCGCATCTGGTCGGAAATCCTGCGCCAGCACACCACGCTGCATCCGGAATTCTCGTTCCTGCCGCGCAAGTTCAAGATCGCGATCACCGCATCCGAACACGACCGTGCTGCGATCAAGATCCACGACATCGGCCTGCGCCTGCACAAGAACGCGGATGGCGAGACCGGCTTCGAGGTGCTGGTCGGCGGCGGCCTCGGCCGCACGCCATTCATCGCCAAGACCATCAAGCCGTTCGTCCATGGCCGCGACATCCTGAGCTATGTCGAGGCGATCCTGCGCGTCTACAACCAGTACGGCCGCCGCGACAACATCTACAAGGCCCGCATCAAGATCCTCGTCCATGAGCTCGGCATCGAGAAGTTTGCCAAGGAAGTCGACGAGGAATGGAAGCAGATGGGCCACAGTGCGCTCACGCTCGATCATTCCGCCATCGAGGAGGTGCGCTCGCGCTTCTCCTATCCGGCCTATGAAAAGCTGCCGCACATGCCGGACGAGCTGAAGCAGGCGGCGGCTGACCCGCTGTTCGAGCGCTGGCGCAAGAATTCGGTCGCGCCGCACAAGGTGCAGGGCTATTCGATCGTGACGCTGTCGCTGAAGCCGGTGGGCGGCCCGCCCGGCGACGCCACCGCCGACCAGATGGATGCGGTCGCCGATCTCGCCGACAAATATTCATTCGGTGAAATCCGTGTCGGCCACGAGCAGAACCTGGCGCTGCCGCATGTCGCCAAGCGCGACCTGCCGCAGCTCTGGAGGGCGCTCGACCGTCTCGGGCTCGCCACGCCGAACGTCAACCTCGTCACCGACATCATCGCCTGCCCGGGACTGGACTACTGCTCGCTGGCCAATGCGCGCTCGATTCCGATCGCGCAGGAGCTGACCCGGCGCTTCGCCAACCACGACACATCAGACATGATCGGCCGTCTGCACATCAACATCTCCGGCTGCATCAATGCCTGCGGGCATCACCATGTCGGCCATATCGGCATTCTCGGCGTCGAGAAGAACGGCGAGGAGTTTTACCAGATCACGATCGGCGGCCGCGCGGACGAAAACGCGCAGATGGGCGTCCTGATCGGCCCGGCCGTTCCCTATGCCGAAGTCGCCGACGTGATCGAAGATATCGTGGAAGCTTATCTGGCGCTGCGCGACCGTCCCGAGGAACTGTTCGTCGATACGGTGAAGCGTCTGGGCGTCGAGCCTTTCAAGGAGCGGGTCTATGCCACTCGTTAAGAACGGAAGAATCATCACCGATCTGTTTGTCCGCGTCGCCGACGGCGAGGAGCTGCCGGGCAATGGCGACGTCCTGATTTCGTCGGAACGGTTTCTGGCTGATCCCGAAGCGCTGCTGCGCCGCTCGGGCAAGACCGGCGTGATCTGGCCGAACAACCGCGCCGTCGACGATCTCGTGCCGTATCTCGATCGCCTGGCCGCCGTCGCGCTGGTGTTCCCGACCTTCCGCGACGGCCGCGCCTACAGCCAGGCGCGGCTGCTGCGCGAGCGGCACGGCTATGACGGCGAGCTGCGCGCCACCGGCCAGGTGCTGCGCGACCAGTTCGTGTTCATGTCGCGCGCCGGCTTCGACACCTTCGAGGTGAAGAAGGATGCCGACGCCGAGGCGTTTGCCGAGACCATGAAGCGCTATTCGGTGTTCTACCAGCCGACCGGCGACGGCCGCGTCACCGCGCTCAATCGGCGGATGCAACTGCGCCATTCGGAGAGTGCCGGACAGTGACCACGATTTTGCAGCATGCGAGCGCCTCAGGGGCGGCGATCCTTCAGTCGGCGCAGACGCTCGACCATACCTTGCGCGACGCCTCGCCGGCGCATGTCGTCGAGACCGCGCTGAAGACCGTCGGCCGCGAGCAGCTCGCGCTGGTGTCGTCGTTCGGCACGGAATCGGCGGCGCTGCTCAAGGTAATGGCGGACGTCGACCCGGCCATTCCCGTGATCTTCCTCGATACCGGCTGGCTGTTCGAGGAGACGCTTGCCTATCGCGATACGTTGATCTCTGTGCTGGGTTTGCGCGACGTTCGCTCGGTCAAGCCGCTGGAAGAGGCGCTGTCACGCCAGGATCCCGATCGCGAATTGTGGTTTTCCGATCCCGACGCCTGCTGCCGCATCCGCAAGGTCGAGCCGCTGGCGCGTGCACTGAAGCCGTTCTCCGCCTGGATCAACGGACGCAAGCGTTTCCAGGGCGGGGCGCGCGCGGAAATTCCCGTCGTCGAAGAGGATGGCGAGCGGCTGAAATTCAATCCGTTCGCCAACGTCTCGCGCGAGGAGATCGAAGCGATCTATAAACTTTCCAAATTGCCGCCGCATCCGCTGGTTGCCTCGGGCTACCTGTCGGTCGGCTGCATGCCGTGTTCGAGTCGCACCGCGCCGGACGAGGATGCCCGTGCCGGCCGCTGGCGCGGCAGGCCCAAGACGGAATGCGGCATCCATACGATGAAGACGTCGTAGGGCACAGGCTTCATAGGACAATGAAGCTGCGGAACCGAAAACTATGAAACGCGGTTTCATTGACTAAGCGACCTTTCGTCGCGACTTATGCGCTCTCGCTTTGATGATATGTTTCGTCAAGCCGAATGGAGATCAACGATGATCCGTCGCATTCTGCCGCTGGTCGCTGGATTGCTCTGGGCGAGTTCGGCCTTCGCGGCCGACTACACGCTGCTCAACGTGTCCTACGATCCGACGCGCGAGCTCTACGCCGATTTCAACAAGGCGTTCGCCGCAGCCTTCCAGAAGGAAACCGGCAAGAGCGTCGAGATCAAGCAGTCGCATGGCGGCTCGGGCTCGCAGGCGCGCTCCGTGATCGATGGCCTGCAGGCGGATATCGTCACGCTGGCGCTGGCCTATGACATCGACGCCATCGCGGCCAAGGGCCTGGTAGCGGCGGACTGGCAGAAGAAGCTGTCGCTCAATGCCTCGCCCTATACCTCGACGATCGTGTTCCTGGTGCGCAAGGGCAATCCCAAGGCGATCAGGGACTGGGACGATCTGATCAAATCAGGTGTGCAGGTGATCACGCCGAACCCGAAAACGTCCGGCGGCGCACGCTGGAATTACCTCGCGGCGTGGGGCTTTGCCGAGAAGAAGTACGGATCAGTAGACAGGGCCAGGAAGTTCGTCGCCGATCTCTTCAAGAACGTGCCGGTGCTGGATACCGGCGCGCGCGGCTCGACGGTGACCTTTGTCGAGCGCGGCGTCGGCGACGTGCTGCTGGCGTGGGAGAACGAGGCGTTTCTGGCGCAGCGCGAATTCGGCAAGGACAAGTTCGAGATCGTGGCGCCGCCGCTGTCGATTCTGGCCGAGCCGCCGGTGGCGATCGTCGACAAGGTTGCCGACAAAAAAGGCACCCGGGCAGTCGCGGAGGCCTATCTGAAGTATTGGTATACCAAGGAAGGTCAGGAAATCGCCGCACGCAACTCCTATCGTCCGCGCGATTCGGAGATTGCGAAGGAGTACGAAAAATCCTTCGCCAAGGTCGAACTTTTCACCATCGACGACGTTTTCGGTGGTTGGACCAAGGCGCAGAAGGATCACTTCGGCGAAGGCGGCATTTTCGACCAGATTTACAAGAATTGATCTGACGAACGGGCGGCCGGAGCGGAAGCAGGGGGATATGTGAGCACAGCGGTCGCGCGGCGAAGCAGCCTGCCCGGGTTTGGTCTCACCATGGGACTGACCCTGACATGGCTTTCCGTCATCATTCTCATTCCGCTCGCCGGCCTGTTCCTCAAGACGCTCGATCTCTCGCTCGTCCAGTTCTGGGAAATCCTCACCAGCCGCCGCACCCTGAATGCGCTGAAGATTTCGTTCGGCCTTTCCTTTGCCGCGGCCTGCGTCAATCTGGTGATGGGCACCATCATCGTCTGGGCGCTGGTGCGCTACCGCTTTCCGGGGCGGCGGCTGTTCGATGCCATCGTCGACATCCCCTTTGCTTTGCCGACCGCGGTCGCCGGCGTCGCACTGACACAGTTGTTCGCGCAGAAGGGCTGGCTCGGTGCGCCGCTGGCCGAACTTGGCATCAAGGTGGCGTTCACGCCGATCGGCATTTTCATTGCGATGGTCTTCATCGGGATTCCCTTCGTGGTGCGCACGGTGCAGCCCGTGCTGATCGACCTCGATCCCGAGATCGAGGAAGCCGCCGCAAGCCTCGGCGCCAACCGCTGGCACACGGTGTTTCGGGTGATCATGCCGAGCCTGATCCCCGCGCTGCTCACCGGCTTTGCGCTGGCGTTCGCGCGCGCGGTCGGCGAATACGGTTCGGTGATCTTCATCGCCGGCAATCTGCCGAACGTCTCCGAGATCGCGCCGCTCCTGATCGTGATCCGCCTGTCCGAATTCCGCTATGCCGATGCGACGGCAATCGCCGTCGTGATGCTGCTGGCTTCGTTCGTGATCATCTTCGCCGTCAATCGCCTGCAACGCTGGGCGCAAACCCGCATTCCCGCGCATTGAGGGCCGGTCGATGTCGACGCAAACGAGCTTCGTGACTCCGGCGACCTCGCTGCGGGCCTATGCCGCCACGGCGGACCTCGCCATGGCCCCGCCGGCCCCGCGCACGGCGGGCGATCGTGCCCGCCATGCGGCCGCCTCCAAGGATCTGCGAAGCGAGCCCGGCCCGATCCGGTTCATCATCATTGCGCTCGCGGTTTCCTTTCTCACGATTTTCGTCGTGCTGCCGCTGGTGGTGGTATTCGCCTCGGCCTTTTCCAAGGGCATCGGCGCCTATCTTGCCGCGCTCGCCGAGCCCGAGGCGCTGTCCGCGATCAAGCTGACGCTGCTGGTGGCGGCGATCTCGGTCAGCCTCAATCTGGTGTTCGGGGTGGTCGCCGCCTGGGCGATCGCCAAGTTCGATTTTCCCGGCAAGACCTTCCTGATCACGCTGATCGATCTGCCGTTCTCGGTCAGCCCGGTGATCTCGGGCCTCGTCTTCGTGCTGCTGTTCGGCGCGCAGGGCTATTGGGGCGCATGGCTGCAGGCGAACGACATCCACATCCTGTTCGCGGTGCCGGGCATTGCGCTGGCGACGATCTTCGTCACCTTCCCGTTCGTCGCCCGCTCGCTGATTCCGCTGATGCAGGAGCAGGGCACGCAGGAGGAGGAGGCGGCGATCTCGCTCGGCGCATCCGGCCTGCAGACCTTCTTCCGCGTCACGCTGCCCAATATCAAATGGGGCCTGCTCTACGGCGTCCTGCTGTGCAATGCGCGCGCCATGGGCGAGTTCGGCGCGGTGTCGGTGGTCTCGGGCCACATCCGCGGCGAGACCAATACCATGCCGCTCTTGGTCGAGATCCTCTATAATGAATATCAATTCGTGGCCTCGTTTGCGATTGCTTCGCTGCTCGCGATGCTGGCGCTGATCACCCTGGTCGTGAAGACCGTTCTCGAGCAGCGCCTCGACGAAGCCCAGATCCCAAAGGACGATCCGAGTGACCATTGAAGTCAAGAACATCGTCAAGAAATTCGGCTCGTTTGCCGCGCTCGACAATGTCGATCTGAAAGTCGGCAAGGGCGAGTTGCTGGCGCTGCTCGGGCCCTCCGGCTCGGGCAAGACGACGCTGCTGCGCATCATTGCCGGGCTTGATTGGCCGGATGCCGGCGAGGTCACGATCGACGGCGAGGACGCGCTGGGCCATGGCGCGAGCGAGCGTCATGTCGGCTTCGTGTTTCAGCACTACGCGCTGTTCCGCCACATGACGGTGTTCGAGAATGTCGCGTTCGGCCTGCGCGTGCAGCCGCGCGCCGTGCGCAAGGACGAGGCGACGATCCGCGCCCGCGTCAAGGAATTGCTCGATCTCGTGCAACTCGACTGGCTGGCCAACCGCTATCCGAGCCAGCTCTCCGGCGGCCAGCGGCAGCGCATTGCGCTGGCGCGCGCGCTTGCGATCGAGCCGCGCATCCTGCTGCTCGATGAGCCCTTCGGCGCGCTGGACGCCAAGGTGCGGAAAGAGCTGCGGCAATGGCTGCGCTCGCTGCATTCGGAAATCCACGTCACCTCGATCTTCGTCACCCACGATCAGGAAGAGGCGCTGGAAGTCGCCAACCGCGTGGTGGTGATGGACAAGGGCCGTATCGAGCAGATCGGCACGCCCGGCGACGTCTATGACAATCCGGCGACCGCCTTCGTCCACGGCTTCATCGGCGAATCCATCGTGCTGCCGGTGGAGGTTGCCGGCGGCGCGGTGCATCTCGGCGGCCGGCCGCTCAACATCGCCGCCGAGGGCGTCGCTGCGGGCGCGTCAAAACTGTTCGTCCGCCGTCATGACATGCAGATCGGCCCTGCCGGAACCGGCTCGCTGGAGGGCGCGGTGCGCCATGTCCGCTCGTTCGGCCCGATCCAGCGGGCTGAGGTCGCCTTGACGGATGGCGAGGGCAAGACCGTGATCGAGATCGATGCCCCCCGGGACCGGGAACTCCAGGCCGGCGAAATCATCGGCCTGCAGCCCCGCCGCTACCGGATTTTTGCGGCCCAGGAGTGACGACGAAATCGTCATTCCGGGTCAGGTGCTGGCGCACCATCCCGGAATGACGGTTAAATCAAGCCCCCGTTCACCATTCAGCCACGGTTGGTATGCAACAACGGCCGTCCAGCCTTAGGGGATTCGGGGGATTTTATCGGTGAAACGGGCGACAACCGCCATTATCGGGCTTTTGCTGCTGGCCGGCTGCGCGGCCGACGTCAAGCTTCCGGAGCAGCCGTCGATGTATGTCGACATGTCGAAGCCCGGCGCCACGCTCGACACGGCCGCTGCCGCGATCATGATTTCGCAATACCGCCAGAATAACGGCCTCGGCACCGTGGTGGTCGATCCGGAGCTGACCCGGCTCGCCGAGCAGCAGTCGCAGGCGATGGCGGCCCGCAACAAGATGGACCACGACGTGAAGGGTCCGCTGGACCGGCGGCTGAAAGGCTCCGGCTACCCGGCGACGCTCGCGGTCGAGAACGTTTCGGCCGGGTACCACACGCTGGCGGAAGCCTTCTCGGGCTGGCGCGACTCGCCCCCGCACAAGGCCAACATGCTCAAGAACGGTGTCACAAAATTGGGCATCGCGGCGGCCTATGCGCCAAACACCAAATACAAGGTGTTCTGGACGCTCATTCTTGCATCGACCTGAAGCAGCGCCGGGCAGCGCCCCGGCACCTCACGCGGCGATAAACTCGGCGTGATCCTTGTTTCGATCTCGCTGATTGACGCCGTCGCGAACTGCCGCCACGGTGCCGCTGTCATTGTCCACTAGCTGACGGTCACGATGGATTTTTCCGACTCTGCACCGGCCACCACGCCCGCCATGGCGCAGCGTGTGCTGGTACTGCAAGGCGGCGGCGCGCTCGGCTCCTATCAGGCGGGCGCCTTTCAGGCGCTGTGCCGCTCGGGCTTCGAACCGGAATGGATTGCGGGCATTTCGATCGGCGCCATCAACGCCGCGATCATCGCCGGCAACGATGCCGCAACGCGCGTCGACCGGCTCAAGGAATTCTGGGAAATGGTATCGTCGCCGGTGTCGTGGAGCCCGGTGACCCCGGGCGATCGCGCGCGCTCGCTGTTCAACGAAACCAACGCGGCGCTGATCGCGACCTTCGGCGTGCCCGGCTTCTTCACACCGCGCATTCCGCCTGCGCCGCTGTGGCCACCCGGCAGCTCGCAATCGCAGAGCTATTACGACACCGCGCCCTTGAAGAAGACGCTGGAGCGGCTGGTCGATTTCGATCGCATCAACGATCTGAAGATGCGGCTCAGCGTCGGCGCGGTCGGCGTGACCTCGGGCAATTTCAAATATTTCGACAATGTCGAATTCAGAAAGTGCGGAAAGAAGATCGGGCCGGAGCACATCATGGCCTCCGGCGCGCTGCCGCCCGGCTTTCCTTCCGTTGAGATCGAGGGCGAGCACTACTGGGACGGCGGCATCGCTTCCAACACGCCGCTCGACTTCGTGCTGGATGAGGAAAGCAACCGCGATCTCCTGATCTTCCAGGTCGACCTGTTCAGTGCGCGCGGCGATTTGCCGACCTCGCTGCTGGAAGCGGCCGAGCGTGAAAAGGACATCCGCTATTCAAGCCGCACCCGCATGAACACCGACAAGAACAAGAGGATTCACAATGCGCGGATGATGGTACGCGACCTGATCGACAAATTGCCCGACCATCTCAAGAGCGATCCGTCGGTCGAATGGCTGCGCAACGTCGCCAGGGAAAACACCGTCACGGTCGTGCACCTGATCTACAAGAGCAAGAATTACGAAACCTCGTCCAAGGATTACGATTTTTCCCGTGTTGCCATGGTCGAGCACTGGAACGCTGGTGTCCGCGACGTTCATCAGTCGATGCGTCACAAGGACGTGCTGGAGCGTCCGCAATCCGGTGAGACCATGATCGCTTACGACATGTCGGGGGATACTCCCAAGACCCCCGGCGCCAAGCAGGAGTGAATGCAATGACTACGTTGAAAGGCAAGACCGCCGTCGTGACCGGCTCGACCAGTGGCATCGGATTGGCCTATGCGCGCGCTTTCGCCGCCGCCGGCGCCAATGTCGTGCTCAACGGCATGGGCGTGCCGGCCGATATCGAGCGCGAGCGTTCCGGCATCGAGACCGATTTCAAGGTTCGCGCCGTGCATTCGCCCGCCGACATGACCAAGCCCGCCGAGATCGCCGAAATGATCGCGCTCGGCGAGAAGACCTTCGGCGGGGTCGACATCCTCGTCAACAATGCCGGCATCCAGTTCGTGTCGCCGATCGAGGAGTTTCCGCCCGAGAAGTGGGAAGCCATCATCGCGATCAACCTGTCGTCGGCGTTCTACGGCATTCGCGCCGCGGTGCCCGGCATGAAGAAGCGCGGCTGGGGCCGCATCATCAATACGGCGTCGGCGCATTCGCTGGTCGCTTCCCCGTTCAAGTCGGCCTATGTCTCGGCCAAGCACGGCATCGCCGGCCTCACCAAGACCGTGGCGCTGGAGCTTGCGACCTTCAAGATCACCTGCAACTGCATCAGCCCCGGCTATGTCTGGACGCCGCTGGTCGAGAAGCAGATTCCCGACACCATGAAGGCGCGCAACCTGACCAAGGAGCAGGTCATCAAGGATGTGCTGCTCGAGGCGCAGCCGACCAAGGAATTCGTCACCTCGGAACAGGTCGCGGCGCTGGCGCTGTTCCTGTGCGGCGACGATGCCGCGCAGATCACCGGCGCCAATTTATCGATCGACGGCGGCTGGACTGCGGAGTAGGCCGTAGCCCACGCCTGAAGGCCCGTCTGTGGCCTACATCCTTCGAGACGCCCGCTTGTCGCGGGCTCTCAGGATGAGGGGTTAACGGACTAAAGCGCGATGAAATTTGGATGAATCATCATCGCGCTTTAGGTCTTTGTTTGAGCATGATCTTTTCGGAAAACCGCTTCACACTTTTCCGGATCATGCTCTAGTGCGTGATGCTCCGGGCGGCGGCTGCGACGCTCTCCGTCGAGATGTGCAGCTCGTTGAAGGCAAGCTTGCTGGCGACCAGAATCAGCACGGTGGCCAGCAGCAGCCGGAGCACCGCCTCCGGTACGCGGACCGCGCAATAGCTGCCGATGACGATGCCCGGCAGCGAGCCGATCAGCAGCACGCCCATCAGCGCCCAATCGACCGACCCTAATGCCCAGTGGCCGATGCCGGCGACCAGCGTCAGCGGCACGGCGTGCGCGATGTCGGAGCCGACGATGCGCGCCATCGGCAGGCGTGGATAGAGCAGCAGCAGCGCGGTGACACCGACGGCGCCGGCGCCGACCGATGAAATCGAGACCAGGACGCCGAGCGCCACGCCGACCGCGATGGTTGCGCGGTCGGTCGTCGAGGTGCCGAGCTGCTCCATGCGCCGGCGGTAGCGCTCCATGATGGCCTTGCGGAAGATCAACGAGGTCGCGGTGAGGATCAGCGCAAAGCACAGCACCAGATTGACCAGGCTGCGCGCGGCCTCCCCATTGAGCTCGAGCTGCCACAGCACCAGCAAGGTGACGACGCTCGCCGGGATGCTGCCGCAGGCGAGGCGGATCACCGCCGGCCAGTGAATGCTCTGCGACCAGCCATGCACCAGGCTGCCGCCGGTCTTGGTCGCCGCGGCGTAAAGCAGGTCGGTGCCGACGGCGGTCGACGGGTGAACGCCGAACAGCAGGATCAACAGCGGCGTCATCAGCGATCCGCCGCCGACGCCGGTCATCCCGACCAGAAGGCCGACGCCGAATCCCGATGCAACGTAGAGAGGATCAATCATTTCGATGGGTCAGAGGTTTGATTCTATGAAGTATATAGCAACGCAGGCGGGGGCGTCCCGATGGACCGAAATAAGAATGTTTTATGCAGGCACGGCAGCGCGCTGGATATTTTCTCCATTATGCCGCTGCGCCGATGGCAACATTCCTGGGGCCTCAGATGTGACCCTCGCGAAGGCATTATGGATGTGAGGCAGGAGCACGCCAACCGTTTGTTCCTGCTCCTCAAGAGCGGGCGAAATGTGGCGCGATTGCTGTCCTATTGATGTCGGGATCAGCGCTTGCCGAACGCCAATACATGCAGCCCGAGCCGCCGGCGCACGATCCAGAACAGCAGCACCGTCTCGAACGCCAGCGAGATCGAGGTCGCGGCCGCCGCGCCGTGGCCGCCGAAGCGCGGCACCAGCATCACACAGAGCACGACGTTCATGACGAAGGCGAGCGCATAGGCCAGCGCGCAGATGTGCTGGTGGCCGAGCATGTTGAGGAGACGCTCGACCGGCCCGATGGCGGAGCGCACCAAAAGGCCAACAGCGGCGATGAACATGATGTCGTAGCCGGCCACGAATTGCGGCCCGAACAGCCAGAGCAGCGGCTTGCCCAGCGCCAGCAGCACGATGGTGGCGGCCAGCGACGGCCAGAACGTCCACTGGATCGCATGCGCCACATAGGCCGACAGCCGCGGCTTGTCGCCTTGGGCATGGTACTCGGCAAAGCGGTGCGCCGTCGTCGCCGCCATCGCGTAGTGAATGAAGGAAACCAGCGCCAGCGTCTTGATCACCGCGAAATAGATGCCGACCTCCTCGGAGGAACGGAATTGCTGCAGCACCAGCACGTCGGTGTAGGACAGCAGCAGGTAAAATCCTTCGACCATCAGGATCGGCAGCGAGATTGCGAGCCAGCCTCGGAAATCATAGGCCTTGGGGCCGGGCTCGACATGGCCGCCGAGCCGGCGGTTGAGCACGATCATCTGGCCGGTCATCGCGATCCATACCGCCGCGGCGCTCGCCAGCATTGCGGCGGTGGCGCCGAGATTGAAGCCGAGCACGAAGGCGCCGGCGGTAAAGCCGATGATCAGCGACTGCCGCACGATGAATTGCGGCATCAGGCCGAGCTGCATCCAGTCATGCGAGCGGGCGATGCCGTCCTGGGTATTGGCGACGACGAAGGCCGGCAGCGTCAGGCAGCCGATATAGAGCGGAACGACTGCGTTGGCGTCGATCCACGGCGACAATCCCTTCACCACGCCCGCCAGCAGCAGCGAGACGATGGCGGAGACGGCGAAGGTGATCCAGCGGCTGCCGGAGAGGAAGCCGCGCAGCAATGCATGCTCGCCGCGGGTGCGGTATTCCGGAATGATCTTCTGCGCGGAGGCCGAGATGCCGAAATCCATCATGCTGCCGAGCAGCAGCACCCAGGTCCAGACATAGACATAGACGCCGTAATCCGAGCCGCCCATCCAGCGCGCCAGCAGGATCTGCGAGAAATAGGCCAGCGCCGCGCTGAAGACGCGGATGGCGAAGATCGTGCCGGCGAGGCGCCGGGTGACCGAAGCTTCATGGGAGCCGCCGAGCAGGGCGCGCAGCCGTCCGATCACGCCGGAAGGCGAGGCGGTTGCGGATTGTGTCTCCATCACGGCCACAAGGATGCATCCCCGAAACGCGCCGCGAGGCGGCGGCGATGGTCCGATGTATCAACCATTCGTTAAGATTCGGTTGGGTGGGGGACCAGTTCCATCGAGCCGCTGTAGGTGGGATTCCGCGCGCTTGGCTAGACGGATGAGGCGCTGGCGGTGGTCATCAGCGACGTTTTGCCATCGCAACAGGCGCAGACAATGCTCGATTACCCGACGCTCGCTCTCGAACAGGAACGATCGGACGCTCGGCGGCAATTGCTGGACTATGGCTGCTTCGGGCGAATGCTGAATCTGGATCGACCGGCTGGACATGATCTAATGATGGGATTGCGAGCCCGGTGCGGTCTGCGATGTCAGCGCGACCGCATCGGGCGGATCGGCTCAATTGGCGGACAGTTGCTGCACGCTCTGCGGCCGCCGTCTTGGTCCAATACCCCATTGCTGTGTCGGGGACAGCAGGAGGTCGGTCTTGAACGTGTTGGCGTTCACGTCCCACTTCATCCAGGGTATCGATTCAATATAGGGGACCGGCGGCAACGTGATCGGGGTCGCAGCGCCATTGGAAGACTGCCGGACATGTGGGCTGTCCATCCCCCAAGCTGCTAGCGCTGGCATCGTCAATGCCGCGCCAATCGCGACTGCCATCAATCGCCGCTTGAAACGGCGATGCTCGATAACGTCTTTGCTCATCTCCGCCCGAGCGGAGATAATGGTGTGATCAGCGATCATCTCATCCTCCTATCGTTCGAAAACTGATCCATGCGATTGTTGCGAAGCTCATGGCAAACATCAGCCAATCCAGAACGAGCGCTGCGCGTTGGCGTGGCTTTCCCTGAACAGATGTGCTCATCTCAAGCTCCCGTATCCATGCATCCTTTCTTGTTTAGCGAATACCGTGCCTGGCTTGCTGGCCCGGCCGCATTCCGAAGTACGCCGTGCGACGTCGAAGCGCCTCCGGCGCGGAAAGCGATTTGGTTGTACCGAAAATCGCATTCAAGAGGTCGACCGAAAATTTTTTTGCAGGGAGCGACGGGACGGCTCCCGCAGCTGCACGGATGGCGTGAAACGGTGCAGGCCCCAGGAACAAAACGGGCGATCCGTCGTTTGTTGCTCCGGAGCCATCACCCGCCGTTCACAACGGCGCCTGTCGCGGATAGCCAAAGGTCTTTAGGACCCGCCGTTATTCAACACGAGCGCTCGCGCGGATAGCCAAAGGTGATGGCTGCCACCTGCGCGATTCCGATCCCCGTCCCGACCGTAAGATGGATGACCCAGGCGATTTGGTGCTGGCGATGCTGGGACTGGTGATAGCTGCCGTCATGCTGGTCGCAGGCGGGCTCTATCTCGTCCTGACCCCGGATCCCATTCTTCTCCACACGATACCTCCAGCCATGATGGCGCCACCCCCGACCTCGTAATTCTTCGTCGGGACGCCGGCTTCGAAAGCAGGGAACGGGCGAAGCGGGTCAGTTCAAATTGACATTGAATTCATAGGCCTTGTCGCCGCTGACCAGCGTCAGCTTGAGCGCGGCGCCTTCGGGGCTGGCGCCGGGGGGCAGGCCGTCCAGTTCGAAGGTAAAGCGTTTGACGCCGGGCGGGCTCTGCTCGGCCAGTTTCGGCACCGGCAGCGCCCAATCGGGCGTCGGGCCCTCGACGAACAGGCTGACCTCCTTGGCCTCGGGCGCCGTGACGTCGACCAGCACGTTGGTCTTTCCCTCGCGCTTGACGTCGCGGATGGTCAGCGGATTGGGGTCGCCGATATTGGCAGGCTTCGGCACCGCATTCAGCGCATCGGACAAATTGCCGTCCTCGGTGCTTGCCACGCTGGCGAAGGCGAGTTCGGCATGGGCTTCGACGGGAATGCAGATCTTCTCGCAGACCGCGTAGCTGATATTGGCCCGCAGCGTCACCGGCTTGTCGGCGCTCTTGGCGACGATGCGGAGCGGCAGCACGACCTGCTGCTTGTATCCCAGCGCGATGCCGCCGGCGCCGTCGTCGAACTTGGCCGGCGCCGGCCACAGCACCGTCACGGCCTCGACATTGTCGGATTTGGAGAAATCGAAGCGGGGCGGGACACCGGAATCGCCCGGCGTCCGCCAATAGGTCTTCCATCCCGGCTGCAGCTGGATGGCGACACCGCCCAGCAGCACCGAGCCGCTGCGCGAGCCCGCCAGCAGCCGCAGTGCGGAATGCGCGTCGCGCTGCCATGGCGAGGCATCCTCGGCGCGAACCTCCGACGCCGTACACGCGACACATAAAACGACGACGCCGACCGCGGCGCGCAGGGGAACCATCAGGATCATGGCACGTCTTTACAGGCAAGTTTCGGCGCAAACCATTGAATTGCGTGTGATCGTTCGGCGAATGATGTCGCAAGCTTGATTGACAGAAACCGCCCCCGATATCAGGATATGAAACCAGCAAGAGAGGCCTTTGCGGATGAGCCCTGAAGGCAAAAGACCGAAGTCCGTCCGCCGCAAAGCCGCCGGCATTGGCGACAGCTCGTCCGGCGAAGGCTATCTGGACGGCCGGCTGCTGATTGCCATGCCCGTGATGGGCGATCCGCGTTTCGAGCGATCCGTGATCTACATGTGCGCCCATTCGTCGGAAGGGGCGATGGGGATCATCGTCAACCGCCCGGCCGGCAGCATCGATTTTCCGGGACTTTTGGTCCAGCTCGACATCATCCAGAAGGCCGACCAGATCAAGCTGCCGGAAAACGCCGAGACCTTGCAGGTGCTCAAGGGCGGCCCGGTCGATACCGGCCGCGGCTTCGTGCTGCATTCGAGCGATTTCTTCATCAAGGACGCGACGCTGAACATCGACAACGGCATCTGCCTGACGGCGACGGTGGACATCCTCAAGGCGATCGCCCAGGGCACCGGGCCGAAGCACGCGATCCTGGCGCTGGGCTATGCCGGCTGGGCGCCGGGCCAGCTCGAAAACGAGATCCAGCACAATGGCTGGCTGCATTGCGACGCCGATCCGGACCTGATCTTCGGCGACGACGTCGAGGAAAAGTACCAGCGCGCACTGCGCAAGATCGGCATCGATCCCGGCATGCTGTCGAACGAAGCCGGGCACGCGTAGGCTCGCGCTGCGAACGCGGTCTGTAGGGTGGGCAAAGGCGCACTTGCGCCGTGCCCACCATCCATCCAACCCGTTGTTGAGAATGGTGGGCACGCTTCGCTTTGCCCACCCTACGGCGCTGCTTACGTATTTGCCTACTCCGCCGCCTGCTGCTGCACCGTCGGTTCGGTGCCCGCCACCGTCGCGCGGCGCATGTCGCGGGGCTGCGACTGGTCGTAGCGCCGCACGCGGTGCATGGTCTGGCGGTTGTCCCACATCACGAGATCATGCAGCGTCCATTTGTGGACGTAGACGAATTCCGGCTGCGTGGCGTGCTCGTTGAGGTCGCGCAAGAGCAGCCGGCCCTCCGGCATGCTCATGCCCTGGATGGCGCCGGCGTGCGAGGAAAGATACAGCGACTTGCGGCGGTGCACCGGGTGCGTCCGCACCAGGCGCTGCAGCACCGGCTTGAACATCTCCTTTTCCTCGTCGGTGTAGTCGAGGAAGCCGAGCGAGCCGCGCGAATACATCAGCGAGTGCTCGCAGATCATGTCCTCGATCTCGGCCTTGGTCTCGCCGTCGAGCGCGTCATAGGCCGCGCGCATGTCGGCGAATTCGGTGTTGCCGCCCTTCGGGTTCACCACCCGCGCCGACAACAGCGAAAACTTTGCCGGGATCGGCCGGAACGAGCTGTCGGAATGCCAGAGGCAGTTGCCGAGATTGAACAGATGCGCGCGGCTGTCGCGGGCGAGCGGCTTGCCGTCCTTGCCGAGGTTGGAGACGTCGTTCAGCCCGGTGGTGAGCCGGTATTCGTCCTTCTTCACGATCGTGCCGCCGCGCGCTTGCTCGCGCTCGCCGAAATTCAGCGCAAAGGCCAGCTGCTGCTCGTCGGTAATGTCCTGGCCGTGAAACACCAGCACGGCATATTTATCCATCCCGGCTTCGACTTCGCGCGCCTGCTCTGCGGTCAGCGGCTGACGCAAATCCAGCCCGGACACCTCGCCGACAAAATGCTTGTGCAACTGACGGATGGCCAAGGCCATGGCGCCTCTCCCTGATGCGTTGCTTTTTCGGAAAGGCTACTCCCGGACCGGGCGATGTCAACGTTACCGGTTCTGTCGGCGACGCATGGCCTCGTGTGCCGGACGCGGTGCAGCGTGCTCCCGGCGTAGCCTTCGGCGGAGCGCCTCACGCATTCCGCGCCATCAGCCCGCCGTCGACCGGGATCACCGCCCCAGTCAGGAACGAGGCGGCCGGCAGGCACAGGCTCAGCGTCATGTGCGCCACTTCCTCCGGGTTGCCGTAGCGGCCGAGGGCGGTGCGGCGCTTGGCGTAGATCGTCTTGTGCTCTTCGGAAATCCGCTCGGTGATGGCGGTGCGGATCGGGCCCGGGCAGATGCAGTTCACGGTGATGCCCTCGCGGCCGAGTTCGACGGCGAGCGAGCGGGTCAGGCTGGTGACGCCGCCCTTCGCGGCGGAGTAGGGGCTGTTCAGCGCGGTGGCGCCAAGCGCCTCGGTCGAGGCGATATTGACGATGCGGGGCGATTTCGACTTGCGCAAATGCGGCAGCGCGGCACGGATGATGCGGGGATGGGCCGTCAGCATCACGGCCAGCGCCCTGTCCCAGGCGGCGTCATAGCCGTCACCGTCGATCGCGACGCGCACGGAAATGCCGGCATTGTTGATGACGATATCGAGCGAGCCGAAATGGGCGGCGACGTCGTTGACGACCCTGATGATGTCGCCGGGACTGGCGACGTCGAGCGTCCATGCCTTCGCCGCGCCGCCGCGCGATGCGATCTCGCCGGCCACCGCCTGGGTTGCCTCGGCATTCAGATCGGTGACGGCAACATTGGCGCCTTCGCTTGCGAACACGAGCGCGGTGGCGCGGCCCATACCGCTGGCGGCGCCGGTGACGAGAACGGTCAGGCCTTTGACCGAGCGGCTGAGCTCTTTGAAATCCGACATGATGGGACCTGGACAGGGATGCGCGTTGCAGGATTGACAAGGCTGGCACCGATCCGCAGACAGGTCAAACGAAGCGAGGTGCAAACGTGACCAAGATTGGCGCGGTGCAAATACGTCGCCTGGGGCAGGGCGATGCCGCTCTCTACCGGGAAATCCGGCTTGAGGCGCTGCAGAACGATCCCGCGGCGTTCGGCAGCACGTTCGAGCGAGAAAGCGCGCAGCCACTGTCGTGGTTCGAAGCGGCCATCGGCCGCGCGGATATTTTTGGCGCGTTCCTGGACGGCACGCTCGCCGGCATAGCGGGATTTTCCGCGCAGGAAGGTTCGAAGCAGGCACACAAGGGCGTGCTCTGGGCGATGTATGTTCGAAGCACTGCGCGAGGCACAGGCCTTGGAAAGCAGCTTGTCGCGGCCGTTCTCGACCATGCGCGCGGGCGCGTCGAGATGGTTCAATTGACGGTCGTGAGCGAGAACGTCGCAGCGCACCGGCTTTATGGCGCCATGGGCTTTGTCGAATACGGATTTGAGAAGCGTGCCCTCAAGCAGGGTGGCCGATATTATGACGAGTTTCTGATGGTCAAATTCCTCGACGACGGCTTGAACTAGAACACAACAAAAAAGGAACACGGGGATGAACGAACTGGATTTCAGCGGCAGGCAGGTGCTGGTGGTGGGCGGCTCCAGCGGCATCGGCAACGGCATCGCGCAGGCCTTTCGCGCCAAGGGAGCGAAGGTCGCGGTCTGCGGCACGCGCAAAAGCGCCGCCGACTATTCGCCCGACGAGGGATCGCGTCTCGACGGGCTCGACTATTTCCAGCTCGACGTCAGCGACGCGCAGGCGATTCAATCCTTCAAGCCGCCCTTCGAAACGCTCGATGTGCTGGTGCTGGCGCAAGGCGCGGTGATCTATCGCCGCGGCGAGTTCGAGATGGACGGCTTTCGAAAAGTGCTGGAAGTCAATCTGATGAGCCTGATGGCGTGCGCTACCAGGTTTCAACCGATGCTGAGCGCTGCCAAGGGTTCGCTGATCATCGTCAGCTCGACCGCGGCCTATCACTCCACCATGGGCAATCCGGCCTACAATGCTTCCAAGACCGGTGCGGTGGGCCTGACGCGCACGCTTGGCGAGGCGTGGGCCGGGAACGGCATTCGCGTCAACGGCATTGCGCCGGGCCTCGTCGACACCAAGATGACCAAGGCGACGACGGCAAACCCGAAACGGCTCGAAGGCGCGCTGGAGCGGATCCCGCTGAAGCGGCTCGGCACACCCGCCGACATGGCCGGCGCCGCGTTGTTCCTCGCCTCGCCGCTGGCGTCCTACATCATCGGCCAGACCATCGTGGTCGATGGCGGGCTGATCCTGTAAGCCCGGCGGTTGCGCAGAGCCGTTCAAGCCGTAGGAACCCGGACGGGTCTCGTCGGTTACACCTCCTGAAACAGGAGTAACCGCGATGGATAAGGATCGGATTGTCGGGTCGGCGAAGGATTTTGCCGGTAAGGTCGAAAGCACGGTTGGCGACATGGCTGGCGATGCGAAGACGCAGGCGGAGGGCCGTGCGCGCGAAGCGGCCGGCACGGTGCAAAATCTCTACGGCCAGGCCAAGGATGCGGCGCGCGACGCCACCGACGCCGCCGTCAACTACGCCAAGGATGCTTACGACAACAGCGGCGACACGGTTCGCAGCGGCCAGAAGGCGGTGGCGAAAACCGTGCAGGAAAATCCGCTCGGCGCGCTGCTCGTCGCCGGCGGAATTGGCTTTGCACTGGCGCTGTTGATGACACGTTCGCCGCGCAGGCCACCCGCGCGCTGGCGCTATTACGGCTAGGGCGTACCCCATCCTCACAGGTTCATCGGGCGATGCGATGCATCGTCCGATGACGCGCGCAACGCGCTCCTCACTGTGAGGGGCCGGAAATTATCTCGTGAAATTGCCGGGCGGGACTTCGGCCGCGCGTCCGACGTTGCCCGGTGGACGCGGAGCGCCCGGGGCCGCCGGTCCCCGTGGCGGTGCGGCCGCGGGCGGAGCGAGCGGTCGTGGTGCCGCGCCGAAGCCGCCAAAGAAGTCACGTAGCGACGGCCCGTTGTTTTGCGCCGGCCGAAGCTGCATTGGCGGCGGCGGCGGTTGTCTCCTTTGTTGCTGCTGCAGCACCTGCTGCGGCGGCGGCAATAGAAGCTGTTTTTGCGCGGGCGCAGCCGCCACCGCGCCACCGGGCGAGGCGGTCGCAACCGGAACGTCGCCCTTGGCGGGCTCGCGGCCGATTTCCCGGCGCGGCCACATGTAATCGTCGGCGCGGCCGGCGGGCGGCGCCAGCGCTTCACCCTTCACCAGCGTGCGCGCGGCGAGCGCATCGACCGCGGCGGGGCGCGAGCCCGGACCGCCGAGCAACTGGTCGGTGCCGACGGAGGAGGCCACCAGCGGCATGACCGGTCCGGCCAAAGGCCGCGGCGCCGGCTGACCGGGCGCGACATTGGCCTCGGGCGTTGTCGGCTCGATCGGCACCGCGATCGGTCCGGAGCGCGCGGCGAGCAGGCGCGTCACTTCGCGCTCGACATAATGCGCGAGCTTGCGCGCGCCGGGCCGGGTGAAGAAGACGCCATCGGCGGTGCGCAACTGGCGGATCTGGCCTTCGAAGTCGGGGCCCTTCTGCAGGAAGCGGCCGGCTTCGTCGACAAAGCCATCCCAGATATCGACATAGGTGATGCCGGCCTTGCCCGCGCCATCGCGATAGAGCGCGTCGAGGAACAGCATGTCGGCCGTTCCCTTTTGACCGCGGATCGCCGGCAGGCCGACCCACAACACCGGCACGCCTTTGGCTTTCAGGATACCGATCAGTTCTTCGATCTTCTTGGCGTAGAGCTCGACCCAGCGCTCGTCGCGGAATTCGTAGAGCCCGCCGCCCGAGCGCGTGCTCTTCTCCGGGGCGGCGATTTGCGGCGTGTCGTTGTCGGCATCGTCAGGCGACAATTCGGCGTCCGCCGGCTTGTCGTCGCGCTTTGCCGTCTCCGCCTGGCCTTCCGGCTTCGGCTTGCCGTCCGCAGACTTGCCGTCCGCGGGCTTGGCGTCCGGCTTGCGCGCGTCCTTCTTGTCGTCCTTTTTCTCGGTCTTCTTCTCGGTGACCACCTCGCGGATGGCCTGGCGGTCGTTGAGCCCGAGCATGACGACGATGGCGTCAGGTTTTTCGGTGGCGAGGATGGCTTTTGCCGCTGCGGCCCAATCGGCCGGCTCGCCGCGCGGCTGATACTTGATCAGGCCGGAGACGGTCTTGTGCTTGCGGATCACGCCCATATCGGGCTGCTCGGAATAGGCGTCTTCCAGGCCATAGGCGAGCCAGTCGGCCATGGCATCGCCCAGCACCAGCACGTTACGTTCCGGTATCGTGTCGCGTTTGGCGGGGCCGGGCGCGCGGGAGAAATCCTGGCGCGGCGCCTGCTGGGAGGGTTGCTGCTGGAAGGGCGCGAAGAAGTCGCCGCCGAACCAGCCGCCGCCGCGTTGTGGCGCTTGCCGCTGCGGCGGACCGCCGAATCCGCCGAAGTTGAAGAACTGTGCGGAAGCCGGGCCCGCGATTCCGACCAGAAGCGCAATCGCAACCGCCAGCGCCACCAGCGGACCGGTGTCGGTGAACACGCGCAAGAAGGACTTTGGCTTTCGCATCCGGCTCGGTCGCAAAATGGATCGTGAAGCGTCAAATATAGTAGCGGAATCGGGCCGCAAGCGGGCAGATTTTCCCCATAAACCGGTGTTCCGGCCCGACCGTCAAGGTTTCTGCCGAATCGTGGTTTTCAGGGCATCTTTCGGCCCTGAAAAGGGTGATTTAACGCCCTCTCAGCCGCTCCAGCACGTCCGCCGAGGCAAATCCGTCCGCCGGCGTCCCGATCGAGGCCTGGAAGCTGCGGAGCGCCTCCCGGGTCTGGCCGCCGAACTGGCCGTCCGGCGTGCCCTTGTAGAAGCCGCGCTGGGCCAGAAGCTGCTGCAGTTCCAGCCGCTCGGCGCGCGACAGCACCCGTTCCTGCCGCGGCCAGGGCTGCACGAACGGCGGCCCGCCGCGCAACCGGTCGGCAAAATGCCCGATCGCCAGCGCATAGGCCTCCGCCGGGTTGTATTTCATGATCACCCGGAAATTCTGCAGCATCAGAAAGCCGGGTCCCTGCGCGCCGGCCGGCGCCAGCAGATAGGCCTTTTCGGCCGTGTCAGGGAACGGCTTGCCGTCGGCCCGCTTCATGCCCTGTTGCTGCCACTGCGCGATCGTCATCGCCTTGGCCTTGTCCGCCAGCATGAAATTGAAACCTTCCGGCAGCACCACCTCATAGCCCCAGGTTCGGCCGGTCTGCCAGCCGTCCTTCTTCAGGTTGTTGGCGGTGGAGGCGATCAGGTCGGCGGCGTTGTCGACGACGTCGCGGCGGCCGTCGCCATCGCCGTCGACGGCATAGCGCTTGAAGGCGGTCGGCATGAACTGGGTCGGTCCGAACGCGCCGGCCCAGGAGCCGCGCATCTGTTCGATGCGCAGATCGCCGCGGTTGAGAATCTCCAGCGCGGTGAGGAACTCGTCCTTGAAATAGGCCTGGCGGCGGCCGATGCAGGCCAGCGTCGCGGTCGAATTCACCACGCTGCGGTCGCCGATCTGCGTCGAGTAGTTGGACTCGATGCCCCAGATCGAGGCGATGATGTAGCGGTCGACGCCGTAGGCTTTCTCCACCGCATCGAATTGCGGCTTGTACTTCGCGAGGGTCTCGCGCCCCTTGGTGAGGCGGTTGTCGTTCACGAGAATGTCGAGATAGTCCCAGATCGCCTTGGTGAATTCGGGCTGCGAATCCATCAGGTCCATGATGCGCAGGTCAGGCTCGAGGCCTGCGGTGAAGCGCTGGAAATTTTCCTGGCTGATGTTGCGCCGTGCGGCATCAGGCCACATCGAGGCGACGCAGTTCGGAAAATTCGCCGCCGCCTGCCGGATCGCGTCGGCGGTCATCAGGGGATGGCCGGAGGCGCCGTCCTCGCCGCTCCAGGGCGGCGGCGCGCCGTTGGCCCCGGGCGCGGCCTGCGGCGCGGGGCTGGCGTTCTGGGGCGAGAAGATGTTGCCCAAAAAGTTCGAAATCCCGTCTTTGCCTGATGATTGGGCATGGGACGGGCCGACGAAGGCGGCCTGGCAGGAACACAACAGCGCGGCCGCGATTAGGATCGTGCCGGCCCGATTGCTCATCGCTCGTTCAGCTAAGCCCATGCAGTGTCCGTCCGTCGTTTATCACCCCGGTTCTAAAGGCCCGGTCACGGTTTCCAATAGCTTAACAGAGGGCATTTTGTTGTCGCGCTCCCTGCGCGCAAGGGGCGGTGAACGGTCACCATACATCCGCCTTTGTTCAGGGCTGCAAACCGGCTATCAACGTGCTTTCAAAGCACTTTCCTCATTTCCAGGGCTCCCGATATCCCATGAAGATCCGTAAAGCCGTTTTCCCGGTCGCCGGTCTCGGCACCCGTGTCCTGCCCGCCACCAAGGCGATGCCGAAGGAGATGCTGACCATCGTCGACAAGCCGTTGATCCAATATGTGGTCGACGAGGCCAAGGAGGCCGGGATCGAGCATTTCGTCTTCGTCACCGGCCGCAACAAGGGTGTGATCGAGGACCATTTCGACCGCATGTTCGAACTCGACACCACGCTGGCCCAGCGCGGCAAGAAGGCCGAGCAGGACATTCTGGCGCGCGACCAGCCGGAGGCGGGCGCCATGAGCTTTACCCGCCAGCAGGCGCCGCTCGGCCTCGGACATGCCGTCTGGTGCGCGCGCGACATCGTCGGCGACGAGCCGTTCGCGGTGGTGCTGCCGGATGAGTTGGTGCTCAACAATCCAGGCTGCCTGAAGCAGATGATCGAAGCCGCCGGCAAGCTCGGCGAAAAATCCAACCTGCTCGCGGTGGAGGCGGTGCCCGACGATCTCACCCATCAATACGGCATCTGCGGCGTCGGCAAGCGGCTCGCCAGCAAGATGTTCGAGGTCGACGGCATGGTCGAGAAGCCGCCGAAGGGCACGGCGCCGTCAAACCTTTCGATCACCGGCCGCTACATCCTGCAGCCGGAAATCTTCAAGATCCTGGAGAAGCAGGAGCGCGGCGCGGGCAACGAGATCCAGCTCACCGATGCGATGAAAACACTCAGCAAGACGCAGAAGTTCTATGGCGTCGAGTTCGAGGGCGAGCGCCACGATTGCGGCTCGAAATCAGGCTTCCTGCGCGCCAACATCGCCTACGGCATGGCCCGCGACGAGCTGCGCGAGGGCCTGCGCGCGGAGATGAAGAAGTATCTGGAGAAGTGAGGAGAGGGGCGCATTCCGCGTTCCTCCGATGTCATCATCCGCGAAAGCGGATGATCCAGTACGCCGCAGCGTTGGCGGTCGATCCGAAGCGGCGCGGCGTACTGGATGCCCGCCTTCGCGGGCATGACGAATCCGAGTCCTAAGCCACCAGCGCGAGCTGCGGGATCGCGGCGACCACGGACTGGTTGCGGCCGTTGCCCTTGGCGGCGTACAGCGCCCTGTCGGCGGCTTCGATCAGGTCGGACCAGTCGAACGATCCTGCCGGCGTCATGCTCGCCACGCCGATGCTGACGGCCGTCACGCCGGGATCTTGCGACCATTGCTCGACCTTCAGGCGGATGGTCTCGGCCACGGAGAACGCCTCGATCGCGGAGAGGCCCGGCAGGAGGACGGCGAATTCCTCGCCGCCATAGCGCGCCGGGCAATCGCCGGCCCGCCGCACCGTGTCCGAAATGCAGATCGCGATGCCGACCAGCACCTGGTCGCCGGCCTGATGCCCGTAGGTGTCGTTGTAGGCCTTGAAATGGTCCGCGTCGATCATCAGCACCGCGACCGGCGTCTTGTTGCGCGCCGCGCGGCGCCATTCCGCATCGATCTCGGTATCGAACTTGCGCCGGTTCTTCAGCCCCGTCAGCGCGTCTGTCGTTGCGAGCTCCTCGAGCTTCGCCTCGGCCTTGGCGCGGCGGCCGATCTCGCGTGCGAGGAACAGCGTGGTGCCGACCACGAACAGGATCAGCACCAGCATGATCGCCCCGATCCGCAGCACTTCGCGGTGCCAGAGCTTCAGGATGCTCGCCAGCGGCTTTCCGACCACGACAAAGAACAGGTTCGTGCTGCCGCTCCTGACGTAAAGCCGCGGTGTCGGATCGACCGGTCCGACGCCGGCAAAGGATCCGCCTTCTTTCAAATTCTCGGCGCGCCAGTTCGGCCGCTCTGCCAGATTCTTCCCGATGACTTCGAGGTCAAACGGGGTCCGCATGACGATGGTGCGGTCGCGGCGCAGCACCGTGATCGTATCGCCGGGGGTGAGGGTCAGCCGGCCGAACAGTTCATGGAAATAGCTGAAACGGATCGAGCCCACCACGACGCCGAGGAAGCCGCCGTCGGAATCATGGATGCGCCGGCTGAGCACGACCGAATAGGCACTGCGGCGCAGCATCGGTTGGCTCATGTAGAGACCGACGTCGGGATTGGCGCGATGGACCTTGAAGTATTCCTCGTCGCTGCGATCTTCCGGCGCCGGATCGAGGCTCGCGGCGTCGTGTGTCAGTTTGCCCTGCGCGTCGAACACCTGGATCACGCCGAAATGCTTGGCGGTGGCGGCATGATCGAACAGGATCAGGTGCTGGATCTCCTTGCTGACGCCCTTGATTTCCGGCATCACCAGATTGCTGGCGACGGCGCGCAGCGACAGATCGTAGAGCTCGATGTTCCGGCTGATATCGGCATCGATGCCGGCAGCGAGATTTTCCAGCGTCTGGCGTGCGAGCTCTTCCTCGCCGCGGCGCATGTCGAGCATCACGCTGGTGCAAATCGCCGAGAATCCGATCACGGTGGCGATCGACGATGCGATCAGGAGCTTCGCGGACAAACGCCAGGGCCGGCGGCCGGAGTCTTTCCTGAACCAACCCTTTCCGGCCACGTCGCTTTGCCGCCCGAACAGCATCGTCTGCTCCAAGCCATCCGGTATGCTACGGATAAATTGTTGCGGCCTTAAGCGGCGAGGGCGATATGATAGAGAGTTAACGATTGGTTGCCGGCGCCCACGGTTTTATGCAAATCACCATCGAGGACACGCGTGAACGTTTACGATCCGTTGCGGGACTATCTGAAGGCGCAGACGCGTTCCGAATTCGTGCTGAGCTTCGAGGAGATCGAGGAGATCATCGACGCCGCGTTGCCGCGGGCGGCCCACCGCGCCTCCTGGTGGGACAGCCTGCGGAGCCCGCAGGAAAGGATGCCGCAGCGCGAGGCATGCCTCGACGGCGGCTACATCGCCACGCGGCAGGCGGATGGGAAGAGCGTGAAGTTCAAACGGATGCCGGCGAGGCGGTGAGGGTGCGAAGACTCATCTCGGCTGTCATCATCCGCCTTGTGCGCGATTGCGCACTGGGGCGGATGATCCAGTATTCCAGTGGCGTCAGCAGTTAACTCGAAAGGCTGCGGCGTACTGGATACCCCGCCTTCGCGGGGTACGACGATCATGCCTGAACGAATGATGCGATCAGCTCGCGGCTTCCAGCCGCTCTTCCGTCAGTAGCCGCATCGCGGCATCGGCATCCATCGGTTCGCCGAAGGCAAAGCCCTGCGCGTATTCGCAGCCGAGCTGATAGAGCTCGACGGCATCCGAATCCGTCTCGGCGCCTTCCGCCACCACGTCCATGCCGAGGTCGTGCGCCAGCGCGATGATCGATTTGAGGATCACCGGGCGGGTGCCGCGGCTGGTGGTGCGCACGAAGGACTGGTCGATCTTGATGGTGTCGAACGGGAAGCGCTGCAGATAGGCCAGCGAGGAATGGCCGGTGCCGAAATCGTCCAGCGACAGCCCGGTGCCGAGCTCGCGGATGCGCGTCAGCATCTGCGAGGCGTGCTCGGGATTTTCCATCACGAGCGATTCCGTCAGCTCGAGCTTCAGCGTGCCGCGCGCCACCGACGAGCGCGACAGCACGGTGCGGATGTCGTGGATCAAATCGTGCCGCAGCAACTGCCGCGAGGAGACGTTGACGGAGGCGAAGATCGGCTCGCGCGAGCGCATCGCGCGCTGCCAGACCGAGAGCTGCCGCGCGGTCTGGTCCAGCACGAACATGCCGAGATCGACGATCAGGCCGATCTCCTCGGCAATCGAGATGAATTCCGACGGCGACATCCGGCCGAGTTTTGGATGGTCCCAGCGCGCCAAGGCCTCGAAGCCGGCGATCGAGCGGTCTTCCAGCCGCACGATCGGCTGGTACAGAATCGTGATTTCCTGGCGCTCGATGGCGCGGCGCAGCTCGCTTTCCAGCGTCAGGCGGTCGGTTTTCCGCGCGCGCATGGCGGGCTTGTACACATCGATGCGGTCGCCGCCGATGCGCTTGGAATGATACATCGCAAGCTCGGCGTCCTTGATGATCTCGTCGCTGAGCGGCGTCTGCGGGTCGGACAGCGCAAGGCCGATCGAGGCGGTCAGGAAGATCTCGCGGTCGTTGAATGCGATCGGCGCGCGGATCGTCTTGCGGATGGTCTCGGCGAAATTGGTGATGCGCGCCGGATCCTGCTCCGACAGCAGGATCAGGCCGAACTGATCGCCGGCGAGCCGCGCCAGCGTGTCCTGCGGCTTGAGGATGCGGGTCAGCCGCCGCGCCAGCGTCAGCAGGATGGAATCGCCGACCGCAATGCCAACGGAATCGTTGACCTGCTTGAAGCGGTCGAGGTCGATCACCATCAGCGTCGGCCGCAGGCTCGGCATCGCCTTGGTGAAATTGGCGACCGCCCCGAGGCGGTCCATGAACAATTTGCGGTTCGGCAGGCCGGTGAGGTTGTCGTGCACTGAGTCGTGCAGCATGCGCTCTTCGGCGTTCTTGAACTCGGTGACGTCGGTCAGTGTGCCGACGACGCGCGAGACCTCGCCGTCGGAGCCGACCACCGGGCGCGCCTTCAGCGCGAACCACATGAAATGGCCGTCCGGCGTGCGCAGGCGGAAATCCTGCACCAGGCGGCCGCGGCGCTGGTCGAGCACGCTGTCAAGCGCGGCGCGGAAGCGGTCCTGGTCGAGCGGGTGCAGCACTTCCAGCCATTTCGCGGCGGGACCTTCCAGCGTGCCGCGCTTCAGGCCCAATAGGCTTTCGGTCTCCGGGCTGGTGAACACCTTGTCGGCGGAAACGTCCCAGTCCCAGATCAGATCGCCGGAGCCGGTCAGCGCCAGTGCGCGGCGCTCGACGTCGGAGACGATGCCGGTGGTGGCGCCGCCGCCGGCGAAGGCGTGCTGCATGACCGTAAATCCGATCAGCATCACGATGAGCACGAGGCCGCCGAGCAGGGCCGGGCCGACGATGTCGTTGGTGACGGAGCCCGCCACCGTCATGCCGGCCGCGATCACCCAGACCACCAGCAGGAACCAGGTCGGGATCAACAGCACCGCGCGGTCGAAACCGTGCGTCGAGAGATAGACGATCAGCGTAAAGCCGGCGAAGGCGATCAGGACCAGCGAGATGCGCGCGATGCCGGAAGCGACCGCGGGATCGAACAGCGCCAGCGCCACCAGCGAGCCGAGGAAGGCGAGCCAGCCGACGGTGATGTGGGAATAGCGCACATGCCAGCGGCTGAGATTGAGATAGGCGAACAGGAACACCAGCAGCGTCGCCGCCAGGATCGCCTCGCCCGCCGCGCGCCAGACGCGCTCGGCGTTGTTCGACATGTCGAGCACCTTGCCCCAGAAGCCGAAATCGACGCCGATATAGACCAGCACCGCCCAGGCGAGCGCGGCGGCGGCCGGGAACATGATGCTGCCCTTGACCACGAACAGGATGGTCAGCACCAGCGCCAGCAGGCCGGAGATGCCGATCACGATGCCCTGGTAGAGCGTGAACGAGTTGACCTTGTCCTTGTAGGCGTCGGGTTCCCAGAGATAGAGCTGCGGCAATCTGTCGGTGCGCAGTTCCGCCACGAAGGTGATGACCGCGCCGGGGTCGAGCGTGATGCGGAAGATGTCCGCGGTCGCGCTTTCCTGCCGTTCGGGGCGGTCACCGGTGGACGGCGTGATGGTCGCAATGCGCGACAGGCCAAGGTCGGGCCATAGCAGCCCCGACGACACGATGCGGTAATGCGGGGCGACGATCAGGCGGTCGAGCTGGTCGTCGGTGTTGTTGGCCAGCGCGAACACCACCCAGTTCTGCCCACCCTCGCGGGCGCGGACCTCGATGCGGCGGACGATGCCGTCGGTTCCAGGTGCGGTCGAAACCTGGATGCGGTCGGTTTCGCTGCGCTGGTGGTCGAGGACGGCGGTGAGGTCGATGGCAGGCGCGTCACTGCGGACGCTGACGGCGTCAATGGCGTGCGCCGGAGGGGCCGCCGCAACAATCATGAAGCCCAGCGCAACCAGCGCCAGGCACCTGATCAGACGCAATGTCAGTACTCCGCGACCAACGATTCTCCCGGCCCAGCGAACGGGTCGGCGTAGCCGCGATAAATGACATGAAAGCAAAGCGAATCAAAGGGTTTCCGCCTTTGCTCCGCTCGCGATTGGTTAAACCGCCAACACAATTTTGCCAATATGTGCAGAGGTCTCCATCCGCCGGTGCGCGTCTGAAGCCTTTTCCAGCGGGAATGAGCTGTCCATCAGCGGTTTTACACGTCCTTCGCGCAATAGTGGCATCACCTTGGCCTCAATTGCGGCGACCATCGCCGCCTTATCCGCATTAGTACGGGGGCGCAATGTGGAGCCGGTATGGGTCAGCCGCTTCACCATCACCTTGGCAATGTTGACGGTGACCTTGGGTCCGTTGAGGGTTGCGATCTGCACGATACGGCCGTCGACCGCGGCGGCGTCATAATTGCGGTCGACATAGTCGCCGGCGACCATGTCGAGGATCAGGTTGGCGCCCACATTGTTGGTCTCGGCCTTGACCACGGCGACGAAATCCTCGGTCTTGTAGTTGATGGCGCGGTCGGCGCCGAGTTTCAGGCAGGCGTCGATCTTGTCCTGCGAGCCGACGGTCACGATCACCTTGGAACCGAACGCCTTGGCAAGCTGGATCGCCATGGTGCCGATGCCGGACGAGCCGCCGTGGATCAAAAGGGTTTCGCCCGGCTTCAGGGCACCGCGCTCGAACACATTGTGCCAGACCGTCATCAGCGTTTCCGGGATGGCGCCGGCTTCCTGGATCGAGAGCGATGATGGCACCGCCATCGCCTGCGCGTCTTGCGCAATGCAATATTGGGCGTAGCCGCCACCCGCCACCAGCGACATCACCTTGTCGCCGAGCTTGTGCTTGGTGGCGCCTTCGCCGAGGGCGACCACTTCACCGGCGATCTCAAGGCCGGGCAGGTCGCTGGCGCCGGGCGGCGGCGGGTAGGCGCCGGAGCGCTGCGCGACATCGGGACGGTTGACGCCGGCCGCCATCACCTTGACCAGGATTTCGCCCGGACCGGGCACCGGCACGGCGCGGGTTTCCGGCAGCAACACCTCGGGGCCGCCGGGCTTGCTGATGCCGATGACGGTCATTTGCGCGGGCAACTCAGGCATGGTTCGTCCTTGGTCTTGGATGAAGATTGCCGGATGGCATATCGCCTTTTCCGCCGAAGTGAAACGCCATTAAGCGCCGAACCGCGCCGTCAGATGGGCTGCTCTCTCAGGGGTGATCTTTTCAACCAGCTGATCTGGCCGCGCGACCGGTGTGCCGGCGCCGCCGTCAAGCAGGGCAGCGAGGGGGCCATCGGGCCAGCGCGGGACGGCATCATTGCGGCCGAACGCGCGCAGCACGCGCCCGGACAAATCAGGAATGATGCTCCACGCCAGCACCGCGCAGATGCTCACCAGATTGAGCCCGGTGCGCGTCACCACCGCCGCCCGATCAGGGTCGGACTTGATCGCGGCCCACGGCGCGGCGTGCTGCAGATAGGCATTCCCGGCGTCCCAGATCGCGCGGGTGGTGGCGGCCGCGGCCCGAAATTCCAGGGCTTCGTGATGACGGCGGAGCGCTGCGATGCGTCGCTCCAGATCGCTCGCCAGCGCTTGCTCGGCGTCGTCCGGCGTGCCGCCCGCGGGGATGCGGCCGTCGAATACGTGATGGGCGAAGCTGATGATGCGATTGGCGAGATTGCCGAAGATGTCGGCGAGGTCCTTGTTCACGTCGGCGACGAATTTGGCGACGCTGAAATCGGTATCGGCGTTCTCCGGCGCGTTGGCGACCAGCCACCAGCGCCAGAGATCCGCGGGCAGTTCCTCCAGCGCCTGGTCGGTGAAGATGCCGCGATTGCGGCTGGTGGAGAATTTGCCGCCTTCGTAAGTGAGCCAATGAAATCCCTTGATCACGCTGACGGTCGTCCACGGCTCGCCGGAGCCGATCAAGGTCGCCGGAAAGCTGACCGTGTGAAACGGGATGTTGTCCTTGCCGAGAAACTGGATGTAGTTGACGTCATCGACATTCCACCACCATCGGCGCCAGTCGCGCCCCGTATCGGCGGCGGCCCATTCCTGCGTTGCCGCGATGTAGCCGATCGGGGCGTCGAACCAGACGTAGAACACCTTGCCATCGAAGTGTTCGCGCGGCACCGGGATGCCCCAGGCGAGATCGCGCGTGATGCAGCGATCGCGCAGGTCGGCGGTGAGCCAGCTCCGTGCGGTCGACACCACGAAGGGCGGCCAGCCGCTGCGTCCGTCGATCCAGTCGCTCAACTTGTCGACGAGAAGCGACTGGCGCAGGAACAGATGGCGGCTGTTCCTGATCTCGAGCGCGCGATCCCCCGACAGCGCGGAGCGCGGTTCGATCAGCTCGGGCGGATCGAGCAGCGTGCCGCAACCATCGCACTGATCGCCGCGCGCGGCTTTATCGCCGCAATGCGGACAGGTGCCGAGCACATAGCGGTCGGGCAGGAAGCGCCGGTCGACCGGCGACCAGATCTGCTGCAGCTCGCGTTCCTCGATCAGCCCGGCCTCGTCGAGCTTGCGGTAGAAGTGCTGCGTCAGCGCCCGGTTCTGCGGCGCGCTGGTTCGTCCGAAATGATCGAAGGACAGGCCAAAGCGGCGATAGATATCGGCCTGGACGGCGTGCTGCGCGTCGCAGAAGGTCCGGACGTCCTGGTCGGCCTTGATGGCGCCGAGCTCGGCGGGCGTACCGTGTTCGTCGGTGGCGCAGATAAAGAGCACCTCGTCGCCGATTTGCCGTCTGAAGCGTGCATGGACATCGGCCGGAAGAAGCGAGCCGACGAGATTGCCGAGGTGCTTGACGCCGTTCACGTATGGCAGTGCGCTGGTAATGAGAATCTTTGACATGGGAGCGGTCTTTCGCGCGTGAGGATGCCGAACCCCGGAAAATCAAAAAGCCCTCCCGCGTGACCGGAAAGGCTTGGATTCGGCTTGTGCCTCGGCGCAAAAAATGCGCGCGCTATCCCGTCCGGTCAGACTCCATGCGGTCGGGCCGGGGCATTCGCGTCAGTAGTTGCGCGCAAACGAAAGTCACTGCAAAATTCTCCTTGCGCCAACACAGATATCACCTCGCGGCTAAAGACGCCAGATCGGCGGGCGCCGGGACGTGATTGCGGGAGGACAACCATGCCGATCGAGGACGACGACAAGCCCCGCAGGAAGATCACCCACGAGATCGGCCAGGACCTGTCGCTGCTGTCGGTCGAGGAATTGACCGAGCGCATTGCGCTGATGACGTCGGAAATCGAACGGCTGCAGCAGGCCGTCACCAGGAAGCGTGCGTCAAAGGACGCGGCGAACAGCTTTTTCAAGTCGTAGAGTTTGCAGCTCGATCTCTCCGTCGTCCCGGACAAGCGAGTGCAGCGAGCGCGATCCGCGACCCATGCTCCGCGGGCCGATCTTGTGGCAGGCCACTGGCCGACTTTGTCCCGCAATCACAATCGCCGGTGGCTGCTTTCGCAGGGACGACCTCCGCAGCCAGAGTCAACGTCGAGCTCGGCCAATGGCCGACATGGCAAATAAAGCCTAAAGAAAATCGCTCGTTTACGAGCCGTTAAGCTTTCTCGATTATGACTGTCACTGTCCTCGTTTGGACACCGAGTGGCTCCTGTCCACTCTGTTTGACGCCTCCCTGTTATCAACTTCAAAAGCCGCCGGAAACGGCGGCTCTTTTTTGTGCTCACCACGGCTATTTTGTGCCCCCATACGCTGGAAACCATAAATTTGGTTGCCGCTGGACTCGCGACGTTCCCCGAGCAATGATTTGTTCATCATAAGCCGGTGGGTGCACAGCCGGCGGGGCAAATAGTGGCGTGAGGGCGTTAACCATGGCGGACCGTTTGCAAAACGATTCCGCGCTCGTTGTGTTCAGCGAGCGGCTTACCAATTCACCAGCGTTCGGAACGCTCTTTCGGGAAGGCATGGATCTGGTCGAGGAGACCGCCGCCTATCTGGACGGCGAGGGCCGCACCGAGGCCAAGGCGCTGGAGCGTTCGGTCAGTCTCACTTACGCAACCGAAAGCATGCGCCTGACCACCCGCCTGATGCAGCTCGCGTCCTGGCTGCTGCTGCACCGCGCGGTCAAGGAAGGCGAGATGACGCTGACCCAGGCCAACCGGGAAAAGACCAAGGTCAAGCTCACGGCGGCCGATCCCGGCCCGGAGGACATGATCGAAAAACTGCCGCAGCAATTGCAGGACCTGATCGCGCGCTCGATGAGCCTGCAGGCGAAGGTCCGCCGGCTCGACACCACGATCCACGCCCCCTCGGCCGAACGCGCGCCGATCGGCAATCCGCTGGTGCCGCAGCTCAACCGCCTCAAGGCGGCATTCGAGCAGTAAGTTCGAAAGCTCTCACCACCGTCATTGCGAGCGGAGCGAAGCAATCCATTTCTCCGCTTGCGGCGCGATGGATTGCTTCGCTTGCGCTCGCAATGACGGGGATGGGCCAGTGCCAAACAAAAACGCCCCGGCTTGACCGGGGCGTTTCGTATTTCTGGGCAGAACGAACGGGTCCGAGACCCCTCAGTCCTTCTTGAGGAAGCCCGAAAACTTCTTCTGGAAGCGCGACACGCGGCCGCCGCGGTCGAGGAGCTGCTGCGAGCCGCCGGTCCAGGCCGGGTGCGACTTGGGGTCGATATCGAGGTTCAGCTTGTCGCCTTCCTTGCCCCAGGTGGAGCGGGTCTGATACTCGGTCCCGTCGGTCATCACGACCGTAATCGTATGATAATTCGGATGAATTTCGGCTTTCATGGCATATCCTTCGGCGCGCCGGCGCCCATCTCAAATGTCGGGGTATACGGGATTTGGCGGCTCTATAACGTAAGCCGCCCGCCAAAACAAGCTACGTATATGCCCTGATTGGGAATCTCCCGGATTTGCCAGAGGGGGCCGCGGGGCCTATCTGGGGGCGGGAAAACCGGTCGGATTTCATGAGCGCAGCGGAACAGCTTGAAGACGTCAAAACCGCGCCCCCACGGCGCGACGCCCTGCTCGAGGAAGAGGCCTTCATCGAGACGCAGCTGACGCAGTCGCCGGCCAAGACCCGCGCCAGGCTGCGGCCGCTATTGGCGCTCGCGCCCTATGTCGCGCGCTACCGCGGGCGCGCGCTGCTCGCCTTCATCTCGCTGACGGTTGCGGCGATCACCACGCTGGTGGTGCCGATCGCGGTCCGCCGCATGATCGATTTCGGCTTCAGCCCCGAAGGCATCGCCCTGATCAACAGCTATTTCAGCGTCATGATCGCGGTCGTCGCCGTGCTCGCCGCCGCCAGCGCCTCGCGCTACTACCTCGTCATGACGATCGGCGAGCGCATCGTCGCCGACCTCAGGCGCGACGTGTTCGCGCACCTGGTCTCGCTGTCGCCGGCCTTCTTCGATTCCGCGCGCTCCGGCGAACTGGTGTCGCGGCTGACCGCCGACACCACCCAGATCAAGTCGGCGGTCGGCGCCTCGGTGTCGATCGCGCTGCGCAACATGATGCTGTTCATCGGCGCCACCGCCATGATGGTGATCACGAGCCCGAAACTTTCGGGCTTCGTGCTGCTGGCGATCCCCGTGATCGTGATCCCGCTGGTCGCGTTCGGGCGCTGGGTGCGGCGCCTGTCGCGCAACGCGCAGGATACGCTGGCGGAAGCCAGCGCCTATGCGTCCGAACTGGTCGGCGCGATCAGGACCGTGCAGGCCTATACCAGCGAGCGGCTGGCGACCAACCGCTTCGGCGGCGAGGTCGAGCAGGCCTATGAGGCGGCGCGCAGCTCGACGCGGGCGCGCGCGGTGCTGACGCTGATCATCATCTTCATCGTGTTCTCCAGCGTCGTCGCCATCCTCTGGGTCGGCTCGCATGACGTGCTGACCGGCCAGATCACGCCGGGCCGGCTCGGCCAGTTCGTGCTGTACGCGGCGTTTGCCGCCACCGGCCTCGGCCAGCTCAGCGAGGTCTGGGGCGAGGTCTCGGCGGCGTCAGGCGCGGCCGAGCGGCTGTTCGAGATTCTGCGGGTCAAATCGCAGATCACGGCGCCGCCGCAGCCGGTCGCGCTGCCGCAGCCGGCGCGCGGCGATGTCGGGTTTGAAAATGTCAGCTTCGCCTATCCGGCGCGGCCGGACGTGCTCGCGATCGACAACGTCTCGCTCTCGGTCAAGGCCGGCGAAAAGGTTGCGATCGTCGGGCCTTCGGGGGCCGGCAAGAGCACGCTGTTTCATCTCCTGCTGCGCTTCTACGATCCGGCGCGCGGCGCGATTTCGCTGGATGGCGTGCCGGTCAAATCGGCCGATCCGGTCGAGGTACGCGCGCGGATTGCGCTGGTGCCGCAGGACACCGTGGTGTTTGCGGCCAGCGCGCGCGAAAACATCCGCTTCGGCCGGCCCGATGCCACGGATGCGGAAGTCGAGCGCGCCGCCGATCTGGCGCATGCCACCGAATTCCTGCGCCGGCTGCCCGGCGGCTTCGAGGCGCAGCTCGGCGAGCGCGGCGTGACGCTGTCGGGCGGCCAGCGCCAGCGCATCGCGATCGCCCGCGCCATCCTGCGCGATGCGCCGCTATTGCTGCTCGACGAAGCGACCTCCGCGCTCGATGCCGAAAGCGAGACGCTGGTGCAGACCGCGCTGGAAGAGCTGATGCGCCACCGCACCACGCTGGTGATCGCCCATCGCCTCGCCACCGTGCTGTCGTGCGACCGCATCATGGTGATGGACCAGGGCCGCATCGTCGAGCAGGGCACGCATGCGGAGCTGGTTGCAGCGAACGGGCTCTACGCGCGATTGGCGCGGCTGCAATTCGAGACCGTGTAGCGATTACCGGGGAACCCAAAGCACCACCTCGTTGTTGCCTGATCATACCTTTGCCGGTCAGCTCAACAGGAGACGGTTATGCCCTTCCGCCGCGGTGGTTTTGCCCTGACGCCTCCCTCGGTCGTCATATTCGTGGTTTCGTTCGTCCTGGCAGTGTGCGCGCTGCTCGTTCGCTACGCACATGTATCCATGCCGATTGTCACGCCAGCGCACGTGTTCGACGTGCTGGCGATCGCCTATGTGGTGCTCACGGCAGGGGTTTTGATCCGCGGCGTGTAGCCGTGCCGAGGCCGGTAGGACGGGTAGAGCGCAGCGAAACCCATCCATGCCGGTGTTCGTGACGATGGGTTTCGCTGCGCTCTACCCATCCTACAGAGCCTCGCGGCATTTCGGCGAGAGCGCCGGCACGTTGGGCCACAGCCAATTCTTCCAGCCACCGCCCGCTTCGACACAGGCGGACGGCGCGGTCGGGCGCGTGGCCTCGGCCGCAAATTGGCGATCGACATAGGCTGTCGACAGGAAGCCGGCGACAATCACCACGAGGAATGTCGCCGATCCGCTGGTCAATTCGGTTCGCGTCATCGGATCGTCTCCACGGTTGGGCTTGCAATCGCCGAACCGACTAGAGGTTCCGATCCGTCAAGGCCGTGACCGGCGTCACGCTCGCCGCGCTACCGTTCGGTCAGCTTCAATTCGATGCGGCGGTTACGCTTGTAGGCGTCTTCATTGGGGGCGTTGTCGAGCGGCTGGAATTCGGCAAAGCCGGCGGCGACCAGCCGCTGCGCGGGGACGCCGAGGAAGATCAGATACTGCACCACGGAGATGGCACGCGCCGACGACAATTCCCAGTTCGACTTGAACAGCGGCGAATTGATCGGCCGCATGTCGGTGTGGCCGTCGACCCGCAGCACCCAGGCGATCTCGGCCGGAATCTGCTTGTCGAGATCGATCAGCGCGGTGGCGAGCTTGTCGAGCTCGGCGCGGCCCTCGGGCAGCAGCAGCGCCTGGCCGCTGTCGAAGAACACTTCCGACTGGAACACGAAGCGGTCGCCGACGATGCGCACATCCGGGCGGTTGCCGAGAATGGTGCGCAGGCGGCCGAAGAATTCCGAGCGGTAGCGCGACAATTCCTGCACGCGCTGCGCCAGCGCGACGTTGAGGCGCTGGCCGAGATCGGCGATCCGCCCCTGCGATTCCTTGTCGCGCTTCTCGGAAGCTTCCAGCGCTTCCTCGAGCGCCGCGAGCTGACGGCGCAGCGCGCTGATCTGCTGGTTCAAAACCTCGATCTGGGCCAGCGCGCGCGTGCTGACGCTCTTTTCGGATTCGAGCGCCTTGGTGAGCTCGTTGGCGCGGCCTTGCGCGTCGCCGCCGGCGCCAGAGAGCCCATCGTACAGCCCCTTGATACGGTCGCGCTCGCCCTCGGCGGCGGCGAGGCCGGCGCGCAACTGCGCAACCTGGTCGTCGAGCGCGAGCTTGCCGAGCTTTTCCAGCGACAACAGGTCGTTGAGCTGTGCGATCTTGGCGTTGAGCTGCTCCAGCGCCTTGTCCTTGCCGGTGACCTCCTGCGACAGGAAGAACTGCACCACCAGGAACACCGACAGCAGGAACACGATCGACAGCACCAGGGTCGACAGCGCGTCGACGAAACCCGGCCAGTAGTTGAAACCGGATTCGCTGCGGCGGGCACGGGCGAGGGCCATTTTGAATTCTCTATCTTTCGGGTTGACGCGATCGTTCGGGCTGACGCGAGGGCCGCAGGCTATCCCTGCCGCGCATGGCAAACGGCCTCGATATTGTGGCCGTCGGGATCGAGGACGAAAGCTCCGTAATAGTTGGGATGGTAACTCGGGCGTATTCCAGGCGGTCCATTATCCCTGCCGCCGGCGGCGATGGCTTCGGCATGAAACCGGTCCACGACGCTGCGGTCCTGCGTGGTGAAGGCGATATGGGCGCCCGTCTGCGGCGCGCTTCGCCGGCTGATCCAGAAAAACGCCTTGGGAGCAACGCCGTAGCCCGAGGCGGTTTCACCTTCCGCATAGAGCCGCGCGATTCCCAGCGGGCGAAGCGCGGAATCGTAAAAGCTTCTCGACCGTTCGATGTCGCTGACGCCGATGGTGACGTGATCGAGCATGTCGAAACTCTCGATGGCTAGCTCTTCTCGGGCTGCTTGGCGATCCGCTCCAGCAGCTTCTTGATCTCGCGGTTCTGCTCGCCCTGGCCGTCGGCCCATTCGCGGATCATCTGCTGCTCGGTGCGCATATGCGCGACCAGGCCCTGGATGGCTTCGGCGAGGTTGGCCATCGCCGCCGTGGTGCTGCGGCTGCCGCCGCCCTCTTCCACCACCGCGCGGATGCGCTCCATCGCATGCTGGATTTCGCCGCCCATGCCATCGCCATATTCGCGCACCGTGGAGGCGAGCCAGTCCTCGAGGTCGGTATAGAAGCGGTTCTGCGCCTGGCTCGACTGCAGGTCGAGGAAGCCCAGGATCAGCGAGCCGGCGAGGCCGAACAGCGAGGACGAGAACGAAATGCCCATGCCGCCGAGCGGCGCGGCCAGCCCGTCCTTCAGGGTGTCGAACAGGGCGCCGGAATCGCCGCCGACCTTCAGGCCGTCGATCACCTTGCCGACGGAGCCGACGGTCTCGATCAGGCCCCAGAAGGTGCCGAGCAGGCCGAGAAAGACCAGCAGGCCGGTCATGTAGCGGGAAATGTCGCGGGCCTCGTCCAGCCGCGTCGCGATCGAATCCAGGAGGTGCCGCATGGTCTGCTGCGAGATCGACATCCGCCCCGTGCGCTCGCCGCCGAGGATCGCCGCCATCGGCGCCAGCAGGGTCGGGCGCCGCTCCAGGGCCAGTCCCGGATCGGCGATCCGGAAATTGTTGACCCACGATACTTCCGGATAGAGCCGGATCACCTGCCGGAACGACAGGATGATGCCGATCAGCAGCACCCCGCCGATCAGCGCGTTGAGCCCGGGATTGGCGAAGAACGCCGCGATGATCTGCTTGTACAGCACGACCATGACCAGCGCGCATAGCACCAGGAACACCAGCATCCGCACCAGGAAAATCCGTGGCGAGGACAGTTTGCTCAGTTCGATCTCCATATCGGAGCGGGAGGAGGGGCCTGAGGGCATTTGCGGGTGTCATCCGTTACGAAAGGCCACGCTGGCGGCCAATATGGCACAGCGCGCCGGAGAAAAAAGCGGTCAAGCCGCCATTTCGGGCAGGCTGTGCGGAACCTCTTCCCGAAACCCGGCTTTGACATCAGCGTATTTGGGAACTGTTCGATGTCCAACCGGGATTTTTCATGACGGCCCCATGTCGGGGCGTCGAAGGCCGCCGCCATGACCGCGATCTGAAGAAATAGTTAACGCCGGGCGGGAGCAGGTTTTGAAAAGGACCGTGCCAGAAAACGGAGGGAGTGGGCATGAGCTACGTCTCCACCATCATGGGCACCGCCGAGCGGGTGCCGCTGCCTGACGTCATCGTCCGGGCCGCCATCCACCAGCTCTGCTCAAGGACCGCCACCAGGCTCGCCATCGGCAATGCCGAAAGCGATGCCTGGCTGGCCGACCAGATGGCGGCGCGCGCCATCGCCGAACATGGCAGCGGGAGCGGCGCCCGGGCCCATGAGGTGCCGGCCGGGCTGTTCGCCCGCATGCTCGGTCCCAACCGCAAATATTCCTGTTGCTTCTACAAGGAGCCGGCCTCGACGCTGCAGGAGGCCGAGGAGGAGGCGCTGCGCCAGACCGTCGAGCATGCCGATCTGGCCGGCGGGCAATCGATCCTCGAACTCGGCTGCGGCTGGGGTTCGCTGTCGCTGTGGATGGCGCGGCAGTTCCCGGATTCGCAGGTGACGGCGGTTTCCGGTTCCAGCGCGCAGCGCGACTATGTCGCGGGCGAGGCCGCCAAGCGGGGCCTCGCCAACCTCCGTGTCGTCACATCGGACATCAACCTGTTCGCGCCGCAAGCGCGGTTCGACCGCATCCTCTCCATCGAGATGTTCGAGCACATGGTGAACTGGCGCGAGCTGATGATGCGGCTGCGCGCCTGGCTGGAACCCGATGGCCGCTTCTTGCTGCACATCTTCACTCATCGCTCCGGCGCCTATCTGTTCGATCGCGCCGAGAGCGAGAACTGGATCGCGCAGCATTTCTTCACCGGCGGCGTGATGCCGAGCCATCATTTGATCCGGCAATATGCCGACCTGTTCGCGGTCGAGAAGGAATGGCGCTGGAGCGGCACGCAGTATCAGCGCACCGCGCAGGACTGGCTGGAAAACTTCGATGCCCATCGCGACGAAATCGAGCGCGCGCTGCGCGAGGTCCATGGTGGCGAGACCGCCTTGTGGATGCGGCGCTGGCGCTGGTTCCTGCTCGCCACCGCCGGCCTGTTCGGTTACGCCGGAGGCAGCGAGTGGGGCGTCAGCCAGTATCGGCTGAAGGTGGCCGGTTAGGCCGGATTAACCGAATCGCGCAGCGGCCGACATGCTCTGCAATCACATGCCGTCAAACGACGTGTTCGTGCCGGTTTGCCTTCGATCCGAACGCTAACCCCACGATGGAACCCGTCTCACAATCGAGTGACTCCGCGGAAATCGGCGCTAATTCAGGGCGATAGCGTCGTGTGACATTGGGCCGCCGCGCCGACTATTGCATCGCAGCAGGCTCCCCTTATCCTCTCCGCCATCAACCGTGAGTTCCCAAAGCTTACTACGACAACGTCGCGAATGCTCAATTCGCGCTTGAAACCTGAACTGGGGCAATGCTTTCAATGTCCGGACTACGAACGCAATCGGCACGCATCGTTCTGATGTTGACTGCGATGGCGCCGCTACTGGCTGGCTGCAACGAACCGCACGCAGCGACCGCCGCGGCCAAGCCTGCCGAGCCCGAAGTGGGCACCTTCACCGTGCGTTCGCAGCCGCGGGCCCTCGTTCGGGAGTTGCCGGGCCGGATTGCGCCCACCAGGGTTTCCGAGGTTCGCGCCCGCGTGTCGGGCATCATCGTCGAGCGCCTGTTCCAGCAGGGCACCGAGGTGAAGGCCGGCGATCCGCTCTACCGGATCGATCCGAAGCCGTTCGAGGTGGAACTGCAGGCGAGTGAAGCCGCACTCGACAAGGCGATGGCGGCGTTCGACCTCGCCAGCCAGCATGCGCGGCGCATCGCGACGCTGACCAGCCAGCGCGCGGCGCCGGAAGCCGAGAACGAAAAAGCCATCGCGGCCCAGCGCCAGGCGGAGGCCGAAGTGGGCGCCCGCAAGGCCGATGTCGCGCGCGCCAGGCTCAACCTCGATTACGCGACGATCCGTGCGCCGATCAGCGGCGTGGTCGGCGCGGCGCTGGCGAGCGAGGGCGCGCTGGTGGTGCAGAACGAGACCACCAGTCTTGCCTCCATCCAGCAGCTCGACCCGATCTATGCCGACTTCACCCAGTCGGTCTCCGAAATGCAAAAGCTGCGCCGCGCCTTCGACAGCGGCGATCTCGACCGGATCGCGCCTGATACGGCCAAGGTCCGTCTCGTGCTCGATGACGGCACGGTCTACCCGATTTCCGGCAAGCTGCTGTTCTCGGAAGCCAAGGTCGATGCCTATACCGGGCAGGTCACGCTGCGCGGCCAGTTCCCGAATCCGAACCGCGAATTGCTGCCGGGCATGTATGTCCGCGTGCTGATCGAGCAGGGCATCGATTCCGACGCCATCGCCGTGCCGCAGCAGGCGATCCAGCGCGACGCCGGCGGCGGCAGCGAAGTGTTCGTCGTCAAGGAAGACGGCCGTATCGCGACGCAGCCGGTCCGCACCGGCGCGGTGCAGGACGGTCTCTGGCTGGTCAGCGAGGGTCTGAAGGACGGCGACCGTATCGTGGTCGACGGGTTCCAGAAATTCGTTCCCGGCGACAAGGTCAAGGCGAAGGCGTGGATCGACGCGGATGCCTCGGTTGGTTCGATATCGAGTGCGCCGGCGACCCAGGCCGCGCGCTGAGCCTGATCAATGCCTAGTTTCTTCATCGACAGGCCGATCTTCGCCTGGGTGGTCGCGCTTTTCATCTGCCTGGTCGGTGCGATCTCGATCCCGCTGCTCGCGGTCGCGCAATACCCGATCATCGCGCCGCCCTCGATCTCGATCTCGACCAGCTATCCCGGCGCGTCGCCGGAAAACCTCTACAACAGCGTCACGCGGCTGATCGAGGAGGAGCTCAACGGCGCCAACGGCATCCTCAATTTCGAATCGACCTCCGACTCGCTCGGGCAGGTCGAGATAACAGCCAATTTCGTGCCCGGCACCGAGACCGGCGCGGCGTCGGTGGAAGTGCAGAACCGCCTCAAGCGCGTCGAGGCGCGGCTGCCGCGCGCCGTGATCCAGCAGGGCATCCTGGTCGAGGAAGCCTCCTCGGCCGTGCTGCAGATCATCACGCTGAATTCGACCGACGGCTCGCTCGACGAAATCGGCCTCGGCGATTTCATGATCCGCAACGTGCTCGGCGAAATCAGGCGCATTCCCGGCGTCGGCCGCGCCACGCTCTATTCGACCGAACGTTCGCTGCGGATCTGGGTCGATCCGGCAAAGCTGGTCGGCTACGGCCTCACCGCCGACGACGTCAACAAGGCGATAACGGCGCAGAATGCGCAGGTCGCTTCCGGCAGCATCGGCGCCGAGCCGAGCACGCCGGAGCAGAAGATTTCGGCGCTGGTGCTGGTCAAGGGCCAGCTCTCCTCGCCGGAGGAATTCGGCGCGATCACGCTGCGCGCCAATGCCGACGGCTCGACCGTGCGGCTGCGCGACGTCGCCCGCATCGAGATCGGCGGCCTCAGCTACCAGTTCAACACGCGGCAGAACGGCAAGCCGACGGCAGGCCTCTCGGTGCTGCTGTCGCCGACCGGCAACGCGCTCGCCACCGCCAGCGCGGTGGAAGCCAAGATGAAAGAACTGTCGAAGTTCTTTCCGGCCAATATCTCCTACGACATCCCCTACAACATCACGCCTGTCGTCAAGGCCTCGATCAACAAGGTGCTGATGACGCTGGTGGAGGCGGTGGTGCTGGTCTTCATCGTGATGTTCCTGTTCCTGCAGAACATCCGCTACACCATCATCCCGACCATCGTGGTGCCGGTGGCGCTGCTCGGCACCTGCGCGATGCTGATGGTGGCCGGCTATTCCATCAACATGCTCACCATGTTCGGCATGGTGCTCGCGGTCGGCATTCTCGTCGACGACGCCATTGTCGTGGTGGAAAACGTCGAGCGCATCATGGCGGAGGAGGGTCTTCCGCCGAAGGAAGCGACCCGCAAGGCGATGTCGCAGATCACCAGTGCCATCATCGGCATCACGCTGGTCTTGATGGCGGTGTTCGTGCCGATGGCGTTCTTCCCGGGATCGGTCGGCATCATCTACCGCCAGTTCTCGGTCACCATGGTGTCCGCCATCGCCTTCTCCGCGCTGCTGGCGCTGTCGCTGACGCCGGCGCTGTGCGCGACGCTCTTGAAGCCGGTCCAGGCCGGTCACGGCCATGCCAGCAAGGGCGTGTTCGGCTGGTTCAACCGCGTGCTCGAGCGCGGCCGCGGCGGCTATACGCGCACGGTCAAGGGCTCTCTGAAGCGCACCGGACGCTTGATGCTGATCTACGCCGTGCTGCTGATCGGCCTGGCTTACGCCTTCGTCCGCCTGCCCGGCGGCTTCCTCCCGGTCGACGACCAGGGCTTTATCACGACCGACGTGCAGACGCCGTCCGACTCCTCCTATGCCCGCACCGAGGCCGCGGTCGAGCAGGTCGAGAAATATTTGCGCGAGCGCGCCGGCGTCGAGGACGTGACGTTCCTCACCGGCTTCAGCTTCCTCGGCCAGGGCGTGAACACCGCGCAGGCCTTCATCACGCTGAAGGACTGGAAGGAGCGTGGGCCGAAGGATTCCGCCGCTGCCATCGTCGCCGACATCAACCGCGATCTGTCGTCGATCCGCGACGCCAGGATCTCGGCGTTGCAGCCGCCGCCGATCGACAATCTCGGCAATTCGTCAGGCTTCTCGTTCCGCCTGCAGGACCGCGGCCAGAAGGGCTATCCGGCGCTGGTCGCCGCCGCCGACCGGCTGATCTCGGAGGCCAATGCGGGCCGGGTGCTGCAGAAGGTCTATGTCGAGGGCCTGCCGCCGGCGCCGCAGGTCAATCTGTTGATCGACCGCGAGAAGGCGGGCGCCTTCGGCGTCACCTTCGAGGACATCAACCAGACCATCTCGACCAATCTCGGCTCGAACTACATCAACGACTTCCCGAATCGCGGGCGGATGCAGCGCGTCATCGTGCAGGCCGACCGCACCAGCCGCATGAACGCGGACGACATCCTCAACTACAACGTCAAGAACAGCCGCGGGCAGCTCGTGCCGTTCTC
>Ga0102590_1000976_pt1 | contig 49859 bp, 26 predicted proteins | sample AraplaMF_Col_mMF_FD_76859 | JGI IMG/M metagenome (GOLD analysis project Ga0102590, IMG submission 76859) | Arabidopsis root microbial communities from the University of North Carolina, USA - plate scrape MF_Col_mMF | ecosystem: Host-associated > Plants > Roots > Endosphere | place: USA...
AAGCTGGACGAGCGCAGCACGGCAGACCTGTTAAGCCTGTTGTACCGCTATGCCAGGTTTGTGCTCTACTATGACGAGCGCGATTATGCAGGGCAGCCGGCAAACACGCAGTTCCTTCCTAAAGGCGACTGGCAGGCTTTCTTCAGGAACAATGCGCCTTTCCAATACGCTTTTATACAGCAGTTTGCCGCAGCCGATCTGGAAAGCGATTACAATACCGCACGCGCACGCCAGGATAAACAGTTTGCCGACAGTGGCCACTGGCCCCTGCTGAACAGCATTCTCGCAGTAGCTATACAAGTGAATAACTGGTATACCACCCTGCAGGAACTGCAGCAGGAAACAGCCCTGCGCCGTATGCTGAAAGCGCTGATACAAAATGATCTCAGCAAGGCATTACAACAACTCATTGCAGTGGGCAACACTTTCAATACGGTGGATGAACTGCCTTACACTGCTGAACTGTTGCAACTTGCCAACCAGGAGGAAGACATCTGGGGTATCAAATCGCCCATGGTACGGCTGGCAAAAGATACCTACCTGGCCAAGCTGGCACCCTACCCCCGCAGGCAAAGGCAGCAGACACTGGTGCTGCTGGATGAGCTGTTCCAGCTGTTCTTCAAAGGCGTGCAGCAGGTGCAGCAGTTCGCATTGTCGAACTTTGAAGAAACGCTGACTGGCAACGACCAGGAACATGCCCCTTACCAGGGCCTGTTATATGCCTTCCTGGAGATATTCAAGCAAATAAAAGATGGCGGCAATGGCCTGAACGATATTACCCGTCTGCACCTGGATTTCTTCTACAAAGAGATCCTGCAGCTGAAGCACCGCCCGCATGTGCCCGATCATGTGCATGTGATAACTACGCTGGCCAAACAGGTGGACACTTTCCTGCAGACCAAAGATACTGGCCTTAAAGCAGGGAAGGATGCCACAGGGAAAGAGATCACCTTCCTCACAGAAGAGGATGTGGTGCTGAACAAAGCAACGGTAGAAGAGATCCGCACCCTGTCAAAAGACAATTTCTCCACCCTCTTTGCCGCGCCCAAAGCCAACAGTGCCGACGGCCTGGGTGGCCCTTTCCAGAACCCTGCCAACAACAGCTGGCCGGTACTGGGAGCTGCTTCCTGGATCAGCAAGAACAATCCTGCTGCCGGTGCACAGCACTACCCTTTTGCACTGAGCGGCTTTATGCTTTCATCTGCCGTATTGCTGATGAAAGAAGGCACCCGCACGATCACCACGAACATTACCTTACAGAACCTGAACGCAGATGCTACAGCGCTGAACGCCGTGCTGAAAGACCTGCTGCAGGTACAGTATACATCAGATAAAGGCTGGACTACGGTAGTTAACCCGGACATCAGCTATAACAATGGCCAACTCACCATCGTTATCAAGCTGCTGCCGGATGCGCCACCGGTACTGCCGCCCGACGAAAAGAAGCTGCTGATCGCTTACCCGGTAACGAACCCGATGCTGCGCATCCTGTTCAACCAGCAAAAGCAGTACGAGCTGAAAACAAACAAATGGTACGATCTGCTGAGCCATGCTGTTGTAAGCGGCGCTGATATCAACGTAGACGCAAAGGGCTTAAAACAGGCATTATTGGGTAATGATGACGGGCCAGTAGACCCGAATAAGAGCTTCCAGCCCTTTAGCAGCGTGCCTAAAACCGGCGGCAGCTTTATAGTAGGCAGCGACGAAGCTTTTCGCAAACACCTCACCAGTATGTCGATGGACCTGACATGGGAAGGATTGCCGGCGGTGAACTTTACAGAATATTACAAGGCCTATAATCCCAGCTCGCCCATTAACACGGGCAGCTTTACCGTTAAAGCGGAAAAGCTGGTAAATGGCAAATGGGAGAAATTAGCAGACAGCACGGAGGCGTTGCGGTTGTTCGATGAGGACGGCAACGGAGTACCACAGGCGCCGAAAGTACTGCAGCTGGATGTGGCTACTATACCCGTACTGAAGCAGGATACTACGCTGGCTCCTTACAGCAACAACTCTTTATATGGCTTTGTACGGTTCCAGCTGAAACAGCACTTTTTCCACCAAGAATATCCCTCTGTGCTGGCCGTGCAAACACTGCGCCTGAGCGATCCTAAAATGGCTGCTAACTGGAGCCTGCTCCAGGCAAACGTGGGTGGCGCAGGATTGGTGGTAGAGGCCGGCGCTACCGCGGCGAATGCATTGAAAGCAGATAACAAAGCAGATGCGCTTAGCACTACGCCCTCTGAGGAAGAACTGGAACTGCTGCGTACAGATACGCAGAACACGCTGAACGCCGCCAACGCGGTGAATACGAGATCAGGCACCATCCATGGTTACCTGTTCCCTATCGGCACCAATAATGAACTGATCGCCATCCCGAACCAGCCGTATACCCCTTCCATCAAGGCATTTACGCTAAATTATACAGCGGATGCGGGCATGAACGATATCGTGCTGCTGCATCAGTATCCCTATGAAGAAAGTAATTACAAACAGGTGCCCACAACATCTGCAAGCCTGATGCCGGTGTTTGATGATGAAGGCGCCCTGTACCTGGGTGTGAAAGATGCAGTACCCGGCACCAACCTGGCCCTGTTATTTCAGCTGGCTGAGTTCAGCGCTGATCCTGATATACCGGCGGCTGATGTATACTGGCAATACCTCTCTGGCAACGAATGGAAGCCCCTGGCAAAAGATACGGACGTGATCAGCGATACCACGCAGTCATTGCTGGCATCAGGTATCGTTACGATCGCACTGCCCTGGGATGCAGACCTGCAGCATACTATACTGCCCTCCGGTTTCCATTGGCTGAGGGTAGCTGCTGGCAGCCATACCGCCGCTGTATGCGAAGCCATTGTAATAGCAGCACAAGGCGCCCGCGCAGTGTTCAGTAACCAGGGCAATGATCTGGGCCGCCTGGCAACGGCACTGCCTGCGCAAAGCATCAGCGCTCTGGTGGTACCGCAATCAGCTGTCAAAAGCGTTGCACAGGATTTCCCCTCCTTTGGCGGCAGAACAGAAGAGACGGATGCGCAGTTCTATGTGCGCGTAAGCGAACGCCTGCGTCACAAAGGAAGAGCCATCAACATATACGATTATGAAAGGCTGGTGCTGGATGCTTTCCCCGCCATCTATAAAGTAAAATGCGTACCGCATACCAAAATATGCCGCAATGATGCAGGCGAAGGAACGCCGCTGCAATCACCCGGCTGGGTAACACTGGCGGTGATACCGGAGATAGCTGGCTTCCCGGCTGGCAGCCGCTTCCGTCCCAAGGTGAGCCGCATTCTGCTGAAACAGGTAAGCGACTATCTGCAGCTGCGCACATCCGGTTTTGTGCGGGTGCAGGTGATCAATCCCGATTACCAGGAAGTAAACTTCAGCGGTAATGTCAAATTCAAAAGCGGTAAGGATAAACAGTTCTACAAAAACCTGCTGGATACAGAAGTACAGAGTTTTCTGTCTCCCTGGATACTGAGCGGCTCACAGAACATTGTATTTGGCAGCACCATCATGATGTCGTCTGTACTGCAGTTCATTGAACAGCGGAACTACGTGGAGTATGTGACCGAATTCAAGATGTTCAGAACAGGCGGTCCGCCGGAGCAGGGTGTCACGGCCGACACGCCCTGGTCTATACCGGTGGCCGGTACACAGAACTATGTACCATTACCCTAAACAATAAAAACAACCAATAAACCCAACAACAATATTCATTCAACAACTAAAAGATATTCTCATGGCTATTACATCAAGAGCAGCCCTCAAAGCACAGTTCAAAACGGGAAGCGTGCCTACTGCCCAGGATTATTTCAACCTGATAGATTCCGTTCTGGTAAAAAGGGATGATGCTTTCTTTGGTAAGTGGCAGCCCGGTATCAGCTATCATGAGTCGGATGTAGTGATCTATAATAATGCCTTATACAGCCTGGTGCTGGAGGGTTCCAAACCCTGCGGCTGCGATGACGATGACAAACCGGATCAGACCGTAGATCCTTCCGGCGCCTATTGCTCCATACTGCCTCCTGACCAGGATAAAACACACTGGCGCCTGCTGGAGCTGCAGATCGAGGACGACGACTGGGCCATTATCCGCGCGGCAAAAGACAGCGGCGAACTGGATATCATGTATGCGAAAGTGTTCGGCAAAATAGGCATGGGAACAGAACAGCCGGCAGCACGGGTACATATACACGATGACCGCAACAATGGCGATTATCTCTTTGCGCCGGATCAGTCAGCCGCACCGGAGTTCATCATCCAGCAATCCGGCGAAGTGTCCCGTCATCTCTCCCAGAGCGTGGCAGATAACAAAGCGAAGTTTACCACCGATACAGATGGCTTCCTCTTCCAGCCGGCTATACAGCCCCCTCCCGTTCATGAAGAAGAACTGGTAAAAGAACAGGAGCCAGGTACTGCTTCTACACCGGTGTTCATTACCTCCCTGCAGGGAAGAGCCGCCACAGGCATCGGCACCGTAACACCGGAAGCTGCGGTAGACGCTCAGCAAGGTCCCAATGCACGCGTACTGCTGGCGCCCCTGAAAAAGGATACACCCGAAATAGCTTTCCTGAATAAAGGCGAATACAACCTGCGCACCTGCTATGTGAACCGCCTGGATGCCAGCAGCACCCAATTCATTACCAACGCCCCGGAAGGTTTCTACTTCAAAAAAGGACTGACAGATTGCAACAACTACCCTATCGGGGAAGAATCAGCAGCAGAGACCGTGCTATCTATCAAACCCGATAACAAGATCGGCAAGGTAGGTATCGGTACAGAAACCCCACATACCCAGCTGGAGGTTACCGACGGTATTTCAGGCCGCGTCCTGGTGAGCCTTGAAAAGATCAACCCTGCTTTCTCTGTAGTGAACCTGCGGCCTAAAGGCGGCAAATCCAACTACCTGACCATAGGCGCAGACAATGATTTCGGCGCCCTGGTAACTGATTCTCCCGGCGGTTTTGTTTTCCGCAAAGGAGGAGAGTATGGGCTGAGTGATAACGAGATCAACCTGAACCAGGGAGATGATCTCGTAACCATCAGGCCCGACGGTAAGGTGGGCATCGGCATATCACCCAAGCAATATGAGCTGGATGTATTTGGTAACGAGCGCCTGTTCACCCTTTACCTGGATACCGATCTCAAAAAGATACAGGACCCGAAACCGCTTGACAGCGTATTGAACCAGGTAATGAAGCTCAACCCTATCCGCTTCCGCTGGAACAGCAAACGCACCAGCTGCTCCGATACGGAAGAACAACTGGGCTTCCTGCCGCATGAAGTGGAAGAGTTTTTCCCCGAGGTGGTAAAAACACATGAAGATAACAGCAAGGCCCTGGCCTATCCCAACCTGGTAGCTGTGCTTACCAAAGCCATACAGCAACAGCAGGAGCAGATAGCAGCATTGGAAAAACGCCTGGCACGCCTGGAATCAGGTAACAAGTAATACCCACCCCATGGAGGATATAAAGATCATAACGACAGAAAAAAACAGCGGCTTCCCGGAGTATATTGATTTTGCAACGCTACGACAGGAAGGCATCGATCATATTGCAGCTTTCTCCGGCAAGGTGTGGACAGACCATAACCTGCACGATCCCGGTATCACCACACTGGAAGCATTGTGTTATGTACTGACAGACCTTGATTACCGCACCAAGCTGGATTTCAAAGACCTGGTTGCCAGGCAGGGCAATGCACCGGAAAGCAATTTCCTTACATCTGCACGCATACTGGGCAATAACCCGCTCACTGTAACAGATTACCGCAAGCTGCTCATCGATATCAACGGCGTACGCAATGCATGGCTGGAAAAAGCGACAGAAGCTGAATATACCCTTAGCTGGAACTGTGATACGGGCAAACTGCAGAACACCCCATTGGCGGCTAACCTGCGCAAGGTTCCGCTGAATGGCCTCTACAAAGTTTATATAGAGCCGGATGATGTATATAAATCCGCCTATGTAAAAGATGCCTGCGGTAACGACGTATTCCCCATGGATGAAATGCTGAATACTGTAAAGCAACGCCTTCACCATTACCGCAACCTCTGTGAAGACTTTGCAGAAGTAGCTGTGCTGCGGGAAGAGCGGATCAGCCTGTGCCTGCATGTAGAATCAAAACCAGACTATGTACCGGAAGACCTGCTGGTAGAAATATTCAGCCGCATACAGGATTTCTTTTCTCCGGCGCCGCAGTTCTATACGTTGCAGCAATTGCTGAACAAAGGCCGCAGCATGGAAGAGATCTTTGAAGGCCGTCCCTTTGACCTGGAGAACAATACCGTAGTACAAAAAAATGGCTTCATCGATACACAGGAACTGGAAGCACTGGCGCGTCACCGCGTTATCTACGCTTCTGACCTGTACCGCATTATTATGAGCGTGCCCGGCGTAGCCGGTATTACCCGCCTGGTAATGTTCACCGATGCCAATGGAGGTAACCCCAATACCGCATTTGAACTGGGCCAGGAATGGAGCCTTACACTGCAGGATCATCACCGCCCCGTGCTGGACCCTGAGCAATCCAGCGTGATTTTCTTCAAGAACAGGCTGCCTTTTACCGTAGATCCCCAAAAGGTGAAAGGCCGCTATATCAAGAATATTTCCGACTACAATAAATCGGAGAAGAAAGATGAAGAGCTGGATACCATCATTCCGCAAGGCAGGCAGCTGAACCTGGCAGAATACCGTTCCGTACAATACGAATTTCCCCGCGTATATAATATCGGCAAGCACACCGTTCCTCCGGATGCACCTGCCGAACGCAAGGCGCAGGCACTGCAAATGCAGGCCTACCTGCTGTTCTACGATCGCCTGCTGGCAGATTACTTTGCCCAGCTGGCAAACATCCGCAACCTGTTTGCATTATCCCCTGGCAGCGATGCCCCTCAACATACTTACTTTACAGCAGACCTGACGGGCATTCCGCAATTGCCCGAACTGCTGCGCGGCTATCAGAACGCCAGCGGAGACGGCGCCCCCTACAGGGGCATGCCGCTGGCCTATGTTCCCAACAGTGATGATCCCGCGCAACACCGTTATTACAGCTCTTTATACATCAGGGAAGAAGCCATCCGCCGCATCCTGAATGCCTGCACCAATAACAATGTACAACCCCTTGCAGCGCAGGATGAGGAAGGAAACTTCTATTTCTACCTGGAGAGCAATAACGAAGAGATCCTGCGGGGCATCCAGCATTTTCCCACGGAAAGGGATGCACTGCGCGCCGCCAGGGATGTATTGTTCCTTGCAGGCCTGCCCGATTCTTACAGCCGCATCAACGACCGTGACGGAGAGCAGTACAGCTTTGACGTAGTGTACACCGACAGCGGTTATACAGAGATGATCACCGCGCTGTATGAAACAGAAGAAGCCTATAATACCCGGAAGGAGAAATTCCTGGATCATTTGCTGGCCCGTTTCTCCGAAGATTTTACTGACTATGTGCTGATGATGTATGCACTGAACGGTAAAAAGAATGACCCGGCGTTGAATATCCGTGACAAAAGCAATTTCCTTTCCGTATATCCCGCTATCAGCGCTTACCGCTCCCGCGCATTCGATTACCTGGAAACACAGGAAGGATTGCCGGTAAGCGGTTTACAGGAACGCGTTTCGAGGCTGATAGGGATTGAACATGACCCCTCCACCTCTCTCAATAATTTCGACATCGTAGAAGTAAGCGACGGATATGTCTTCCGCGCCAAACTGCCCGGACAAAGCGATGCAGATACACCCCTCTTCATCAGTCGCAGCACCTATGCATCTGAAAAAGATGCAGAAACCGCTTACCAGTTCTTCCTGCATGCGGCCGCTGAAAAGACCTTCTATCAGAAATATGGTTGTACCGGCGAAAATGTTTACGGCTTCTATGTGCAGCACCTGCATCGTGATAAAGACGGGAAAGAATGGTGGCTGGATGTATGGCACCCGGTAGAATATACCCACAGCGGGAAAAGAGATGCGATACTGGACTGGATCGTACAATACTTTGCCATGAAGGGAAAGTATACACAGCTGGTACGTTTAAACGAAGGTTATTACTTCCTGTTACGCGATGATAATGGTCAGCTCTTATTCCGCAGCGTACAGGGATATGAAACGCCGCAACAGGCATATACCGCCTGCTTCGATGTGCTGGAGCTGTTATTGCAGGCTGGTTCGTACCGCGTACGCTACCGTGCAGAAGCCGCCAGCTACCTGGTAGAGATCATTGATCCCCGTGTACACCCGGTTACAGCACTGGCCCGCTATCCGCGCGCTTTCAATGATGAAGCCAGCGCAAATAAAGTGATGCTGCAGCTGCAACAGTTTTATCAGCAGAAATACCTGTTGTATAAAGAGGAATCAGAGCGCTCCTACAGCTGGAAACTGCACTACAAAGGACAGCCTGCCTGGGAAAGCTTTGCTACATTCAAACACAGCAACCAGTTGCGACCGGCCTTCATACAGTTCCTGGAGCTCGCCATTTCAGCAGACAATTACATTCCTGTAAAAAGCGAAAATGATCATTACAGCTTCCAGGTAGTACGCAGAGAAGTGCTGGCCGAAGAAGAGCCTGCGCAAACCGTACAGACCGTAATGGGCGTACACCTGCAGGAATATGCCACAGAAGCGGCTCAGCAGCAGGCCATACAGGAATACGTTGCCCTGTTCAGCCAGATCTGGCAAACCATCCGGGATACTGCTATACAGGTTGACACTGCCTACTGGGACTTCTATGATTCCGAGCTGGTATGGGAAGTGGCGAAACACGGCCATTACTTCTTTAAGATAAAAGACAAAGAAGAAATCCTGTTACAGGAAACAAAAGAATATAACAGCCTGGAAGCAGTACGCACTGCTTTCTATAAAACGATCCAGTTAGGCAAGCGTTTCGAATATTACCAGCCTACGGTAACAGACGGCTGCACCTATGGCTTTATAATAGTGGATGAGCAACAGGCCCCGCTGGCCCTGCATCCATCGATATACTTCACCGAGCAGGAAAGAGACCTGGCCATTCAAAGAGTGATCCGCTTCCTGCAGCAGCATGGCGCGGCACTGGAAGTGGTACAGCTGCCAGGCGCTTGGCGCTATAACTGGCAATGGTTGTCCTGCGGCGGCGGCTTCCCTGAAACAGCGCTGGAAGGGCTGGATGAAGTACATGATGAACAGGAAGCAAAAGACAGCCTCGCCAAAATGATGGAGCTGGCGGCCAATCCTGCTTATTATGAAATAGTAGAAGAAGAAGGCGCCTGGCATATATGGCTGCGCGCCGGTGAGAAGGGCAATGGCAACCGCCTGGCAAGACATCCCGGCGCCTACCCCTGCGAACAGGAGGCCCTGATGGCGATTGAACGGCTGGTAAGCTGGGCGCAGAACGACCTGAATAAACAAACCGGTATGGAGCTGACAAGAGTATTTGCCAGCAGCCACCCCGGACAGGCCGTAACTACGAAAGACAGCGGCTTCCGCCTCTGGGACCGCAACTACCGCACAGCCTCCTACTATCGCCAGTTTAGCTGTGCTGCCGACCGCGATGCCGCCTTGCAGGCGCTCTGGCTGCAGTATCAGCAACAGGAACCAGCTTATACCATGGTATATACAGAAGAGAAAGGAAGCTTTGGTTTCCGTTTGTATAACGAGCAAACAGGTATATACGAATGGGACAGCGTCCAATCCTATCCTTCTCAGGCAGCAGCAGCAGATGGTGTATATGAATTACTGCAGCTGTTTGCCTACCTTGGCAACTACTGCCGCCAGGATGAACCTGCGGCCTGCCGGTATACCATTACCATCGGCAAGGTGCTGCTGGACATCTACTATGCTGCCCAGCGAATACCGGATAAAGATGAGCCCAGGGAAACAACCGACTGGGAGCGTTTGAACGAATTCATTTCCAGCATCCCGCAGGAAAGTGAAATGTTCTACAGCTATACCAACCATCCGGACGATTGCGGTTATGGCTTCCGCATGATCAACAACAACCGCTACCGCATCGCCGCACATACAGGCTGGTATCATAGCACAGGCAAAAGAGAAGAGGCCCGCACAGAACTGCTGGCAGACGTAGCCTGCAACAGAGAACTGTACAGCTGGATCCTCGCTACCGCAGGCGTTACCTCGGAAGCGCCGCTGGAGCTGCTGAAAACAGAAGAGGGCGCCGTTAGTTTACTTCCCTGCTACTTCCCGCATCCTGAACTGATAGATATAAAAAGGCTGTGGCTGAACGCTGATAAAGACATGCCCCTGCAAAAAGAATGGGAACTGGTAACAGAAGAACTGCCTTATGGAGCAGGCCTCCTTTACTACTATCAGCTGGTAGAGAAAACCACGGATGGGAAGCCCTGCCGCGTTATCTGGCGCAGCATCAACAAATATCCGGACGCCTGTGCAGCAGAAACGGCAGAAGGCTTCCTTTACATTTACCTGCTGGAGCTGGCCCGATCTGCCGCCTCCTACTGGTATGAAAAAGTTCCTAAGGAAGAAAATAAATACACCCTTTCACTGAAAGATATCAGTGGAGAAGTAATAGCAGTAGCCCCAGGCATTATCTGCGAAGAAGACCTGGAAAAAGATAAGGCTGCCCGCATGCTGAATGCGATGCTCTACCCTGTAATGGAAAATGGCGCCGGTTACTCTTTCGAGATCAACAGCGTATGGCAGCAGCTGATCGGTCCGGGCGAAGCTACTTACGACTACAATACGGTATGGCAGGGTTTAAGGGTATACAGCACGCCTGCTGAAGCCTTTACCGCTTTCAGGCGCGCAGCAGAACTGCTGCCCGACCTGCGGAACTACCAGCGTGTGGAAGACGACAACTGCGGGCCTTTTGGCATCGAGCTCACTGATCCTGCACAGGTAATTGCCGAGCACCCGCTTAGCTACAGCACACAAAGCGCCAGGGATGCTGCTATAGCGGCTACACGCAATGCGATCAATGCGGAAGGCTTCCATGTACTGGAGCATATCCTGTTGCGCCCGCAACAACAGGACCGTGCCTATAGCCCGCTCTTTCTCAAGTGGGACATTGCCCTGCAATCCGGGGGAAAACCTATTGACGTAACGCTGAAATTGATAGCACGCACCACCTTTGACCAGGAAGGGAAAACAGAGCAGGAAGCTTTTGTGGAAGCATTGAAAGCCACACTCGCTAAAAACGAAGGAGAAAAAGACGCCATCTACATCGAGGAATACGACAACCGCTATATTATCTCCTGCTGGGGTGAACAACAGATAATGATCGCCAGCGGTACTGTTTACAAACAGGAACCTGAAGAGCACCTGTGCGGTGCGCTGGCCTCACAACTGGGAGGGCTGATCAATGCCGCCAAAGCAAGCGATGTGCTGACACCGGAGGTAGAAACAGCCACCACTCCCCTGCTCAGCCTCTGCCCTGAAGAAGACATCTGCCAGCTGCCTGTACCTGACTCCGATGATCCAAACAGCAGTTATTGCGACAAAACCTTCATGGTTGACCCTTACTCTTTCTGGGCTACGGTGGTATTGCCGGGGTGGCCCCGCCGCTTCCAGTCCTCAAGATTCAGGCAATTCTTTGAACAAACCCTGCGTAAGGAAGCACCTGCACACATACGCCTGCGCATACTATGGGTAAGCCCGCAGGATATGTATAACTATGAAAAGGCCTGCCTGGCATGGCTCAGGTCATTTGAATGGACCGGCGGTTGTGATTATACACAGCGCCTGCAGGAGCTAACCAGCATTCTGCAGTCCATGCGTACCATCTACCCTGCTACCTCACTCTTTGATGAAGGCGGTAATGCAGACAGCCAGGTTATTTTATTAGACGAAACATTGTTGGGATTATAAATAATAAAACGCTTTACTAATGATACTTAATTCACCCACCCACTATCCTGTTTTCAAGAAGGGGCAGCCTTTAAGGAGCGATGATCTGAATGACCTGATCAGCTACCTGGAAGCAGAAGAACTGGATACCCGGGTATTTCTTATAGGCACCGGTATCTTCTACGGACTGATGCCCAGCTGGAACGCGAATGAAAAGCAACTGGAATTAACGCCCGGTGCAGGAGTGACCTCAGACGGCTTTCTCCTGGCTAAGGATGGATTTACCAGCCTAGTGTACAAAGGCATACAAGGTGAAAGCAACATTCCCTACGGCAACAACAAAACGATCCCGGTATATGTGCTCACAACAGCCTCCACCGACAATGACAAGCTGGAAAACCTCATCACTCAGCAGCAAGCCATTGTGATGCTGCGCCTGAAGGCAGAGGATACCACAAAATCAGACTGTCTCAGCAGCTATGATAATAACAGCGTGCGCAAAGACATCAGCGTAGAGGTAGTGGTGGCCCTGAAGACAGACCTGGAGAAAGCCAGCGAACAATGGCGGGTACAGCATACCGGTTCTCAATCAGGAGAAGACCTCTTTGTGCATCGTTTCGGCTATACCGGCGATCCCGAAACAAGCGCTACCATCTCCTTCAGCAGCTTTACAGACTGGAAAAAGGTAAAAGACAATTTTGACGCCAGATGCGCCGCAGCAGAGGCCAGTATTGCCGCCGTGTATAATGATGTGTATACTGATTATGCAGAGATCCTGGAAGTAACGCTGCCCGGCAATCCTCTGACTGATATGGCGCAGAAACTGAAAGAGGCAAGACAGCGCATCAACGTCGACAACAGTGATCTTACATGGCAGCTGCCTTACTATTACGATTACCTGAAAGACCTGATCAGTGCTTACCAGGAATTTTCATACACCGGTTTCAACACCCTGTACCTCACACCGCTGAAAACGCGTTTTGAAAAATACCTTTCACTGGGCGCCTGCGCAGGTGAGCAACCAGAAGAATTCCGCATGGGCCTGTATCGTCCTCCCTTTGCAGATGCGGACCGCTCTACTATGGAAAAACTGCGGCTCTTATTGAAACGCATGATCCATATCGGACAAGTGAGCAATACGATGTTCAACGCAAACGGACAGCTGCCAGGCACGGTGAGCATTTCGCCCAGCGCTTTCCTGTCAGCAGCATTGAGTCGTAAGGCCATCCCTTTCTACTACCGCGACCGCGATCTGGCAGGAGGCATCAAAAGCGTGTGGAACTACGAAGCAGTGCAACAGCAACGCTTGTTCAGCATTCCTGGTGTGGACGATGCTACCGATAAAAAACTGCTGCTGCGTGATATGGATGCCTACAATTTCTTCCGTACACAAGGCTATATAGGTAAGACCGCACAACAGGCGCAGGACGCGATCGCCAAATCCCGTGGCGACCTGCATCTGCCCTTTGATATAAAGCTGGTGTTCCTGGGTACAGATGACGTAGCGGCTTCCCTGATAGAGGGCGAAAGCGCCTGGTTCTCTGACCTGGGCCTGCTGCTGGAAAAAGTAGTGAACGACATCCGCTGTACTGCCGAATGTGGTGAGAACTACGAAAACGCAATATTCGACGGCACCTCTACCGATATGAAGATTGGTCAGATGTTTGAAGCGCTGGGCCGTTTCTTTGCGGGCGTAAAGCAGGATGCCTGGGCGCAATGGGTAAGTGAAAAATGCAGCGCCATCTGCAGACCGAACGTGCCAGCCCTCGCTGCAGCAGAAGCTGCCAACGACACTGAATTTAGCTGTTGCCCCCTGCACCTGAAGATCCTGTTCGATCTCTATAATGAATACAGCCGGAGAAAGACAGAAGTACTGGAAGATCTGTTCTTCCACAAATTCGCCGCCAAGCACCCCGGACTGGAGCACAATGCCGGCGTACCCAAAGGCGGTACCCTGGTGCTGGTATGCGCGGTTGCAAACCCCAGCAGCGATAAACATGAAGTATTCGCTGCTATGCTGCGCAACCTGAAATCGCTGGATGAAGAAGCCAAAGCTACGCTCCTGCTGGAAGCAGAATCTTTATCAGACTATATCGTAGTGGCGGATTTCTGCCTGCCCTACATCTGCTGTTCCAAAACACCTACCGTGAAAATAGAATTGCAGCAGGTGCAGCCTATAGCTGATTTTGAGATAGTGGACGATCCGGTGGAATTACCACAGGAAGCAGGCAAACGCTTTAAGTTCCACAACCTCTCCAGCAATGCGACGGTGTTCAAATGGGAACTGTTCGACTTCAGGGGCGAGCTGAAACAAACAAAAACAACCAATAACCTGACAGACGATGTTGAGTTTGACATGAAATACACCGACGGCGTAGAATATGTGATGCAGCTCACTGCCAGCAGGGGACCGCTGTTCCAGCAGGTAGCCAAACCCATTGCTTTCTGCCCCAGCAAGAAGAGCCTCCAGCTGTATAATAAAGATGAGAATGATAAAGAATTTACCTGGGAAAAAGACAGTGAAATAGTTGAGCTGCAGCTGAAAGCAAGGCCTTATGGAGGAGAATTTGAATTGTATAAAAATACCGGTGGCAATGAATGGGAATTTGTAAGTGATAACTACACCATTCTATGGTTGGACAATAAGACGGGTGTTGAGGTCATTTATGATGAACTGGCTGTAGGTACTTACCGGCTGGACTATATCTTCTCTCAGTGTGATATGACCACCTCTTTCCGCATCATTATAAAAGAAGGTAAACCAGAACCTACCGATAGCACGCGTAGCGCTGACGCAGCTGCCGATACCACTGCAGACGCCACCGTTGATATTGCCAAAACTTTCAATCGCCGCCTGCAACAATACCGCAAAGCAGTAAGCGCCATCGGCGATGAGGATAAGACCCTTGCCAAAACAGAGAAGTTCGGTAAAACAGAAGCCTTCCTGCGCTTCAGCGGCAAGCAGCCCGAACTGCATAACCGTTATGCAGATGTGCTGAAATCATTGCAGACCGGTTTAAGCAATGCCGGAGAAAAACGCCTGCAACAGGTGTCAGATATGGCGATCTACAGCACCGTCTTTTACCTGGACCGCTTACTGGTAAGCACACCTGACGCACAACCCGAAGAAGCCAAATCTCTGCTGCCCGAAGCGGCCAGCCTTATCAAGGGTCAGACAGACGGACTGAAACGCTTGCAGGAAGTGTGGGATGCTGCGGCTGTTACCAATGAACAGAATATCGCATCTATCAATGCCTATAAATCATTACTGAGTTAATATGGCCCAGCATCATACCATAGGAAAGCTTTCGCTGGAGCTGGAACTACCCGCCAGGCAAAACGCCCTGTCCTTACAGGATAAACTGGGTGTTGTTTGCAAGGACAACCTGGTATATGCTTTACAGGAACTGCTGGATAGCTGGACAGATGCTGGCACCCTGTTGCGTGTAGAGCGCCTGGAGATAGACCTGGGCGAATGCACGGCACAGCAGCTGGAAAAGGAACTGCCTGAAAGGATCGTATCGTATCTGCGCAGCCGTTACCCTGCCTTGCAGCATCAGCCATCCCTGGAAACAGGTATGGAACGCCACCCTATGACGCAGGGATATTTTGACAGCTGGCTGTATTTTCTTGAGCATGGCTTGTTGCCGGACACCTCCCCCGTAAAGGATACTGCCGCATGGGAAGCCGGTGTACTGGAAATATTGGCCACCGCCACACCTGCCCTGGAAAGATGCAGACGTGTGCTGGAGACCCAGCCAGCAGCTATCAACAGGATGCTGCTGCAGTTCAGTCGCCCTTTCATAAGGCAATGGATACAGGCTTATGCAGGCCCGGCACAACAACCGCTGATGCAAATGGCAAAGGCGTGGGAGCAATGTTGTAATACACCAGCGTTCTTAACACAGTTACGCAGCGCTGCCAGCCTTGCCAGTGTTACGCTGCCATCATTACCGGATAAAACAGACTTTCAGCGCAGACTGGATGAATGGAGCATACAACAGATCTTATCTGCATCGCAGGTACCTGAACCTGCGACATTGCTGGAACAAATAATAGCTGTAAGCTTTGGTGCGGAGCAGTTACCTGCATATGTACATGCATTGCAACAGCTGCCATCAATACCTGGCGAAGGCGCTACAATAGTAAAACCAGCATTGCTTGATTTGTATAACAGGTATGTATCTGTGGGCAGGATCAGCCATCTTGTAAGACCGGCTGGCACACCTGCAAAAGAGCATACTGACAACAATGCTGCAGTGAAAACGGATGATCGGCAGGGTAGAGCACAAGCATTGCCTAGCCAGGATGAGCAGTCTGCCACTACCGCAAAAACAACAGATACATCGCCAACATCAACAGATCAACAAAAAGATAAATTAGCGTCTGACACTGATCAGACAACAAACCGTTCAGCCGCATCTCCTGATGGTGCAGAACAGTTGACAACAAATACCCACAAACCCGTTTCCGAAATTTCACCGGCGGCACAATCAGCGCCCCAATCGGGTACTGCTGCAGATCCTGGACAAGCGGCGCCTGTGAAAAGAAAATCTGCAGGCACAGACAAAAGAGCGGAGCAGCGTAAGCAACCCGGTACACCACCGGCTGCACTCAATACCTATATCAATAATGCCGGACTGGTATTATTGCATCCCTATCTGAATATCTTTTTCAATGCATTGGGATTGCTGGAAAAACGTGCATTCAAATCACCAGCGGCGCAGGATAAGGCAGTACAGCTGCTTGGTTTCCTGGCCAGCGGCGAAACAGATATACCCGAGTACGACCTGGTATTTCCCAAGCTGCTTTGCGGCTTATTGCCTGAGGATCCGATAGATCGTTTTGTGGAGCTGACAGAGCTGGACAAAACAGAAGCTAATCAGCTGCTGGAAGCGGTGATCAATAACTGGAATGCTCTGGGCAGCACCTCTGCAGACGGTTTGCGCGGCAATTTCCTGATGCGCGAAGGTAAGCTGCAATGGCAGCGTGATGAGTGGAGATTGCGGGTAACGCAGGCTTCTTACGACCTCTTGCTGAACCGCCTGCCCTGGGGTATCAGTGTGGTACGTTTACCCTGGATGCCCTGGGCGTTGAAGACAGAGTGGGCCTAAGGAAGAATCAAGTCACTAACAATAAAGAATTCAAAATAATAGTGGTAAAAGCCACAGATACAAAAAGCAGCGCGACGCAGGCGCACAGGCAACAAAGCCAGCAGCCTTTCTTTAATAAGGAGGAGGGCAATGCTTTGTCGCATGAGGAATCTGCAGAAAAAGGAACGCGTGCCCCCTTCTTTGTACAACGCAAGCTTAATATCGGGCAGCCTAATGATCATTTTGAAAAAGAGGCAGACTCCGTAGCAGACAAGGTGGTGCAGCGTCTCAGTCAGCCCGCTACAGAACCTGCAGTACAGGCGAAGGCCATTGCCCCGGCGCCACCAGCAATAACCCCCATACCAACGCCCGCGGCCAAGCCGGCAGCCCAACCTGAGCCGCTGCAAATGAAAGAAGAAACAGAAGGTAAGGAGGAAGAGGAAGTAGTGCAGCGCAAACCTATCTTCGACAGCATGGCTGACCCACCGGAAGAGCATCTGCAACGAAAGCCCATCTTTGACAGCATGGCTGATCCGCGGGAGGAAAGCGTACAACGCAAAGAAGCTGAGGCAACGGCAGATACCGCACAAGACGGCCTGCAGCAGCGGCTGCAAGGCACCAAAGGAAGCGGGGAACCATTGCCTGCTGATACGCGTACCGCTATGGAATCGTCCATAGGCGCTGACTTCTCCGGCGTGCGCATCCATAACAACAGTAATGCAGTGCAGCTAAGCAGAGAGCTGAATGCCCAGGCTTTTACCCATGGCAGCGATATTTACTTTAATTCCGGCAAATATGATACCTCCAGCCAGGAGGGCCAACACCTGTTGGCGCACGAGCTTACACATACGGTACAACAGGGAAAGGCTCCGGCGGTACAGAGGAAAATACAGCCAACCACGCTGAATATACAAAAAGAAGATGCACCAGTAAAAACTGACCAGGAATTAGTGACCGAGGCAGGCGAATTAACCGGCGAGGGTTTCCTGACCTGGAACGGATCTGCATTTGAGATAAGCCTGACCGACTTTCCTTTAAAGCCGTATGCAAGCCTTGCAAACATCGATGCCAGCGCAGACCTTGTAATGCCAAAAGGAAAGCGTGAAAGCGATCAGGCCACTCTCTGGCGTCAACTTGTAAAAGATGATGTTGCACAGGCTTTAAAAAGCGTGGCAGACAAAGCAGGCATTGTAGATAAGGGGCAGATACTAACATTAACGCTCCGTAACCAGGCCCGCAACTCAGATGAGCTGAGAGAAATACGTGGCAAAATGTCTGCGTTGGTAAATGAAATTGTAGTGCCTTTTTGGGATAATGGTGGCCACCCCAGGATCCATCAGATAGAGCATAAAGTAGACTACCAGATATTGGGAGGCAAGGCCGATACTAAAGAGAACCTGATACTGATCGACCAGCAAAGCAACTCAAAACTCGGAAACCAGGTACGCAAGCAGATCGAGGCAAAGATCACCAAGATCATAAAACACTACGAGACCAAAGGCGTCAAGGATCCGATCGTTACCAGTAAGGCTGCGGCAATAATAGCCGGCCCAACGGTGATAAGATTTAAGAGCTTTAAGCCTGGAGATCCAATTGAAACGCTGTCAACTATCTCCTCGAGTAACCTGACTCCTTCTGCTGTAAATAATCCCATCAATGAACGAATTATCAAACTGGAAGAAAAAGGAGTACCGGAAGATCATTTTGTTTTCACAACAGCCAAGAGAGGTGCCGGTTATGTAGTACCCTATGTTTACAAAAACAAGTTCATCGACATCAAGGGCAACAAAGAAAATGGTGGCACACTGGATCATGTAAGGCTCATTAAATTTGTGGAGGATAAAACCAGCGGGCTCGAAACAGAGGAAATCGATAAGGTGCTGCCGATGACTAAAAAAGGCCCCCATGAGTTTAAGCTGGAAGATAAAAACTATGCAGGCATGGTAAAGACCGCGCTGCGGATGAAGTACATGAGCCCGATAGTGTTGAATGATGATTTTGATTTTAACCCCATTACCGGTATATACGTAACCGGTAAAGTAAAATCCGATATTCCCCTGCTGAAGGATGCCGATATTGATTTCGTGATTTCAGGCAACAATTTTACAGTTACCGCCTCTATTGGCACAGATGCATTCTCAGGTAAGCTACCCAAACCGCTAAACCTTGATTACGCCGGTATATTTATATCTGCCAGCACGAAGGAAGGACTGGCTGTTGGTGGCGAGATTGGCTTCAGCATCAACAAAGTTGGTAAGGGCAGTGTTAGCGCCTCCGGCGGTAGCAAAGGGTTTGTCCTGAAAGGTGACTTCAATTTCGATAATGCAGATTATTTCAAAAAGGCCGCCCTCAATTTTGAATATGCTAACAAAAAATGGAAGATAGGTGGTGAGCTGGTGGTTGACAAAGGCAAGATCAAAGGTGTTGAGAGCGGCTCCATTGCTTTCAGCTACGGAGACGATACATTGACCGCAGCCGGCCACGCTAAGCTATCCATACCAGGTATCAGCGATGTAGCACTGTTGGCCACCTTTGCCGATAACGGAGATTTTTCCATTACCGGTGACGCCACCTTAAATAAAGTACCTGGCCTTAAGAGCGGACAGATAAAAGTAACGATTGCCAATAAAGGCGCAGGTTACGAGCTGTCCATGTCAGGATCGGCAGTGCCCGACCTGGCCAGGATCCCGGGCCTGGATGCTTCCTTCGCCATCAGCTATGACAAGGGCTTATTTAAGGCAGAAGGAAAGGCTGCCTACAAAAAAGGCAAGATCGATGGCGCAATGATGGTAGGCGTTACCAATGCAAGCCTTGATGATAAAGGTAACCCCGTACCTGGTACAGAAAGCGACAGTCTTACCATCTATGGAAGTGGCAAGGTGATCATCTACCTGCTGAAAGATCTGAAGGCAGAGCTGAATGCTGCTGTTGATCAGAAGGGAGAACTGCTGATATGGGGCTCCATCAACGTAGACGCCAGTCCTTTCGAGCATGTAAAAACTGAAAAGAGCCTTTTCGAAATATCCAAGAACATACCGCTGGTAGGTGTGCCCATGGCCAACATCTTCCTCCGCCTGGGCGCCGATGCCAAATTCTATTTTGACTGGGAGCCCCTGAAGGTGAAAATGGACCTTTCCCTCGAAAAGTCTTCGCTGGATGATATAGAGAAAGGAAAACTGGGCGGTGCGCTTACCGTTGGCCTCCACTCTAAAGCTAAAGCAGGCGTTAAGCTCACGATCAGTGTAGGCGTGGGGGTAGCGGTAACTATAGTAGCCGTAAGCGCGAACATAAACGGCACTGCCGGACTGGAAATAGAAGCCGATCTCGGAGCAGATGTTGCCGCTACCTGGAGCGCGGAAAAAGGCCTGGTGATAAAAGGTGCAGAGGCAATACTGAAAGCAACGCCAAAGGCCTTTGTAGAGTTATCAGGTAATATACTCGTTGAGCTGGATCTTTTCTTTGACACAATACCAGTGTACAAGAAAGACCTTGGATCTGCCAGGAAAGAAATAGACCTGAGCGAATATGGGCTGAATGTTAAAGTGCCAATCAACTTCAATGACAACGGCGACCTGGAAGGTATCGACTATGAACGTATGTCTGTAAGCCCGGAATTTAATGCGGCTATGGGAGAAAGGCTGGTAGACAAAGCGCTTGGCAATGAAAAAGAACCCGGTAAAGAGGATGCAGTAAGACAGAAAATAAGAAAAGATATTGCACAGGATCTGCGCGCGCAAAGAGGCAGGAGCGGTGCTGATCTGCGTATATATGCCGCCAACCTGAAACAACGGATCATGCAGGAAGCCCCTCCTGAGCTGAGCGGCTTTGTAGACCAGGTCATATCAGAGCAGGTGAACGCCATAGAAAGAGAGAATGCCGCCAGGGAAGCCAGGGTCCAACCCAAGGAAACGCCCGGCGAAACAACTCCTGGCTCAGCAGATGCCCCGGCATTACAGGACCAGCTGGACTCCTCAAAAGGGAAGGGTGCAACCCTGCCCCCTGCTATCAAAGAGAACATGGAGTCGGCCATCGGAGCAGACTTCAGTGGTGTGAACATTCATACAGATGCTGAGGCGCAGCAGATGAGCAATGAGCTGCATGCACAGGCCTTCACGCATGGTAATGACATTTATTTTAATAAAGGCAAGTATGATCCGGACAGCCAGGAAGGTCAACGCCTGCTGGCGCATGAGCTGACCCATACGATACAGCAGGGCGCGGCGCCACAACAGCCGGCGACTGAGCAACCAGCAGCTCCGGCGGCTGAACCGGCGACTCAGACAGACGCCAATGTTCAGAAGGCGCCTGCAAAAACGGCCCCGGCTGCTCCAAAATCAAACGAGGTAGTGAGCATTGCCAATGGCAATTTCCAGCCATCGGCCGCGCTGAAAGAAATGATCAGAAGCGCCAGGGAAGATGGTATGGAAGTAAAGATCTCTGCTGGTAAAACTGCCGGAGCAGGCACCATCAAAGTAAAGGAAAAGGATGGGGTGCTCGAAGGCAAGTCGCTCGCCTTCCTGCCGATGAACATGCCATTGTTCCAGGCAGCTAACCCTGTGCTGGCAGTGAAGCTTCAGAACGGCCAAATATCCGGTTTCGCTACTATTGGTACCAGCAAAGACCCCGATAGCATACCAAAATGGTTGCGTAATAATGGCAAGGCATTGGGATGGCTGTCCGGTGTTGATGTAGACAAAGTAGCTGCCAAAGCCACCAACGAATTCAAGGGAGGGGCCTTTAACTTTGGCATAAACAACGCCAGGGTAAAAGTAGGAAAGGCTGCAGACGGTAATATGAACCTCGGCGTTGCCAATGGTAAGCCGGATGTGCAGATAACGGCCAACATGGATGTGAAGGGTATGGCGAAAGGGCAACTGAACATCCTCCTTAAAGACAATATGCTTGCCGGTGTTGGCAGTTTTGGCGTGAACTTCAGCTCCTTTGCTGGTGAAATTGCCGCCCGATTCGCGAATGGCACACTGGATGTAAGGGGCACTGTAAGCTACGAAGCCAACAGGCTGAAAGGTTCGCTTACGCTGGTAATGACCGATAAAGCCACCGCCGATAACTTTGCACGCAGCCAGGTGAAAGCTGCCGGTAATAACCCGGCAGCAGCAGCCCTGCCAGCCGAAGTGCCTGTAGCGGGCGAGAAGCCCGGACCAAAAGCATTGGCGGGTATGGGCTCACTTTCCTTCCAGCTCACAGAATGGCTTACCGGCTCTGTAAATGTGATCGTAGATGGTAAAGGAGATGTTACGGTTGTAGGTAAGATCGCTCCTCCCAAAGAGATCATCCTCTTTGATCAGAAAGATTACAGCAAAGAGCTGTTCAAGCTCGAAGCACGTGCAGCATATGGCCTTCCCGTAATCGGTAACGTGTTCGTATTTGCGAATATGGCATTGATCGCCCTGGCTAAAGTGGGCCCGGCGAAGATCTATAATATCGAACTGGAAGGCACCTATTCTACAGATCCGGATATTGCACAAAGCATTAGCCTGTCCGGTTCTCTGAACATCTCTGCATACGCGGGCCTGCGCCTCCGTGCAGAAGGCGGCGCGGGTATCGAAATACTGGATCACGACCTTAAAGTGGGTGTGGGCATCAATGCCGATGCAGGTGTGAAAGGTTATGTAGATGCAAGGCCCACGATCGGCTACAGGGATCCGGGTGAGTTCTTCATCAAAGGACACATGGAAATTGCCGCCCAGCCTTTCCTCGGCCTCAGTGGCGACCTGTTCGTAGAAGTCGACAGTCCCTGGTGGTCTCCTTTACCAGATGATAAATGGACCTGGCCTATTGGCTCTCTGGAATATCCCCTGCCGGGAGAATTTGGTATAGGCGCAGATGTAGACTATGTATTAGGCTCCGGGAAAGCACCTGAGATCAAATTCGGGGAAGCGAACTTTGACGGGCAGAAGTTCATGACGGACCTTGTTGATGACAATGTGCCGAAGAAAGGCGGCGCGGGTAAAGGCGATAAGCAGGGCAAGTTTGTGGATGGAGGCGCTGCCGGTACCGCACCCGCCGGTGGAAAGGGAGCAACTGGCAAAGGTGCTGATAAAGGCGGAAAGGGCGGCGGTAAAGGCGCCCCGGCCGGAGGGAAGGGCGATGCACCTAAAGGTCCTGCGCCCAAACCAGCACCTGGTAAAGGTGGCGCTAAGGGTGGCGGCAAAGGCAAACCAGATAAGGCTGGTCCGAAGACGGATGATGTGAAGAACTTTGCAGACGCCATGAAGGCGGTGAAATCGCTGGAACAGCGCACCAAACCAATGACCAGGGACGAAATATCCACAGCAATAGACAGCATCAAAAAACGATTCAAGGTGCCCGGCATTACCTTCACCGCACAGGGTACAGAATGGTGGATGGTAACCGGCAGCCTCAAAGGCCAACCCAATAAGCAGTCTGCGAAAGTGAAAGCGCTGATGAAACCAGGGGATGATAAGGACAAGAAAGGAAAGGATAAAGAGAAACAACAGCAGCTTGATACCGCTATAAAGGCATTGAAAGCTGCAGATGAGAAAAAGGCAGGCGGCGATAAGAACCTGAAGAAGGAGGAAGCGGAACAGGTAGCGCAAAGTGCGAAGAAAGACCATAGTAAGGTCTTTAAGTCGATCAGTGTGATCGATGCAGGGAAGCATTGGAAATATCACTATATTCAACGGGCTGAAGACGGAGACGTGGACGGCAGCAAGGTGGATGAACCTGCAGATGAGCGGATCAAACGTATGGACGATGGCGTAATGAGCGTAGAGGACCGGCAGAAGCTCCTGGCAACTGTTCTCGGTATTGTGGGAGAACATGTGGTAGCAAACATATTCAGCTCCACCAAAACCGGCAAGCAGTTGATAAAACTGTTCGAAAAGGTTATCAGTGAGCATAACGCAAAAGGGCTGACAGGCGGTTTCAGGTTTAAGACACTCAAAACCGGGAAAAATGCGGTCCTATTCTCCTATTTTGGTTTTCAGCATACGGGAGATAAGATATCACTTGGCGCCCTGGAATTCCGTGCTGGCAAAGCAGAGGTACAGAACAGAACATTAAGCCTTAACTTTGCCATCCAGCGGTTCATCAAACCGGCAGTTGGCCCTGGCGTAGGTACGAAAATGCTTGAAGCGGCGATGGATATGTTCAAGGGAGAATATGACGCTATACATTTACAGTGGGTGCAGAATAGTGAATTATATCCGGACGATAAATTTTATAGATCAGATAACCTGATACGCTTCCAGGAGGCCCTTGCCCCACCCTATAACAAATCACTTGAGGACGCTGCCCGGGCGACCTGGAGTTTCAAAACGATCAACAGGATTCAAACTGAAAAGAATAGCAAGCTGCCAGACGGTGAAAAAGAACCCATGTATGATGTACGCCCAGGAAGCGTATCTGCTCCTCCGGGGTCTGACAGAGACTTTGCATTCCTGGACGAGTTCCCATACAAAAGGAAATATGGTACCGTGGAGAAGCCAAAGTGGCCATTCAATATCGTGGAAGTAAATGTTATACTTGATCCAGTAATACCGAAAAAATGACAAGATATATTTATGCTTGCGCCGATGACGGAGAAGTGATGTTCACTGATAGTGAGCACTATGGATCATTTCATCAGATAGCGTCGCTGCTGCAAACTGCCTGTAATATCGACCCGGAGCTGGTAGGCCGTGAGGACATCGAGATCGAAGGGAAAGCAATTGATTCCTTCAAGGCACTGGTACTGACGTCTTTGGAGGAGAACATAGCTTCGCTGGAACCGGATCCGGAGGCGCATGTAAAATATTCCTGGCGCGACGGCACTATTAAGCTGAACAGAAGAAACTCAAAGCACAGTATCATCTTCCGGCTATTCAGCATGCTAGACATGGCCAATGCAGAAAGTGAAAAGGGTGGCGCCATACACTTCTACAGCCTTGCCGCTTTGGATAATACCAACACCTACATTGCAAAAACATTCAAGGCAGAAAAGAACGGCATTGGAATGGCAGCAGCTTTTGCTAAATTCACTACAGCCTATGAACAATACAGCGCCATGCAGCAGCAGGAGTTTGAAGAACGTGTACAGCAGCTGATCACCGGCGGCTTTCTTCAAAGCGAAGAGAATGGAGGCAGCGCGCTGTTGTATCCGACAGTAAAAACCAATACTATCAAGATCATATGAAATAGAATACACACCCCATGTTCATCCTATCAGTTGCCATACAAAAAGGCGGTTCCGGCAAGACCACCACTACACTCAACCTGGCTGCTGCCTTGCAACGGTCCGGAAAAAAAGTGCTCCTGATCGATATGGATCCCCAGGCTAACCTGACACAATCGCTGGGCATATCAGATAACATTCCCCAGAGCATCTACGAACTGTTGAAGCAGGCGTCTATGGGTGAAGACATCAGCATTGACGATACGATCATTCATACAGACATACTCCCCCTGATACCTGCCAGCCTGGAATTGGCCGGCGCTGAACTGGAGCTGGTAAGTATTTACGGGCGTGAACAGTTGTTAAAGCAAATACTGGCCCCCCTCCAGGGCTTATACGATCTTATACTGATCGACTGTCCTCCGGCAGTAGGCATGCTCACCGTTAACGCGCTTACCGCCAGTGATTATGTGCTGATGCCGCTACAGGCAGAGTATCTGCCATTCAAGGCAGTACAGCGCTTTGTGCAGCATCTTGAGCTGATCCGCAAGCAATTGAACAAAAAGCTGGAAATCATAGGTCTCGTGCTCACCAAATACGACGATCATAAAAGTATGCACCGGCAGATCCGGCGTCAGCTCGAAGAACTATACGACAGTAAAGTATTGCAGACCTGTATCCGCAGCAATATTGCCCTTGCAAAAGCACAGGAGCAGGGCATGGATATTTTTACTTTTGATAAACTGGCGCATGGCGCAAAAGATTACGAGCAACTGGCGGCAGAAGTACTGCAGCTGATGCCCGCATCCTGAAATTTGTTAGATCTTAAAAACTAATTACATGAAAACCAATAGCCGCCGCTACCGCAGGCATCGTAACCCTGAAACCCCGGAGAAAAAGGAAACCCCTTTCTTTACCCGTAGTCCGCAAAAGCTACAGGCGAAAGAAAGCCCTTTCTTCCAGCCTAAACTGGCAGTAGGCCAGGCCGGCGACAAGTTTGAGCGCGAGGCCGATACTGTAGCCGACCAGGTAGTGAACAAACAGGCTACTGGCGGCAATTCACTGCAGCGAAAGGAGATCAGTTCCGTACAGGCAAAGGGAATGCCCGAAGCTGAGAAGGAAAAAGAAAAACCGGTGCAGAAAAAAGACGCCCCGGATAAAAAGGAAGAAGAGAAACCAGCCGCTGCTCCACCGGAAGCAAAGAAAGAAGAAGAAAAACCTGTCCAGAAAAAAGACGCTCCGGATAAAAAGGAAGAGGAGAAACCAGCCGCTGCTTCACCGGAAGCAAAGAAAGAAGAAGAAAAACCTGTCCAGAAAAAGGAAGAGATGGAAAAGCGTGAAGAGAAAGGCGCTGAAGTACCCGTAATGACCAAACGCGAATCAAACAGTCAACAACAAGCGGAGGGTCACGTTGGATTGGAACAACGCCTGCAGCAACGTAAAGGAGGCACACCGCTATCACCGCAGTTGGCTGCCGAAATGAGCCAGGCCATTGGCGCCGACTTCAGCGGAGTAAACATACACACCGGGGAGGAAGCCTCACAAATGAACCGTGAACTCGGCGCACAGGCCTTCACCCATGGCAACGATATTTATTTCAACAGCGGCAAATACGATCCATCATCCACCAATGGTAAACGCCTGCTCGCACACGAACTAACACACGTAGTACAACAGGGAGCAGCTCCTGCAGCTGCGGAAAAGACAAGCGCCGCTGCCTCCCACAGCACCCCTTCCGTACAAAGGGATACCAGTACCCCCGTACCGGAGGACGCTGTGATAAACAAAAAAAGCAAAGTTGCCACTTTCAAGAGCGGTGACTTTAATGTAGTAGTGAAACCTGACAAAAAAGCAAAGAAAGGCGCCAAGGGAGTTAAGCCAGATGGAGCCGTTACGTATGGTAATATCTCTGCTTCCGCCACACCAGTGGTAGTAAAAGGAAAGGTAGTATCAGTAACGATCAAAAAGAAACTCACCATCCAAACCACTTACGGCGCCAAATCTGATCCGGAAGCAGATTCAGCTTACGGCAGAGGACATATTGAAAAAGACAAGAAAGAAGGGAACAGTTCACTGCGTTTCCATGAAGGCAGCCACGGGCAAGATTATATTGATTATGTAAAGGCAACAGACTTTCCTGAGATCGTGATCGGAGATCCCATTACAGTGAAAGAATATAAAGCTTTACTGAAGGAATGGAAAGAAGCCGTGAACACCTTCCAGAAAGACATGGAAGCACAAAGCAAAACAAACACGGATGACGTAACAGATCCTCCTGTCGTAACAACAGAAGAATAAATAGACCATCCATTACATTAAGACCGTAAAATTGAAGAAGAGAATAAAAGTATGTCTACCAGTTCAGAAAATGCAATCGTATTAAAAGAGTACCTCCAGTGGCTGCAGTCAGCAGTTATAAAGCGCTTGCAGCAGTATTTTAACACAAGCGGCCAGGAAGCCGCAGATGCCACTGTCATCTCACTGCCTGTGATCAGCTACCCGGAAGCGCCGCTGCCTGCATTCATCACACAGCATGCACTGAGCCTGCCGGAACAACTGCTGCTGGTGCTGGCGTTAACGCCGCACGTTGACCCCGTTTTCTTTGACGAGATCATACAAGAGTATATTCCCAAAGCAGGCGACTTCCCCCAGATAGGCGGCGTACGCGGCTCACAATTCAGGGGCTTTTTACCTACCGGAGAAACAGCCCTGTTCCTCCTGGCGGGTAATGACCTGAGTCAACGCCTGCAGGTGAAACAGCTGCTGGCGGAAGAACACACTTTTGCCCGCTACCAGGTACTATGGGTGGAAAGCCCGCCGGAAGGAGAACCTGCCATGAGCGGAAAGATCGTGCTCTCCCAGGAGTATGTGGACCTCTTTCTTACTGGCACCCATGCCCGTCCCCGGTTTGGCACCAACTTCCCGGCAGACAGGATCACCACTCCGCTGGAGTGGAGCGACCTGGTGCTGAATGCCCAGACCCTGGAACAGGTGCGTGAACTGAAAAAGTGGCTGCTGCATAAGAACACCCTGCTGAAAACCAATAAACGCCTGAAACCCGGTTACCGCGTACTGTTCTACGGTCCTCCGGGCACCGGTAAAACCCTCACCTCCTGCCTGCTGGGCAAGGCAGATACGCCCGAAGGCCAGGAGCTGGATGTATACAGAGTAGATCTTTCCCAGGTAGTATCCAAATTCATTGGCGAAACAGAAAAGAACCTCTCCAAGCTTTTTGACAAAGCAGAGCATAAAGACTGGATCTTATTCTTCGATGAAGCAGACGCCCTCTTCGGTAAACGTACCAATATCCGCGATGCGCATGATAAATATGCCAACCAGGAAATTGCCTACCTGCTGCAACGTATAGAGAACTATAACGGCCTGGTCATCCTGGCTACCAACTTCAAAAGCAATATAGACCCTGCCTTTGCACGGCGCTTCCAGGCGATCATCCACTTCCCCATGCCTAATCAGGCTGAACGCCTGACCCTGTGGAAGATGATCCTGCCCGAGCACATGCTGCAACAACAGGGCACACTGGAACGCCTCTCCGCCACCTATGAGCTGCCCGGCGCATCTATTATCAACGTAGCACAATACTGCTTCCTCAAGAATATGCAGCCCGATGGCTCCATTGCGCCTATCTCCGGCGCCGACCTGGAGGAAGGGCTCATCCGGGAATTCAATAAGGAAGGAAAAGTATACAAATAAGATTGTCGCAAGCGGCCTCCTAAAGTGTCTCTTTCGCCCCCCTTGTGTAAAGCAGCGATGTCTCACCTTTGTGTTGTAATCATTTCACTAAAAAACAGAAAAGATGAAACTGCTGGAATTTAAAATCGACATCAATGCAAGTAAGGAGAAAGTATGGAACACCATGCTGCAGCTCGAAACTTATAAACAATGGGTGGGTGCAGGCTGGCCCGGCTCCAGCTATGAAGGTGAATGGAAACAGGGACAGGCCCTGCGATTCGGTGCACCCGGACAAGGCGGCACCTATGCAGAAGTCAGAGAGCTGAGCCCCCATAAACATGTTCATTTAGAGCATACTGCCGCCATCAACGCAGATGACTCTTTAGACAGGGATAGTGAGATGGCAAAAGGCTGGGTAGGCACTACCGAAAGCTACATCTTCACTGAAAATAACGGTAAAACAACAGTAACGGTACAGATGAAAACAAACCCGGACTGGCAGGAGATGTTCGATGAAGGCATGCCTCCTGCACTGGAAAAACTGAAAGAGCTTTGCGAAGGCTGAGGCGCTAATAATAAGCGCCCAGCTCTTCTACATGGACTGTTACCGGCTGCTCTTCACAACGGTCTTTGATCGCAGCCCTGAAGTCTTTAAACGCAGGCAGTTCTGTAAATAAATGATCCGCCGCCTTATCTTCAAAAGCCGCGATGTGCACAAAGCTTACGCCATCGCTTTGTTTATACACGCTGTACTGTATGCCTTCAGGCAGTTGCCTGAGGAGCTGTTTAAATACCTGTTTGATCAGTCTTTCATTTTCTTCCGCCTGATCAGCCTTCACCCGGTAGGTAACCATCACCCGTTTCATAGATACATTGTTTTAGTTAGTAAGGGCAAAACTAGCGAGGGATAAAGACATCCGGGGGATGCAAACCTGCCAAATTAGGGGGCCATTCTTGCCAGTATTTTTTAATTTAGCGGCATGTTCAGCGTTTTCCGTGAGTACCTGTCAGGCAAGATCCAGTTAAGCGACGAGGATTACAGGATGATCGAATCCCTCTGCATCTTCAAAAAGCTGCGTAAGCGGCAATACCTGGCGCAGGAAGGAGATATCTGGCGCTACAATGCATTTGTATGCCAGGGATTATTGCGCACCTACCGGGTGGATGATAAAGGAGTGGAACATATCATCAACTTTGCCATGGAGAACTGGTGGATAGGCGACCGCGAAAGCCTGGCTTCCGGTAACCCTTCCGGCTTCAATATTGATGCACTGGAAGATTCCGTAGTACTGCTCATCAACAAGGAGAACTTTGAAAGCCTTTGTAAAAAGCTCCCGGCTTTAAATGACCTGGTGCACACCATCATCAACAAGAGCTTTATTGCCTCGCAAAACAGGATCAACGCTTTTCTAAGCTATACTGCGGAGGAAAAATATATCTATTTCCGGGATAAATATCCGGGCTTTGCCCTTCGCGTACCCCAGCAAATGATCGCTTCCTACCTGGGTATGACCCCCGAAAGCCTCAGCAGGATCAAAAGACAGATCGCCAAAAAATAGCGCCACTTGATCTATGATAAGAAATTTCTTATCCTGTCTCAAGGGCGGCTGGCGTTTCCTGTCTCAATTTTGTGTTGTTGAATCATTCACTATTAAACCAACACAAAATGAGTAAGATAATCTTTATCACAGGCACCAGTTCAGGTTTCGGTAAACTCACCACTATCACTCTCGCTAAAGCGGGACATACCGTTATCGCTGGTATGCGCGGTACTAACGGCAAGAATAAAGCTGCAGCCGATGAACTGGCTGCTCTGCCCAATGTAGAGGTAGCAGAGATCGATATTACCAGCGACGCCTCCGTTAATGCCGCCATCGCACAAACACTGGCCAAACACGGCAGGATCGATGTGCTGATCAATAATGCCGCCGTATCTGGTTTCGGACTGTTCGAAGCCTACTCTGTAGACCAATGGAAGAAGATGATAGACGTGAATCTCTACGGCACCATCCGTACCTACCTGGCAGTACTGCCTTCCATGCGCGAGAAAAAGAACGGCCTGATCATCAACCTTACCTCCGGCGCCAGTGGCCATACGCTACCTTTCATGGCGCCTTACCTGGCCTCCAAATTTGCCGTAGAAGCCATTACGGAAGGCGCACAGGACGAGCTGAAACAGTTCGGCATCGAAAACGTCAGCATCCAGCCAGGCGTTTACCCTACAGAAATGAACAATGGCAGCAAAGCAGGCATCAATGCCGATAAACCGGAGATCGCAGCCGCCTACGAGCCTGGAGCCTCCACCCTGTTCAATGCTATCGGCGCAGGCTTATTTGGCAAGATGGCAGAATTTAATATGGATCCGCAGGCCATTGCTGATGGCATCCTGGAACTGGTAGCAATGCCCAATGGCAAACGCCCCCTGCGCTTCCCACTGGACGCTATTGCACAAGGTACCGACAAGGAATTCATCAATACAAGGGCTGAGATCAAAGAACGCTGGAGCAAAAACTATGGCTTGCACGCCGCTTTATATGGTCAACAATAAATACCTGTTATGAGTACCTCCTCCTCACCTGCCGCAGCGCTTATTATCCAGGTAATAAGCGCCTGGCAGCTGCAGAACCGCAGGGTTAATAATATTATTAATAAGCTGTCAGAAGCAGAGTTCTACCGGGAAACTGCCCCGGGCCGCAACAGGGGTATTTACCTGCTGGGGCACCTGATCGCCGTAAATGATACCATGCTGCCCTTGTTTGGATTTGGAGACAGATTATACCCGGAATTGGATGAGCTGTTTGTGCATACCCCCGATAAATCTGGCAAGGCATTTCCTGCTCCCCAAATATTAAAAGGGTACTGGAACCATCTGAACGATATACTGGCGGATCATTTCACCACACTGGCGCCCGATCAGTGGCCTGCAAAACATATTGCCGTGCTGATAGGGCGTACCATCCACCAGGCCCACCATTCAGGACAACTGACATTCCTCTTATAAAATAAAAACGGCGGACAGTCAAAGCTGTCCGCCGCTATCAACCAAGGGCTATACTTACAACGGATAGAACGATACAGCCGCGCCTCCACCAGCAGCCAACTGCAGGGTAAGGGTGCTGCTATCGTCTACGACCATTTCATGAATGCGGTAGGCTTCCGGGTTGGTTTTCCAATCAGCACCGGGAGCATCTGCATAAATAACCGCCCGGTATTTCTTTCCCTTATCCAGGAACTGCAAGGGCACAAGCGCCTTGCGCGCCTTTTCATCTGTGATAGCGCCCAGGAACCAGTTATCCTTTCCTCTCTCCTTACGGGCAATGGTGATATAATCCCCCGGCTCTGCCTCAATAATACGCGTATCATCCCAGTCAACCGGTACCTCGCGTATAAAGCGGAAAGCATCCGGATGCGCTTCGTAGTTCTCCGGCAGATCAGCTACCATTTGCAGGGGACTGTAAATAGTGACATACAGCGCCAGCTGTTTTGCCAGCGTGCTATGCACCGTTCTTTCTGGTGCATGAGGCGCGTAGTTCCTCAGCTTGAAAATGCCGGGTGTATAATCCATTGGGCCGCCCATTAATCGGGTAAAAGGCAGTATAGTTTCATGATCCGGCGCATTGCCATTGCTGAAAGCATTGTACTCATTCCCCCTGCCTGCCTCTGATGCCATCCAGTTGGGATAAGTACGCTGCAATCCTGTAGGGCGCGGCGGTTCATGCGCATCGACCATTACATGATATTGCAGCCCTTTTCGTGCTACACGTTCATAGTGATTCACCATCCACTGCCCGTCGTGATGTTCCCCGCGCGGAATGATCCTGCCTACATATCCGGTCTTCACCGCATGATAGCCAAAAGCATTCATGAAACGGAAAGCCGTATCCAGCTGCCTTTCATAATTGGTCGCAGCGCCGGATGTTTCATTGTGCATGATCATCTGCACGCCTTTGGAAGCGGCGTATTGCTCCAGTTCCTTCACATCAAAATCAGGATAGGGTGTAATAAAGTCAAACACATCTTCTTTCCAGTTACCGAACCAGTCTTCCCAGCCGGCGTTCCAGCCTTCTACCAGCACACCCTGTATGTTATTGGCAGCGGCAAAATCTATATACCGTTTTACATTGGCGGTATTAGCGCCGTGCCGTCCGTTGGGTTTCAGTACATCATCCTTTCCCCTGGCAGCATCATCAGCATAGTTCCAGGTGCTTTTACCCGTCTGCATCTCCCACCATACGCCTACAAATTTCATGGGGTGCACCCAGGAGAAGTCTGTTACAGATGGCGGTTCATTCAGGTTAAGGATCATTTTAGACGCCACGATATCAGCTGCCTTATCACTGATGATAATGGTACGCCAGGGCGTGGTGCAGGGCGTATGCAGGTAAGCCTTATTGCCTACCGCATCAGGCACCAGCCGTGAAGACAGCTGATATGTGGCCCCGTCCACATGCAGCTGCATAGCAGGATAGTTGATCAGCGCCGCCTCATGGATATTAATATAGATATTGTCGTTGGTCTTCAGCATCAGCGGTGTTTGCACCGCAAAGGAATCTGGCACGGTACGCACCGCAATATCTGTGGAGGCTTTTACCACGCTGCTGTTGTTCACCTGGCTCAGCCTGGAAGTAGTATAGGCGTATTCGTTACTGTCATAGTCACCGGGGATCCAGAAAGCAGTATGGTCGCCACTGAGATGAAAGTCCGTCAGTTCATCCCTCACAATAAAATACTTCAGGCCGCCCTGCTGCGGAAATTCATACCGGAAGCCTACGCCATCCTCAAATACCCTGAATACAATATCCAGCAAACGTCCGGGTGCATGCTGCTGTTTCAGGTGCACAATCAGCTGCTCATAGCTGTTCCGGATGCTGCTCACCTCTCCCCATACCGGCTTCCAGGTTTCATTCACAGACTTACGCTCTGTTCCGCTAATGGTAAAGCCTTTGTAGAACAGGCTGTCTTCTGCCAATACAAAACCCTGACGGGAAGGGGCAATAAGTTGCTGTCCCTTGAAGAATACCGCATAACGCGGACTCCCTTCACCATCAAGAGAAAAAGTCAGCCGGATATTACCACGTTCAGCATGCAAAGCCGTATTGTCCTGCGTAAACCCTTGCAGCACGGCCCCGGTAAAGAAGATGATCAAAAACAATTTTCTGAATATCATATGCTCAATTAAAGATTAGTAGCCTGGATTCTGTTTCATCTTGGTGTTCGTGTTGATCTCATTCACAGGGATGGGCCATTTATATGATTTGGCATCGTTCCACTTAATAGGCCCGCCTACCAGCGAGGTAGCATAGTAAGTAGCTTCTGCACTGCCTATACGCCAGCGGCATACATCAAACCACCAATGCCCTTCACCAAACAGCTCTGCCCATCTTTCATAGCGCAGCGGGTTATTGGCCAGGTTAGGATCAGTAGCCATGGTGGCGGCGTTGAGGCTGGCATAATCTACCGGCGAAGCGGCATTCACCGGGTAATCATAAGCCCGGCGTTTTACCTTGTTAATATACTCCAGCGCAGTAGCGCCTTCGCCTGATCTTACACAGGCTTCTGCATACAGCAGGTATACATCCGCCAGGCGCAGCATATAATAGTTGGCTGCATCCGCAGCAGCCTGCCTGTTGAAAATAGAGTTATCATAAGTAACAAACTTGCGCAGGCTCCAGCCATGGTAAGTTGGTTTTAAAGCAGCGCTGATGGCAATGAACTTACATACCGGCCGCCAGTTCACACCATCATTACTCGCGGAGTCCAGCCAGGGCTGCAGGGCTGATACATACAAACGGGGATCTACCGTTTTATTGGTACGCGCTGCTGCTGACTGTGCCCGGTAAGCAGGATCAATCACCTTTTGCGGGTTCCTGTAAGAAGCCGGTTTACTGTTATCATAGGCAGGATTATTCACCACCGTATACACCGGTTGCTTAAACCCAAAGCGCTGTAAATTTTTATCGTTGAAGAACTCATTGCAATAACCCAGGCCAACTCCCTGCTCTTCCGTACCATTATCTCCCAATATGCTGGGCGACCATATCAGGCCCTGGCTGGTGGTAAGATTGGTATTGAAGCTGAAGATCCCATAGCCACCCAGTGAGTTACGGTCTACATTGATCTCGAACAGGGACTCTTCATTGAATTCATTAGCGTCATTACCATTAAATGCATCACGGTATTTGCTGAAAGGCATGAGTGATTTACCGCTGTTGTTGATCACATCAAGGAGCGCGGTCTTAGCAGATGCCCAGTTCTCCGTGAATACATAAGCCTTCCCCAGCAGGGCCTTGGCTGCCCATTCTGTTATGCGTCCTTTATTGGGGCCGGTCCATTGCGTGCCTTTCAGCAAGCTAGCCGCCTGCTGCAGATCGCTGATGATCAGGTCCCACACTTCGCGGGTAGTTTTACGTTCTACCTGTGTAGCTTCCAGTGTGCTGGCGGTCGTTGTAATAATAGGTACGCCCATTTTATCTGCCCCGGCCCCGTTGGCGCTGATATAGTTTTCACCGTAAAAGCATTCCAGGTAGAAATAATACAATGCACGCAGGAAGTGCGCTTCTCCCCGCATCTGGTTGATCTGTTCCTTTTCATTGGAAGAAGCATAACGCTGCTCATAAAAATCTGCACGGTCCAGGAACACATTTGCGCTTTTGATACCACGGTACAATCCCAGCCATAGGTTATTGGCGTAGCTGTTAGATGTACTGAGATTACTTACGGTTAGTTCTGTCCAGGATTGATCCCCTCCATAGGCCAGCTCTGCCACATGCTCACTACCTGCAAAGTCCTTACACAGCAGTTCAAATCCCTGCAGCTCCATAGAACGGATATTGCCATAGGCAGGCACCAGTACACCAAAGAGGTTATTTAAGGTAGTAGGATAGTTAAGGCTGCTGTACACATCTGTGCGGGATACTTCATCCGGCGATTTGGTGCAGGCCGCCAGCAACACCAACAATAAGGTGCTGATATATCGGATTGACATGATACGCTTAGTCATTGTTTTTCTTTTACAGGTTTAGAATGTAAGGTCCAGGCCCACAGAATAAATACGCGAATGCGGGTATTGCCATACGGCATCTATGCCCCTCGCCGTAATAGAACCTGCCAGCTCCGGATCAATACCGGAATACTTCGTAATGGTGAAAAGATTATTACCCATTACATAAATACGGGCAGATTTGATGGACACCTTCCGCAGCCATTCATCAGAGAAAGTATATCCCAGCTGCAGGTTCTTCAGCTTCAGATAAGCGCCGCTTTCCACGAAATAGCTGCTGGACCTTGAATAGTTCCCATTCGGATCATTGTTATCAATACGCGGCTGATCTGTTACCTGGTTATTGCCCAGGAAGGATGCGCCAAATACTTTGCTGGTAGTATTACCATCTGCAAAAGGATAGGAGGCATAGGCTTTCACACCGTTAAAAAGATCCACACCGGCTACCCCATTCCATAACATGGCCAGGTCAAATCCTTTCCAGTCAAGACGAATGTTAGCACCATATATCAGTTTGGGATTGGGATTACCTAACTCGGTCTTGTCCTTATCATTGATCACACCATTACCATCTGTATCGGCAAATATCAGATCACCGGGACGGGCAGTATATCCTTCCTGCTGCGCATGCTTGCCGATCTCATCGTCTGTACGGTAAATGCCTTCCACCTTGTATCCGTAGAACTGTCCGAAGGGCAGGCCTGCTTTAGTAATAGTAATAGGCTGGTTCACCATGATGCCGAAAGTGGCGTTACCGTAGTTATTGTTACCGTCAAGAATAGGATTGCTGTTAATATTATCCAGGTTCAGCACCTTGTTCTTGTTGAAAGCGCCATTCACGCTAACGCTGTAACCCAGGTCACCTACCTTGTCTTTATAACCCAGTACGATTTCCAGACCACGGTTCCTTACAGAACCGATATTAGTATAGAAAGGCACCGTAATACCAGAACTTAAAGGAATAGGCAAACCATACAGCATGTTCTTCGTGGTCTTGTTATACCATTCTACCGTAAAGAACATTTTACTATCAAACAGCTCTGCATCAACACCCACGTTGCCTTCATACACACTTTCCCATTTCACATTGGAGTTGGAAATGAAAGTGGGGCTTACACCAATAAAAGGTGATCCTCCGGGCGTAAAGTTCTGTGCATTGATCAGGTCAAAAGTGGACAGAAATTTATAGCCGCCGATATTGCTGTTACCCAGCACACCGTAGCTACCCCTCAGCTTCAATTGGTTCACCTGTGGCAGCGCCCTGCGGAAGAAAGGCTCTTCGCTGATGCGCCATCCCGCAGAACCTGCAGGGAATACGCCATACTGGTTACCCGGACCAAAAACCGTGAAGTTACCATCGCGGCGTATGCTGCCGGAGAGGTAATAGCGGTTATCGTAATTATAATTCAGGCGGCCAAAGGTGGATTTTATTAATCCGTTAGGATCATAGCTTCCTGCCACTGTTGCCTGCGATGCAGAGGTCTGAATAAAGCTGTACGAGTTACCGCCTACAGATGTTTGTGTAGCATATTGCGAATTGTAAGTGGTCTTAAATTGTTCATACCCTGCCACCGCACTGATGGCATGCTTACCAAAAGTATTATCAAAAGAAAGGGTATAATTATACATAGTAGTAGGCTGCGTAATATTGTACTTCTGCAGTTGATTGATCGTAGTGGAAACGCTGCCGAAATTGTATGCATCCTGGAAATAGCTTTGGTTCTCTGTATAGTGCGTATACCCGAAAGTAGTGCGGAAGGTAAGGTAGAACGGCAGCTGTATCTCTGCAAAGGCATTGGCCTGCAGGTTGAATTTGGTGTTCCTGATATCTGCCGTCATGATCTGTCCTACCAGGTTAGGACCGCCAAAACCTACCGGCGATTTTCCCCAGGGACTTTTAGGATCACTCTTGTCATACACCGGCATGATAGGAATAGAACGGAAAGGCGGATTGATCGCCGTTACCACTTCCGGTTTGGTGCTCCTGCTCCATACATACAGCTGCTCTCCTACTTTGATCCGTTTACCCAGTTTGAAATCAGTATTCACACGGGCGCCGGAGAGGTAAGAGGTATTATTGAGATAGATGCCATCCTGGCCGTTGTAAAAAGCAGATACATAATAATTAACGTTCTGTGTAGACCCGGATACAGACAGGTTGTAATTCTCCTCCCTGCCATTGCTGTACAGCTCTTTCACCCAATCCGTATCCGCCAGGGTATCAACGTTCACATTAGAGAGATAATTAGGATCCAGCAAACGTTTCATCCGTACAAAATCATTCCTGTTCAGCAGCTCCAGTGTAAGCGGTTTGGTAATGCCGTACCTGGCGGAGAAATTCACCACCGGCTTGGCGCTCTGCCCTTTCCTGGTGGTGATGATGATCACCCCGCCTGCAGCAGCAGAACCGTAAATGGCGGCAGCGCTGGCGTCTTTCAACACATCTACGGAGGCAATGTCCTGCATATTGATATTATCTCCCGACTGACGCACACCATCCACGATATACAGCGGCGGCGCATTATTCAGAGAGGATACACCGCGGATAATAATACTGGCGGTAGCATCCGGCGCGCCGGAGCTCTTTACTACTTCTACACCTGCCAAACGGCCCTGCAGGGCCTCCTGCACATTGGTAACGGGCAGGCTTTTAATATCTTCTCCCCTGGCAGAAGCTACAGCACCGGTAAGGTCTGTTCGCTTTTGTGTACCATAACCTACTACCACTACTGCATTGAGCAGTGTTTTCTGTGGTTGCAATCGAATGTTGAACTCATTGGCGGCGCCGATACTCACTTCCTGCGATTCAAATCCTACATAGGAAATAAGCAGGCTGCTGGTGGATCCGGGCACCGTAATAGTGAAGGCGCCCCCTGCACCGGTGGAGATACCGTTCTTACTTCCTTTTACTGCAACGCTTGCCCCTATTAGTCCTGTGCCCGTTTCGTCGGATACCGTGCCGCTGATGCGGCGGTCCTGGGCATAGGCGTCATACGTGTTTAAAAGGATCAGCAAACCCAAAAGAAACGTGGACAGCGATCTTGTTTTTTTCATAACAAATGTTTGGTTGTGATTAGGGATAGATTCCAAAAGCCGGGATGTTGGTTGATCTTTCTTTAGCGGAACTTTTTTGTATCAGTGATTTACCGCATCAAAGAAAACCCGGCAGAGGGCCACAGTCAAATTATATGGGGAAAGTATAAGAATTAAAGGGTTAACAGTAGATCATCCGCACTGTAACGGATTGATAACAACATATTTGTACATATATTATACTAAATAATATATATCGGTATCCTACAGCAGAAAGGTCTTATTTATACCGCTTTTATTTCCATTACGTGCTTCTCAAACTCCTCATTGGGTACAATAGAGCGGTTCTTTATTTTGGTTTTATAGGTGGTGATGGTGTTCACGGAATACTGGAGAATATGGGCTATTTTTTCATTATCATGAATGCCCATCCTGATCAGTGCAAAGATCCGGAGGTCGGTATTCAATAATTCATTTTCTTCCAGTACCTGTTGGTCCTCTTCCCGGAACATGCTGTTGAATACCGTCACAAAATTGGGGAACAGCTTTAAAAAGGCATGGTCAAAATGCTGCACCAGCTCTTCCTTCTCCTTGCGCAGGTTGATCTTGGTGATCAGGGACTTTATTTCATCCAGTTTCCGGTCTGCCAGCTTCTGCTCCAGCGACTTTTTGAATTTCTCCATCTTGTCATAAAAGGCGGCGTTAAAGTTGAAGAAGTACCCGATGTATTTCTCCTTGATCTTATTGGCGTCTTCCAGGCGGGCATTGGTTTCGGCCAGCTGCCGGTTAATCTCCAGCTCCTTGATATGCGCCTGCGTGATGGTTTTCTGCGCGATCTGCAACTTCTTCACCTGCCGCAGGATGATCAGGCCCAGGCCTATGATCAGCAACAACAGCAGGGTCACGGTAGTGGCATAGAACAGCAGCTTTCTTTTTTCACTTTCCACCATGCTTAGTTTCTGGGCTTCAATCAAGGGCAGAATGGCGCTCACCTGCACCTTGCGCTGCCTGGCTCCGTAAAAGGAAGCATCTGCGATGGCCCGGTTGATGCAAAGGGAGGCGTGCTTCACATCTCCTTCCTTATATAAAAGACTGGCCAGGTTAAAGGCCGCTGAAGTTTCCTTGGTAGAAGCCTGTATATCTGCAATAGCTGCTGTGGTTAACAGCTGTATGGCGCTGTCTGTTTGTCCGTTTCGGATATACAGATCACTGAGGGTGGAAGTGGTTACCGCTACCTGGTGGGGCGTAAGTCCGGGGCGCGCTAAGATCCCCGTAAGGATGCGGAGCGCGCCTGCCTTATTATTGGCCTTCAGCTCTTTTAGCCCGCGGTAATACGCCGCCTCATAAGTACTGGCAGGCAGCAGGGCCAGCGCAGAATCAATATACCGGCCGCCCAGGATATTATAAACAGGCGTATGGTATTTATCATTGTCAAAATCGCCCAGGTCATAATAGTAGCGGCCCAGCAATGCGTAATATTCAGCTTTGCCACTGTCGGGCAGCTGCTGCACATTGACCTGAGAAAGGGAGTCTAATGTTTCCTTATACATACCTGAAGACAGCAGGGAAAAGCCCAGCTTTATCCTGGCATAGGCCAAGCGGGCCGGATCATTCATCTGCAGGGCAGCTTCCCTGAGCTTACGGGCGTAATGGTAGGAAGAGTCGAACTGGAACAGGCGGTATTCTTCATACAGGCTTTTATACAACCCGAATTGTCCGGACAGATCATCCGGGCGGGCATTGCTGAGCAATCTTTTAATGCTGTCTATACGCCCCTGCTTACGGGCATCATATTGGTCTGCCTGTTGAATAGCAGTGTTCAGCGCCTGCAACTGGAGGGCCCTGTCGGTTTGGGCACAAGCTTCGCCTGCCAGCAATAGAAAAGGGACAAAAAAGATGAAGTGCTTCCTGAGACGTGATAAGGAGTTATTTGTGGAACCGGGCCGCATAGTGCAAAAATTGAATAACGTGTAACGCGGCAAATATATCCAAAAATGCCAGCTCCACACACAGCTGCTACAGCTGTTTCCCTTTCCCCCTGGTCTCCTCTTCAATATTCTTCAGCTTGTCCGGGTCTACCACGGTGCTGATCTGGTAGATCTCGCCGCTTTCAGGCGAGATCCCCAGCACCTGGCAGGATAATATCTTTCCGTCAACATAAAACAACAGCGCGGGCTGATGATTGACAGTAGTAGCAATAATGCGCGCGTTCACTTCAAATTTGTGGTATACATATACCAGCAGGTCTGCCACTTCGTGAATGCCAGTACAGATCTTCTTCACCACATTTACTTTACCACCACCATCTGCATAGAAGGTAATATCTTCCGCCAGCAGATCTTCCAGGCGTTCTGTATCTCCGCCCCTGATGGTATTTACATATCTTTCAAGGATCTCAGACGGCACCGGCTCGCGGTGCAGCCTCACCGGTTGTTTGGACTGGCTCAGCTTAGTCTTGGCGCGGCTCAGTAATTTCCTGGAGAGCTCCACTGTGCCAGACAATACCTCTGATATCTCCTGGTGTGAATAGCCAAAGCCTTCCTTTAGAATAAACACGGCCCTTTCTTTTGGGTTCAGCTGCTCCAGCAGGATCAATAAGGAATACGATACAATATCCTTCAGGTTGATATTAGTATCTGCCAGTTCAGTGGCCACGGGTTCAGGCAGCCATACTTCACCGTAGCTTACCTTCTTTCGCCTGCTACGAAGATTGATGGAATGATTGATCACTGATTTTATCAGGTAGTTCTTTTCATTCTCCACACCTTCCCGTGGTGTTGCCACGTAATTAGACAACACATCCTGGATGGCATCCTTGGCGTCTTCTGCAGAGCCGAGAATATTGTAAGCATACGGAAATAGTATCTGCTGATAATCTTTCACCTTATACTGTTTTAAATTCTTTACGCAATGTGTTCAGGTTGGATACCCAGGGCCAGGGGATATTCACTGCATCATTTAATGTTGTCCTACCTGATATTTACCCGGAATAGTACCGAAGGCTTTATTAATACGGTTCCATGTATTGATCTGTGCAACGGCCAGTGTAAGGTCTGCTATCTCTGCTTTGGAGAAATGCGCCGCCAGGTTGTTGAACACTTCATCGCTTACATGCTGGCTGTTGGCATTGGTCAGCACTTCAGCAAAAGCCAGTACTGCTCTTTCGGCTTCGCTGTAATAAGGCACCTCTCTCCATGCAGCCAGTGAATGTAAGCGCAGTTCTGTTTCACCCATGTTGGTGGCTTCTTTATGATGCATATCCAGGCAGTAGCCGCAGCTGTTGATCTGTGATACCCGGTAGTTCATCAGCTCCCGGAGCTTCGGGTCCAGGGTAGATTTCTTCAGATAGAATTCAGTCTTCATCAGACCATCCATCAATCCTTTGTTCGCTTCCTGGTAAGAAATTCGCTGTGTCATATACTTTAATTTTTGTTTTGAACAATGTTGTTTGATATATAGACACAGATCATTTCCTAAACGTGACCAAAAAATAAAAAAAGTTGTAAGTAGCTAGTTATCAATCGACAACATACCGGACACATAGGTCCTGGCATGACCGGATATCAATACGCGATCACCTGCATCCACACAATAGAGTGTTCCGCCTCGTTCAGACAGCTGTAAGGCTTTCATTTCTTTTTTCCCCAGCTGATAAGCCCAGTATGGAATCAAAGAGCAGTGTGCTGAACCGGTAACCGGGTCTTCAAAGTGGGAGGCCTGCGGCGTAAAAAAGCGGGAAACAAAATCACTCTGTCTGCCTGGGGCAGTAATGATCACACCGCCCGGATCAATATTGATCTGGTCGATGATCTGCCTATTGATAACGATATCCCGCACATCCTGCTCCGACTCATAGACCAAGACATAGTCACGCGCTTTCAATACGGCGGAGGGTAAGCGGCTTAAAGACTGCGAGATGATCTTTGGCAGTCCCGAAGGCACGGGGTTGCGGGAAGGAAAATTGAGCGTATACAACCCATTCACTTCACTTACTTCCAGCTGCCCGCTCTTTGAGCTGAAAACTATTTTCTTCCCGGGGTACTGCAAGGCAGCTTTCAGTGCATGTGCAGTGGCCAGGGTAGCATGGCCGCAGAGGTCCATTTCAATCTCCGGTGTGAACCAACGCAGCCCAAACCCTTCTCCCTGTGGTATGAAGAAAGCGGTCTCCGGCAGGTTGTTCTCTTTGGCGATCCGCTGCAGCTGCTGGTCTGGCAGCCATTCCGGCAGCGACACTACGCATGCAGGATTACCCCCAAACAGCTTGTCAGTGAACGCGTGAACGATGTAAAACGGTACTTGCATAGCGCTGTGGATTTAAAGTATAAGTCCCTTTTATAAGGGTAACTGCCTGACCAGACATTAAAACACGGTCTCCATTCACTTTCACCTTCATAATACCACCCCGGGCAGAGGCCTGGTAAGCCAGCATTTCCTGTTTGCCCAACTTCGCAGCCCAGTACGGCGCCAGGCAACAATGGGCAGAACCGGTAACCGGGTCTTCATTGATACCAATGCAGGGAGCAAAGAAACGGGAAATAAAATCAAACTCAGAGCCTTTATCAGCCCTGGCAGTAATGACCACTTTGGGATGAGCCGCCAGCCTGGAGAAATCCGGGTTCGCATTATATACTTCCGCTTCAGTAGCCAATTCTACTACAAAGCGGTTGAAAACATATTCGGTATGTAAAGGACTTACGCCCAATATTTCCCTGATCTCCTGCGGTAGCTGCACAGCATAGCCTGTAAAGGACGGGAAATCCAGTGTGATCCAATCGCCATCGCGGGCGGTAGTCAGCCAACCACTCTGGGTATCGAACCTGATCTCCTGCTGTGGAGCTACCAGGCCCTGCTGCCAGAGTATATGAGCAGTGGCCAGGGTGGCATGGCCGCATAAGGGCACCTCTGTGACGGGAGTGAACCAGCGCAACTTAAAATCGTCCTTATCCCGCGATACAAAAGCAGTTTCGGCCAGGTTGTTCTCGGCAGCTATCTGCTGCATAATGGTTTCGGGCAGCGCCTCGTCAGTGATACAAACGGCTGCCGGGTTGCCTTTGAAAGGCACATCCGTAAATGCATCCACCTGGAAAAATGGTATTTCCATCTTGTTCCTGTTTTAGTCAATGCAATATTCGGCAAAATAACAGTGGCGATACAGATGCAGATTTTGAAATTTCGACCATATCAGATGATTGCCGCGCATTTAGTAAATTGCCGCTATGGAACAGAAACAGGAAGAGATATTTGATAATGGCATACGGCGGTCCACGCGCTGGCAATGTGGCGATATCCTGCTGGGGCACGCCGTTTCCACCTTTAAAGAGCTGACCACTTTCAACGGCAGCAGCACTGCCGATGTGGTGCGCTTCCACTTCGGGATCAAAGGCGATTACCGCTTTTACTATAAACAGCTGGACCGCTCATTCGACCTGATAGGCGGCCACCACAATATTATGTACTCCCGCGATTTTGACATTGAGGTATATAATAAGACCCTTGAGCTGGAAACCTTCGGTATACAGTTCCCCAGGCAGCAGTTTCTGCAGATCACTGAAAATGCCAACGATACATTAAAGCGTTTCGCAGCAGATATCATGGATGGCAAGAGCATCCTGCTTTCCGAGAACTGGGGCGCTATTGATTCTCCTATACAACAGGCCATACAGCAGATCATGTACTGCAAATATGGCGGCGATCTTAAAACCATGTTCCTCTTATCCAAGACAGTAGAGCTGCTGGTGCTCTGCGCAGAGTCTTATATCGCTGCCAATAACAAAACAGATGCTTTCCTTCGCAGCAAAGCAGATAAAGAAAAGATCATCGCCGCCAGGGACCTGATCAACGACCGTGTGAGCAATCCGCCTAATCTTTCCGAGATCTCCCGGAACATTGGCCTCAATGAATACAAGCTGAAGCGCGGCTTCAAGGAAACTTTCAACAACACGGTTTTCGGTTATCTTACAGAACAGCGCCTGCAGCTGGCCCACCAATACTTAAGAGATACACAGAAAACCGCTGCCGAAATATCCTTTGAGCTGGGCTATGCTACGCCACAGCATTTTAACAATGCTTTCAAGAAGAAATTCGGGGTTACACCTTTTTCTGTTAGAAATAATCCGTAAAACGCAATCACCCATGTCATTATCGGCCTAATATTGCAGTGTACTAAAAACCTGACAATATGAACGCGCCATTAACCTTATCAAGCAGTATCCTGATCAATGCATCTCCCGCCAGGGTGTGGGCGGTGCTGGTAGATCCGCAGGAAACCGTAAAATACATGTTCGGCTGTGTACCCGATTCTGACTGGCAACCCGGCAGCCCCTTGCTCTGGAGAGGCACATTTGACGGGGTGGAAATAGTAGCGGTAAAAGGCACAGTTACCGAGATCAGACCGGAGGCCTACCTGGCCTATACGGCCATCGATCCGAACGATCCTAAAGTAGCCGACATCCCGGAGAATTACATTACTATCACCTATACCCTTACACCCACTAACGGGCATACTACGCTCAGCGTAACACAAGGTGATTATTCAAAAGTAGCAGAAGGTGAAAAACGCTACAAGCACAGTATAGAAGAAGGTGGTTGGGATCCGCTACTGGAGCAGATCAGGCAGATCGCAGAAAATAATTAAGCTAAAAGGATGGTCCTTATGAAGGGACCATCCTTTTGCTATTATTTGTTCAGACCTCTTTTAACTGTATATAGAAATGTTTTTCATCCACCTCAAAATCATCTTCATTCATCTGCTTCAGGATCATCATTTTCCAGTCACCTGTCGGATAAATAAAACCAAAGCGGTCCGGCGCCAGGCTTACTTTTACTGGCATACGGAAACCGGGCACATCTGCCTGCCAGCGGTATTTCACCTGCAGGCTGCCGCCCTGTTCTTTCAATGCTATTTCCAATGTGGGCAGGCTGGTGTATTTTAGGTACTGATCAAAGAACCAGGTATAATCTTTTCCACTACGTTTACAGATATAAGCTACCAGCTCATCTGAAGAAAGTGTTTGATAACGGAATTGCTGCTGTATATCCTTCAACAGGTTAAACCACAAAGTATCGCTGTTCAGTACAGCGCGGAAAGTATTCAGCATCAGGCTGCCTTTGGAATACATATCCCCGATATCATAAAAGATGTGGTTCACATTGTAAACGCCAATGATAGGTTCGCGGTTCTGTACGCCGTCTTTCTGATTATTCAGATATTCAACCGCAGCGTCTTTTCCCAAAGAACATTCCACCATCAAAGCCTCTGCATAAGTGGCAAACGCTTCGTGCATCCACATATCAGCAATATCCTTGCAGGTGATGGCGTTGCCCCACCATTCATGCGCGGCCTCGTGCCAGAGCAAAGGTGCATAGTCTGTACGCATGCCTTCTTTGATCTTTCCAATACATACGCCGCTCTGGTGTTCCATAGGATAAGGACTTTCCAGCAATCTAAAGCCATCTCGTGGAAAAGGATACTTTCCAAAATGCCGCTCAAAACAGCTCAACATCGGCTTTACCTGTGCAAACATGGCTTTGGCTTTCTCCAGGTGATAAGGCATAGCATAAAAATCGAGCGGAAGCGTATCCTTACCACTGATATACACATCATTAAAATGAGCGTATTTACCAATGCAGAAGGTGGCGTTGTAATTATTAATAGGATAGCTCACTGCCCATTCATATCGCGTTTTATCAGCCCCTATCGGCGTCTTTCCCAGCAGACGGCCGTTAGATATTTCTGTAAAGCCATTGGGGATGGTAATCCAGATACGCATGCTATCCGGCTCATCAGACAGATGATCTTTACACGGCCACCAGAGGCTGGCGCCGGAGCCCTGGCATACCATCTGGATCCAGGGGTTTCCTGCTTCGTCTTTATCCCATAGCACGCCTCCGTTCATGGGGATACTTAAATCCGGTACCTGCGGCACACCATCGTAGAACACGGTTACTGTTGCTTCACTGCCAGCAGGCAAGGCAACCGGGAAGTTTACGAAGACAGCGTCATAGTCACGGGTAAATGTCAGGGACTGATCCCGGTACAAGATCTTTTCAATATGCATATTAGCATACAGATCCAGCTGCATCCGCTTGAACGGCTCCACTACCTTAAAACGGATCTGGCTGCTGCCTTTAATGGAACGGCTCTCCGGGTTGAGCTCCGCATCCAGGTGGTAAAAACTGACATCGTAGCAGGAACGGAGGGATGACAGCATACCCCGCAGGGAATCTCCCCGGGTAAAACCGTTCTGACGATTGGAAACATGTTTTACCTCAGGTACAGGAGCGGCACTCTCCTTTTTCTGGTTCAGTGAATCTGGCAGCACAATGTTGTAGTTCTCCCAGAATGCAGGATCGTAGTTATCTCCTACCTCATAGTTCATGGATGATTTGTTGTTGCTTACACCCGTATCAAAGCGATCCACATTGCCGGTAGTTATATCGGTAACCTGGAGGTAGAAATCGCCCGTCCAGGGAACATCTTTCATTTGTCTTTTGGCGCTGGTCAAGGTCAGGTCCCAATGGCGCCGTATGCTGCTGAGATAGGTCTTGTTGCCGTATTGCTTATAGGTAACAACGGCAGTAATCTTTGTGAAATCCCAGCTGGCCTTTATCACTTTAGACATGATCGTATAGCCAAGGCCCCCCTTCAGGCGGCGGTTGGCATAATCAATTCCTGTTGGAGTAGATTCCCACTCGCAGCGAACCAGCGCCAGAGAGGCTTCATCGATGTACAGTTTTCCCCGTACCAGCACCCGTTTATTATTTCCCTTCGGCTCAATGTACAGCACAAGGAGATTACGCTCGCCTTCCCGGACGGTTTCTTTATAGTCACAATTCAAATAACCCAAATTACGTTCGTTCAGGAAGTTGTGCTTCGCGTCCAGGTATTTCTGCAGATCTTCATTGAGCGAAGAGTAGGCTGTGTTCATCACATTACCAATATAATTGTGGAGCTGCGCATCTATCCGCGGTATAATTTTCTTCCGGCGACCTTTTAGAATGCGGATCTGGTCTTTATGGTCGCGGTCTGTCCGGTAGGATTTATAGATATCCAGTACTGATTCATTGAAACTGATGGTATCTCCCGCCAGGCGGATATTCTCCCGGTAAAAAGCAGTCAGCTTTACATCCGCTGTATCATAGTTGTCTGGTATCTTACTGACCATCTGCTTCAGGATCGCCAGCCCGCTGCGCACGTTCACCGCCACCGCGGGTAACAGGTACACTGCCTGCTCCATACGGATCTCCATATCCGGCTGATTGTTGACAGGCAGGGGCAGCATCACCGTTTTATAACCAATGCAGGATACCAGCAATGTATCCTCCCAATACTTATCCGCTATATTGAATATAAACTCACCCCCGGCATTAGTAAGGGTACCAATACTTCCTTTCTTCAACTGGATATTGGCATAAATAACAGGTTGATGGCTCCCTGCATCTGTAACGCGGCCGGAAAGGGTCTTGAACTTCTCCTGGGCAATTACCTGGCTGCCTGCCAGGAGCATTAGTAACAAACAAAGCCGAAGGTGGTGTCTCATCTTTTTTTCTGACAAAGCAAGCTATTTCAGGCCTTTAGGTCTACTCAAATCCGGACTTGAGCACTATTTCACTGCTCATTTTCCTGTTTTGAGGCTTCTTTCAGCCGCTGGTTCATATACTCCCGGGGCGACATCCCCGTATTACTGCGGAAGGCGCGCTGAAAAGTTGCCTGGGAATTAAAGCCGGCATCAAGAGCCAGTGCCAGGATGGTCATGTTATCCTGCTCTGCCTGGCTGATCTTTTGCTTGAAGGCTTCCACCCGGTATCCGTTCACAAATTCATTAAAGCTTTGCTGCAGGTGTTGATTCAATACCAGGGAAATGGTTTTCTGTGGCAAACCGGTATGGCGGGAGAGCAGGGCCAGGTTAAGCTCCGGCTCCAGGTACAGGCGGTCTTCTTCCATGGCTTTCCGTAGTAAAGGCACCGCCTCAGCCACCAGCTCCACAGGCGGAGGCGCAACGGCTTTCTTAGTGGCTGGTATTAGTTCCGGCGCCATCAGGTACCCTTTTAAGCCCAGGCAGTAAATAAGCACCACCAGCGGAATGTATACCGGGTACCAGTCCACCATATTCAGCACCTTATCTGTCAGGGAGGGTATTACGTAAGGCACCAGGTAAATGAACCAGATGATCTGGAAAACAAGGAAAAGACGTATAAACTGCCGCAGCCATTGACGGTAGGCATTATTCTCTGTTCCTGCCCCGGCAAGGTACCTGGCAGATAACCAGAGATATAAAGTAATGGAACCCCAGCGGGGAATATCGGCATATACATTATAGTCGTCAATAAATCGCCCCCAGGGACCAGGCGGAGAGCTAATGAGGCCAGTCAGCAGACCGGTGAAGTAAATCACCGTGGTTAATTCAGGTACGATATCTATTATCACCGGCAAAAAATGCAGCCGCTCTCTCCTTCCAAGCCGGAAAGAAGGTTCCATGCTGCTCCTGACATAAAAATACAAGAGCGGGCCTACCGGCATCACAATGACCAGGGGGATTAAGTTACCCAAGAGATTCAGTACAGGATTATTATTGAACCAGTCAGATTCAAAGAGGTAGAGGTTCAAACAAGCCAGCGCGATCAACAAAATCAGTGTACCCAAAAAGCGGTTGGGCCGGGAACGTTTCTTTGAAAATAAAAGCAGCATGCTCATGATAGCCCCCTGGAGGAAGCCCAGCAACATCAGCATATGAAAAAATTCGGCGAAGCTCATAGTCCGGGGGTTTGGGCTTTAAAGATAAAAATATTCCTTCCATATACCCTCCACATACCCTCCATATACCCTCCATATACCCCCCGGGTACCCCTCCGCGTCATTGCGAGGAGCCCAGGGACCTGGCGGGTTGGCCGCGACGAAGCAATCTTCTGACGCAATCTACTACGCAATCTTCGCGGAGATTGTGTTAAAAGATTGCTTCGTCGCCCCTGCACAAAAGGCTCAACTGCTCCTCGCAATGACGCGGAGTGGATAGACTTCCAATACAATTTTACCTGTCTTCTCCTTGTCTTCTCCTAGGCTTCTCCTTGTGTTCTCCTTGCAATATCGTTGCTCCGACCCCTTTTAGTTAAAA
>Ga0102590_1000978_pt1 | contig 49801 bp, 37 predicted proteins | sample AraplaMF_Col_mMF_FD_76859 | JGI IMG/M metagenome (GOLD analysis project Ga0102590, IMG submission 76859) | Arabidopsis root microbial communities from the University of North Carolina, USA - plate scrape MF_Col_mMF | ecosystem: Host-associated > Plants > Roots > Endosphere | place: USA...
AGCCGACCGACCCTTCAAGCGAGATCGAGATCAGCTTCTGCGCTTCCACCGCGAATTCCATCGGCAGTTGCTGCAGCACGTCCTTGACGAAGCCGTTGACGACGAGGCCGACCGCCTCTTCCTGGCTAAGACCGCGCTGGATGCAGTAGAACAGCACGTCCTCGGAAATCTTCGAGGTCGTCGCTTCGTGCTCGAACGTTGCCGACGAGTTCTTGGCCTCGATATACGGCACGGTGTGTGCGCCGCATTTGTCGCCGATCAGCAGCGAATCGCACGCGGTGAAGTTGCGCGCACCGGTCGCTTTCCGGTGAGCCGTCACCAGACCACGATAGGTGTTCTGCGACTTGCCGGCCGCGATGCCCTTCGAGATGATGCGGCTCGACGTGTTCTTGCCGAGATGGATCATCTTGGTGCCCGAATCGACCTGCTGGAAGCCGTTCGAGATCGCGATCGAATAGAACTCGCCGCTCGAATTGTCGCCACGCAGGATGCAGCTCGGATACTTCCAGGTGATCGCCGAACCGGTCTCGACCTGGGTCCAGGAGATCTTGGAACGGTCGCCACGGCAGTCGCCACGCTTGGTGACGAAATTGTAGATGCCGCCCTTGCCTTCCGAATTGCCGGGGTACCAGTTCTGTACCGTCGAATACTTGATCTCGGCGTCGTCGAGCGCGACGAGCTCGACCACGGCCGCGTGCAGCTGGTTCTCGTCGCGCTGCGGCGCGGTGCAGCCTTCGAGATAGGAGACGTAGGAGCCCTTGTCGGCGATGATCAGCGTCCGCTCGAACTGGCCGGTGTTGCGCTCGTTGATGCGGAAATAGGTCGACAGCTCCATCGGGCAGCGCACGCCCGGCGGCACGTAGACGAACGAGCCGTCCGAGAACACCGCCGAGTTCAGCGTCGCGTAGAAATTGTCGGAGGTCGGAACCACCGAGCCGAGATACTTCTGCACCAGTTCAGGATGCTCGCGGATCGCCTCCGAGATCGGCATGAAGATCACGCCGGCCTTCTTCAGCTCCGCCTTGAAGGTGGTCGCAACCGAGACCGAATCGAAGACAGCGTCGACCGCGATCTTGCGGCGCGCAGGGTCTTCCTCGCCCGGCTTCGGCTCGACGCCCTCGAGCATGGCGACTTCCCGCAGGGGAATGCCGAGCTTCTCGTAGGTCTTCAGAATCTCCGGATCGATCTCATCCAGGGACGAGACCGACTTCTTCGGCTTCGGCGCCGCGTAGTAGTAGAGGTCCTGGAAATCGATCTTGGGATACTCGACGCGAGCCCAGGTCGGCTCGGTCATGGTCAGCCAGCGCCGATAGGCTTCCAGCCGCCACTGGAGCATCCAGGCGGGCTCGTTCTTCTTCTGCGAGATGAATTTGACGATCTCTTCCGACAGACCCTTCGGGGCCTTCTCGGAGTCGATGAGGGTTTCAAACCCATAACGATACTGGTCGACGTCGATGCGCTTCACGCGCTCGACCGTCTCTTGTACGGCTGGCATTCCATCCTCCGCTCGCGGTTTCAAGGACCGCGGTGGATCAAACTCGGACGAGTATTACGATGTTTTTTGGCGGAAAGCACGGGCTTAGAACAGTTCAAGCCGTGTTTCGTCGCTTAGGCTCTAAGTAGGGTATTACTAAGCTTTCGCCAAGCCTCTAACGCCCTATTGATGTCCTCTGGTTCCGTAGACCAGCCCAGACTGAGGCGCACCGCTCCCTGGGCCACGACCGGGTCATACCCCATCGCCGACAATACGTGGGACGGCTGGACCTTGCCCGAGGAACAGGCCGAGCCAGAGGATACGGCGACCCCTTCGAGGTCGAATCCGATCACGGCGGTTTCGGCCTTGAGGCCGGGCGCCGTGAATAGAACGGTATTGGGCAACCTCTTCACCTCCAGCGAAAACACCGTCGCACCGGCGATCGATCGGATCCCATTTTCCAAGTGATCTCTAAGGGTTGCCATGCGTTCCGTATCCTCCGGCAGAGCCTGAAGGGCGGCTTTCACGGCTGCGCCGAAGCCGGCGATCCCAGCGACGTTCTCGGTTCCAGCTCGCCGGCTGAGTTCCTGCCCCCCGCCCCGCAGCAGCGGTTCCAGCCCGGTCAGCCCTTCGGCCACCACGAGCGCGCCGATGCCCTTGGGGCCGCCGATCTTGTGCGCAGAAAAGGTCGCAAGGTCGGCGCCTACCTCGTTAATATTGAAAGCAATTTTGCCGAGCGCCTGGATCGCATCGACATGCAGGAGACCGCCGGCCCCGTGAACGATGCGCGCCGCCTCGGCGACCGGCTGGAGCGCGCCGGTCTCGTTATTGGCCGCCATGACCGAGACCAGCGCCGGCGGGCCGTCCCTGAGCTGCGCCTCCAGATCGCCGAGATCGATGACCCCGGAGCGCGTCACCCGGATCTGCCCGACCCTGTCGGCCGTGAACCGCCCCCCGGCCAGCACCGAGGCATGCTCGACGGCCGAGACCAGCAGCCGTTCCACGGGGCCGCCGGACGGCCCCCGCAGTCCCGGCGACAGCGCCAGCGCGTTGGCTTCGGTTCCAGCCGAGGTGAAGATCACATTCCGCGGCACCCCGCCGACCGCAACGGCGAGCGCGGCACGGGCATCCTCGACCAGCCGCCGCGCCTCGCGGCCCTCGGCATGGACCGAGGACGGATTGCCGATCAGGTCCCAGGCCGCGAGCATCGCCGCCCGTGCCTCGGGGCGAAGCGGCGTCGTCGCATTCCAGTCGAGATACACGCGGCTTGGCATGGCGCCCTCTTAGCACCTTTTGCCTTCGCGCCAATCGGGTCCGGCGCACATCAGGCCGGCTGTCGCTGCGCCATTCCGGCAGGTGCTCGGGGCTGCGTGCGTAATCCGAACAACGGGCGGAGACAGCCGATCCGCCGCGCGACCTCGTAGCTGACCAGGCAGGTGAGCGCGGTGCCTGATATCACGATGGCGGCTTCGGTTCCGACCGACAACCCACTGCCGCGCAGAGCGTGTGCAATCATGATGATCGCGGTCTGGTGCACGATGTAGTAGGGAAAGATGGCATCGGTCAGATAGCGCCGCGCGGGGCCATCAGTGGTCAGGTGGCGTCGCGCAAAGCCCAGCACGGCAACCATCGCCAGCCACTGGTAGCAGCCATAGGCCGAGCCGGCGAACCATCTCAGCATCGGCGAGCGCGGGAACAAGCCGGCATAGACGAGGATGAAGGCGACGAAGCACGCCGCAGCAACCGTCAGCGCCACCCAACGTTGCCGCTCGATGTCGCGCCAGATGCTGTCCTGGCGTGCGACCATGAAGCCGGTCAGGAACGCGCTCGCAAAATCCGCATGGTTGTACCAGTCGCCGAACAGCGCGTGCGTCGACGGGAAGTTCGGGAACAGGAACAGTCGCCAGGCTGCAAACAGCAGGCACGGCAGCGCCAGCAGCCACGGTCCGGCGAGCGCAGCTGCCAGCCTGCCGCCAAGCCAATCGGCAGCGGCCGGCCACACCGACAGCACACCAGCCAAGGCCATCGTGTAGACCCAGAGATAGACCACGAACCAGAGATGGTTCCAGGTCGGCTGCACGATGCAGGGGTTCGGACAGAATTGCGCGCCGAACGCCAGATAGTGGCGCAGGTAGAAATCGGCGAAACCCTGGGGATAGCCGAGGCTCTCGACGATCTGGAGGTAGGATTGCGGCGGCACGATCACGAGCATGCCGAAGATCAGCGGGACCAGGAGTCGCGTTGAGCGCGCACGGGCGAAGGCCGCGAGCCGCTGCTTTCCGAGCATGAAGCGGCTGGCCACCCCGGACACCAGAAACAGCAGCGACAGCCGCCAGGGATTGAGCAACAGCATCGCCGGCTCGAGCCAGGTCAGCCGATGCTCGCTCTTGATGTGAAATCCCCAGGACACGTAGAGCATGCCGACGTGGTAGAAGATCAGCAGACCGAAGGCTAAAATCCGGACCCAGTCCAGATCGACTCGTCGTTCCGACGTCGAACATTGCGACGGTGTTGACATGGTGTTCAGCTCCTTGACGGGACGACCAACGCGGTTTTGGGGCCATGGCTGACAGCCAAAATGCTCCCGAAACGGAGCGCGTCGAGACGCTTTGGGATCAGAACCGAACGCGAGGGGACCAAGCGCCGCCGGCTGGGACGAGCGGTTGGCGCGGCGGGATCAATCGCGGCGACTGGACGATGTTCGGTGCGATCGCGGCCGTCGCGCTCGCGATCGGCATCGTCAACGCGCTGTCCGGCGCTCAGGACGCCGCCTGGCGCGGCGGCAGTTACGATGTCGGCCGGCGGCTGGTCTGGGAGCTGTCGAGCATCGTCGTCATCCTGCTGTTGCTGCCGATCCCGGTGCTGGCCGTGCGGCGCATGCGCCGGGCACCCGGCCTGGCTGCGTGGATTGGGATCGCTGCAGCCGCCCTGCTCGGCTTCTCCGCCCTTCACATCGTCGGCATGGTGGGGCTCCGGAAGCTCCTGCTCTGGCTCGCGGGAAGCGCCTACGACTTCCATTTCTCGCTGACCACCGTCCTCTACGAGTTCCGCAAGGACGCGGTTACCGCGGTGCTGCTCGGGGCAACGATATGGCTGATCGAGAGCCGGCGGGAATTGAGGACGGCCGCACACGCCGCCATGTCCGCACCGGTCGTTTCGCCGGAGCAGCCATCCTCTCAATCGATCTGGCTGCGGGACGGCGCGAGCCGCATCCGTGTCGCACCGCGCGACATCCTGTGGGTCGCCTCGGCCGGCAATTACATCGAATACAGCCTCGCCAACGGCACCCAACACCTGATCCGGGGCACGCTGGCAGCGACCGAAACCGAGCTTGCCCGCTTCGCCATCGTCCGCGTGCACCGGACCAGACTTGCAAACCTCGACCGGGTGAGCGGAGTGGACTTCAAGCCGTCAGGGGATTTCGAGCTGACGTTCGACAACGGACAAACCCTTGGAGGGAGCCGCCGCTACCGGCCGGCGGTGGCCTCTCTGGGAGGCCGCACCGAGCCCGTGTGAATCATCTCCGACGACCCTCCCGGCAATCGATAAAACAGTCGGGATTACAATCGGTTACTGCAGCAACGCCGATCCCGATCATCGCCTTGCCGGGTCCCTGCAACCGTTGGCATGACATCGGGATGACCGGCTAAGCTTTTGATCACATTGATAGATGTCGAAGATGCTTGCTTTTTGCCCCTGCGCCCATGTTAGAACGCGCACCGTCAAGTCACCGCGCGCCGTTTGCGCATCACCGCGAGGCGCACGCCTTCTCACCCTTCCATTCGCGCCTTCGTCGGCATCGCTGTCGATGAGGCCACAATCGGTTGATTGCCGAGGATCCTCGCTCCAGCACATCAATCAAGAGATCACCGATGCCTGAAGTCATTTTCGCCGGCCCCGCTGGCCGTCTCGAAGGCCGCTATCACCCGGCCAAGCAGAAGAACGCGCCGATCGCGATGATCCTGCATCCGCATCCGCAGTTTCACGGCACGATGAATCATCAGATCGTGTACCAGTGCTACTACGCCTTCGCGCATCGCGGCTTCTCGGTGCTGCGCTTCAACTTCCGCGGCGTCGGCCGCAGCCAGGGCTCGTTCGACCACGGCACCGGCGAATTGTCGGATGCGGCGGCAGCGCTCGACTGGGCGCAGACGATCAATCCCGAAGCGCGCGCCTGCTGGGTCGCCGGCTTCTCCTTCGGCGCCTGGATCGGCATGCAGCTGTTGATGCGCCGCCCCGAGGTCGAGGGCTTCATCTCGATCGCGCCGCCGGCCAACCTCTACGACTTCTCCTTCCTCGCGCCCTGCCCGTCATCGGGCCTGATCGTGCATGGCGAGAAGGACGCGGTGGTGCCGCCCAAGGACGTCAACACGCTGGTCGAGAAGCTGAAGACGCAGAAGGGCATCGTGATCGACCAGCAGGTCATCCCCGGCGCCAACCACTTCTTCGACGCCAAGCTCGAGCCGCTGATGGAAACCATCACGGCGTATCTGGACATGCGTCTGGCGAACGTGCGGTAAGAATGACATGGCCGCGTTCGTAGCCTTGCTGCGCGCGGTCAATGTCGGAGGCACCGGCAAGCTGCCGATGACCGAGCTCAAGGCGATGTGCGAGGAGCTCGGTTTTGGTGCCGTGCGCACCTACATCGCCAGCGGCAACGTGGTCTTCACCAGCCGCAAATCGGAATCCGCAATCAAAGCCGCGCTTGAAAAGCGCCTGCACGCTTACGCCGGCGCGCCGGTTGGCGTACTCTTGCGCACTGCCGCCGAGATGGCGGCGGTTCTGGCCGACAATCCGTTTGTGAAGATGGCGCCGAATCGTACGGTCGCGATCTTCCTCGACAAGGCGCCGCCCGCAGACACGCTCGCCAATATTCGCGGCCAAAAAGATGAAGAGATCAAGCTCGGCCGCCGCGAGATCTATGTGCATTATGGCGACGGCATGGGGACGTCCAAACTCGCAATCCCCGCCGCCAAGTCCGGCACCGCGCGCAACATGAACACTATCGCGACGCTGGCGAAGATGGCCGCAGAGCTCTAGGCGAGCTTCAGCGCAACAATCCCCATCAGCACGAGCGCGATGCCGGCAAGCTTCATCGCGCTCAACGTCTCCCCGAACAGGGCGACGCCCATCACGAAGGTGCCGGCCGCACCGATGCCGGTCCACACCGAATAGGCGACGCCGACCTCGAGCACCTTCAAGGCCCGCCCGAGCAGGAAGACGAAGGCGGCGAGCAGTACCAGCGAGACGATGCTCCAGCCCACGCGCGTGTAGCCTTCCGCGTATTTCATCGAGATCGCCCAGCCGACGTCGAGCGCGCCCGCGATCACCAGCATCAGCCAGGCCAGGGATTGCGACATCGGCGCGCTCAGGCCGCGAGCTTGAGCAGATGCGCGTCGTGGCGAACGAGGAACGCGCGAAGCAATTGCGGATAGTCCGCGCCGACCGCGGTGCGCACGCTCGGACGTATCGCAAGCTCGGCGCGCCAGGCGCGGACCTTCGGCACATCCTTGAAGATGCCGTGCTCGGTCAGTTCGTCGAACAGGTCGAAATAGCGGAAGACCGGCGCGAACACGGCGTCGACCAGATTGAACGCCTCGCCCGCGAAATAAGGCCCGGTGCCAAGCGCCGCGTCGACGCGCGCGAACTTTGCGACCAGCGCCTGTCGCTTGCTCTCGAACGTCGCCGGATCCGTCGTCGTCTCCAGGCCCCAGAGATCGCCCAGAATCGCCGAGCCGAATTCCATCCAGGCACGATGCTCGGCCCGCCTGAGCGCATCGGCCGGATGCAGTTTTGTGCCGCCCTGCGTCTCCTCGATGTACTCGCAGATCACGTTGCTCTCGAACAGCGCGACCTCGCCCTTGTCGGTCGTCACCACCAGCACCGGCACCTTGCCGAGCGGAGAGAGTTTCAGGAACCAGTCGGGCTTGTTGGCGAGATCGATGTCGATCCGCTCGAACGGCACGCCCTTCTCTCTCAGCGCTATCACCGCACGCTGCACGTAGGGACAAAGCTTGTGGCTGATCAGTTTCAGTGAGGCGGTCATGGCAATGATCCCGGCAGTTAGATGCAACTGCATCCGACATAGATGCATCTGCATGTATCTGTCAAGTTCAATGCAGTTGCATGAACTGCTCGTGCCCCTCAAGGCCGCGCAATCACCCCTCCGGTCATGGGCATTGGTACGCCAGTGGTAGCCGGATAGGACAGCGGCAGGCCCTTCAGGCCGCGCGCGGCGAGGAAGCCGAAGGCTTGCGCCTCGATGGCATCGGAGGCCCAGCCGAGCGTCTCGGCGGCCTCGACGGTGGCCGAACCGACACGGTCCCGCAGCATCCGCAACATGGTGAGATTACGGGCGCCGCCGCCGCAGACGATCCAGCTCCGCGGCCGCCGCGGCAGAAGCGGGATGATTCGGGCAACCGCGGCGGCGGTGAAGGCCGTGAGCGTCGCCGCGCCGTCGGCGGGCGCGACATCACCGAGCTTAAGCGCGGCAAAGTCGTTGCGGTCGAGCGATTTCGGCGGCGGCGCGGCGAAGAACGGCAGCTCCAGGGCCCGCGCGATCCAGGCCTCGTCCGCCTTGCCGAGCGCTGCGAACTTGCCTTCGGCATCGAAGGCCTGGTTCATGGTGCGGTACATGAAGTCGTCGAGCAGCGCGTTGCCCGGCCCGGTATCGCAGGCGATCAGCGTGTCGTTGCCGTCGATATAGGTGATGTTGGAGACACCGCCGATATTGACCACGACGATCGGTCCCTCGCGGTCCAGCGAGTTCGCGAGCGCCCGGTGGTAGACCGGCACGAACGGTGCGCCCTGCCCGCCCGCTTCGACGTCGGCGGCGCGGAAATCGTGCATCACGGGGATATGGATTGCCCTCGCCAGCGCCGGCGCATCGCCGATCTGCACCGTCAGCCGCTTCTCGGGGCGGTGCAGCACGGTCTGGCCATGGAAACCGACGATATCGATGTCCTCCGGCCTCATCCGGTTCTGGGCGATGAAGGCGGCGACCGCCTCGGCATGAGCCAGCGTCACGGCGCGTTCGGCCTCGGCCAGCACCCCGGGCCGGGCGTCGCGCTGCGACAGGTGCACCGCCTCGGTCAGCGCCTGGCGCAGCAGGTTGCGCTCCGCCGGGCTATAGGGCCGGTACCCGGACGGCCCGAACGCCTTCACCAGCTTTCCATCGGTTTCGATCAGCGCGACATCGACCCCGTCCAGCGAGGTGCCGCTCATCAAACCGAGTGCCGTCAACATCATGGATCAGCGTCCTCAAAACACCCCCTCCGGCATGCCGATCTTGTGCCAGAGGGACACATCTTATAATGCCACAGCGCCAAGCGGCGGGCAGCAACCGAGTTCCCACGGAAGACCCTTAAATTGCTCCCGAAACAGTAAACCAAGAATTGTCAGGCACGCCGACAGATGACTGCATTTAAATCGGATTTCCTCAACACCCTGCAGGAACGTGGCTTCATCCACCAATGCTCCGATTTCGAGGGGCTGGACGCACTAGCCGCCAAGGGCGAGGCGACCGCCTATGTCGGCTACGATTGCACCGCCCGCTCGCTGCATATCGGCAATTATCTGACCATGATGATGCTGCACTGGCTGCAGCAATCCGGCAACAAGCCGATCACCCTGATGGGCGGCGGTACCACCATGGTGGGCGACCCCTCCGGCAAGGACGAGACGCGCGCGATGCGCACCGTCGCCGAGATCGAGGCCAACAAGGAATCGATCCGCGGTGTGTTCGCCAAGGTGCTCAACTATGGTGACGGCAAGAGCGACGCCATCATGCTCGACAATGCGGAGTGGCTGACCAGGCTGAACTGGATCGAGATGCTGCGCGACGTCGGCCGGCACTTCTCGGTCAACCGCATGCTGACGATGGACTCCGTCCGGCTGCGCCTCGAGCGCGAGCAGGAGATGAGCTTCATCGAGTTCAACTACATGGTCTGCCAGGCCTACGACTTCGTCGAGCTCGCCACGCGCACCGGCTGCAAGCTGCAGATGGGCGGCTCCGACCAGTGGGGCAACATCATCATGGGCGTCGATCTCGGCCGCCGCATGGGCACGCATCAGCTGTTCGCGCTGACGACGCCGCTGCTGACGACGGCGTCGGGCGCCAAGATGGGCAAGACCGCGCAAGGCGCGGTGTGGCTCAATGCCGACCAGTTCTCGCCGTACGATTTCTGGCAGTACTGGCGCAACACCGAGGACGCCGACGTCGGCAAGTTCCTGAAGCTGTTCACGACGCTGCCGATGGCCGAGATCAAGAAGCTCGAGGCGCTCGGCGGCTCGGAGATCAACGAGGCCAAGAAGGTGCTCGCGACCGAAGCGACCGCGCTGCTGCACGGCCGCGACGCAGCAAACGAAGCCGCCGAAACCGCGCGCCGCACGTTCGAGGAAGGTGCGCTCGCCGAGAGTCTGCCGACCGTTGAAATTCCGCGCGGCGAACTCGACGCCGGGCTCGGCGTGCTCAACGCTTTCGTCAAGGCCGGCCTCGTCGCGTCCAACGGCGAAGCACGCCGCCAGATCAAGGGCGGCGGCCTGCGCGTCAACGACGAGCCTGTCACCGACGAGAAGATGGCGCTCTCGGCGGCCAATCTGACGCCCGAAGGCGTGGTCAAGCTGTCCTTCGGCAAGAAGAAGCATGTCCTCATCAGGCCTGCATAGGCGTATGAGCTTTTGATGCTTGTCAGGGCGCGCGGATGCGCGCTCCCTGACGAGCAATGGACCAGAACACGCCCAGGGAAGCGAACAAGGACAAGCATCGCGAAGGCGTCGCGGCGGCGTCACACGGCGCCGTGCGCATCGCGCTCACCGTGCTCGCACTCTGCTTCACGCTGGCCGTGCTCGGCCGCGGGCTCGGCGACAGCTTCACGGTGTTCCTCAAGCCGATCTCGGAAAGTTTTGGCTGGGACCGCGCGCAGATCGTCTCGGTCTATTCCCTCACCTGGCTCGCGAGCGGCCTCACCGCTCCCTTCGTCGGACGGCTGTTCGACCATTCCGGACCGCGCATCGTCTATGCACTCGGGCTGCTGCTGCTGGGCGCCGCCTTCCTGATTGCAGCGCACGCCCAGCATCTGTGGCAGTTCCAACTCTCGATCGGCCTCTGCGTCGGCATCGGCATCGCGTTCATCGGCATCGTGCCCAACTCGATCCTGCTCGGCCGCTGGTTCGGACCTCGCCTGCCGACCGCGATGTCGGTGGTGTATTCGGCGATGGGCGGCGGCGTGCTGGCGCTGCTGCCGGCCTCCCAGCTCCTGATCGATCACATCGGCTGGCGCGACACCTACCAGCTGTTCGGCTTCACCGCCCTGGGCCTGCTGGTGCCGCTTCTGCTGCTGCCGTGGCGGCTGTTCGCCGCGGGCTCGCCGCATGTCGTGAAGAAGACCGACCCTGATTTCGTCGACAATGGCTGGACGCTTCTCGGCGCAATGCGCCACCACGCCTTCTGGGCGTTGTTCTCCACCTTCTTCTTCACCGCCGTCGGCATGTATGCGATTGCAGCCCAGATCGTAGCTTATCTGATCGACGCCGGCTTCCCTCCGCTGCAGGCCGCAACCGCCTGGGGCTTTTCCGGCGTCGTGCTGGTGTTCGGAATGCTGGGCGTCTCCGCGCTCGACGGCCTGATCGGACGCCGGCCATCCGTGCTCTTGAGCTACGCGATCTCGATCCTTGGCATCGCTCTGCTCTGGCTGCTGCAGTACTCGCCGAACATCCTGCTGCTCACCGGGTTCGTCGTCTGCTTCGGCAGCATGATGGGCTCGCGCGGCCCGCTGATCAGCGCCACCGCGATGAGGATCTTCCAGGGCAAGCGCGTCGGCACCATCTACGGCACCATCTCGATCGGCAGCGGCCTCGGCTCGGCGTTCGGCTCATGGAGCGGCGGCCTGATCCACGACGCGACCCACGGCTACAACGCGCTGCTCGCCTTCGCACTTGCGAGTGTCATCCTCGGAATGATTCCGTTCCTGATCGTTCCCGCCTTGCGGCGCTAGGTTTCGCAGGGGTAACTTGAGCGCATTCGCGTCACCGCAAAATTACGGACGGCGCGAGACAAACGCGCGGAAAAAATGCCGATAGGCCACGGCTGAAACGTCGGGCTGCGGTGTTTTGTCCGACATGACAAAAATGTCAGCGCAAATTGGAGCGGAGCCGCTTGCGGGGTGGAACTGAATGCGGTCCTAGTCGCGCATTGGATGGAGGGCAAACCAATGAACTTTCCTTATCTCACTCGCTTTCAACCGGTTCTGCTGAGCCTGTTTCGCTTCATCACCGGCCTCTTGCTGTTCCAGTATGGCGTCGCCAAGCTGTTCAAGTTTCCGGTGCTTCCCTACTTCGCCAACATCCCGCCGCTGATCTACGCGGCCGGGACGCTCGAGCTCGTTCTCGGCGCGCTCCTGATGATTGGCCTGTTCACCCGCCTCACCGCTTTCATTCTCTCGGGCGAGATGGCCTTCGCCTACTTCATGGGCCACATGTTCAAGGGTGAAACGCCGGTGTTCCTGCCGCTGCTCAACGGCGGCACCGCTGCGATCCTGTTCTGCTTCGCCTGCCTCTATCTCTCGGCGGCCGGCGGCGGTTCGGTCAGCGCGGATGCAGCGATGGGCAAGGACTAACGACCCGGCCTGCAGCGCGCGCGCACCGGGCGATTCGCGCGATTAACCAGCAAGTAACGGATGGCATCGGCAGGTCTGCCGATGCCATTTTAGCGCGATCCCAGCACGTTCCAGATCAGAACGAGGGCCGCGACGAGCAGCACGGACATGATGATGCGATGAACGAATCGATTCATTGCAGGTCCAGCTCCACTCCGTAGCTACCAAAATCCAGGACCGATTTTCCGGCGCACCCGCATCGACGGACGCCTCAGCACTCGCGTTTTGCCTGCAGAATTGAGCATCCGACTGCGCATGCCGTCGCGCGCGGCGGGGCGCCGCACGCGTCCATTCATGAATAGTAAGAATTTCATGCTACCGACGCGAGCAATAACAACCATTTCGTAGAGGCCGCGATGAAGCTGCTCAGCCACCTGAAGATCCGCACCAAGCTCGCCAGCATGGTCTGCCTCGCAGCGCTCACGGTGACGGCCATCATCGGCGTATCAGCTGTCCTCAGCAAGAGCCGCATGATGGAAGACCGCGTCCAGCAGATGCGGACCGCGGTGGAACTCCTCTACAACTACGCGCAGTCGCTGCAGGAGGATGTCACCGCGGGCAAGCTGACGCTGGACGACGCCAAGGCCCGTTTCCATGAGCGCGGCCGGCGCATGAGCTTCAACGGCGGTCAGGGCTATCCCGTCGTCTACAATCCCGATACCTCGCTGTTCGTGAACGGCGCCAACAAGCAGCTCGAAGGCAAGATCACCGGCGCCGTCGATTCCAACGGCATCATGATCGCCGACGCGATCATGAACGTCGCGGCCCAGAATCCCCAGGGCGGCGTCGCCTCCTATCTGTATCCCCGCCCCGGCCAGACCGAGCCCGTGCGCAAGACCGTGTTCGCGCGCAAGTTCGCGCCGTGGAACGCGACCATCAGCTACGGCCTCTATGTCGACGACATCGACGCCGACGTGCGCGCCCTGACGCTGGAGCTGGCCGCGATCGGCGTCGGCCTGATGCTGCTGATGGCGACGCTGTCCTGGCTGATCGCCCGCGACGTGCTCAGCGCGCTCGACCGCCAGAAGAACCGCATGCAGGAGATTTCCGAAGGTGCCATCGACAAGCCGGTGGCGGAGACCGATCGCGGCGACGAGATCGGCCGCATGGCCGAGACGCTGGAGGTGCTCAGGCAGACCGCGCTCACGGCGCGTAACCTGGAGGCCGAACAGGTCGCCGCCAAGACCCGCAGCGAGCAGGAGAAGCGCGACGCCCTCATCTCGCTCGCCGATCGCTTCGATGCATCGGTCGGCCAGCTCGTTGGCCTGATGGCCTCCGGTTCCGGCGAGCTCGAGACCACCGCCAAGTCGATGTCATCCACGGCCGAAGGCACCAACCGCCGCGCCGCGGTGGTCGGCTCGGCGGCGAATGAAGCCAGCCAGCGTGTCCAGACCGTGGCTTCCGCGGCGGAGGAACTCTCCTCCTCCATCACCGAAATCAGTCGCCAGGTCGCACAGTCCGCCGAAGTTACCGGCCGCGCGGTGGACAGCGCCCGCCGCACCGACACCATCGTGCGCGCGCTCTCGGACGGCGCCCAGCAGATCGAGCACGTCGCCGAGCTGATCTCCAGCATCGCGGCGCAGACCAATCTGCTCGCACTCAACGCCACCATCGAGGCGGCGCGCGCCGGCGAAGCCGGCCGCGGCTTTGCCGTCGTCGCCTCCGAGGTGAAATCGCTGGCGAGCCAGACCGCGGAAGCGACGCGTGAGATCGGCGACAAGATCGCCCAGATCCAGGGCGCGACCAGGGAGGCCGTCGATGCCATCGGCGGAATCACCGCCACCATCGAGGAGGTCAGCCGTATCGCCACCTCGATCGGTGCGGCCATCGAGGAGCAAGGCGCCGCCACCGCCGAGATCGCCCGCAGCGTCTCGCAGACGGCGGAGGCGACCAAGGAGGTCACCACCAATATCGGCGGCGTCTCCACCGCCGCCAACGAAACCGGCAACGCCGCCGGCATGGTGCTCGCCGCAGCCAGCAATCTCTCCAAGCAGGCCGAGCAGCTTTCCGGCGAAGTCGGAACGTTCCTGAAGGGCGTGCGCGCGGCGTAAGCCGCGGTATCTCCTGAATTTCCGCAAGAAGTCGTCATGCCCGGGCTTGTCCCGGGCATCCACGTTCTTAGTGCTGTGAGGCGAGGCGTGGATGGCCGGGCCTTCGCCTCGCCGAAGCGGCTTCGGCCGCGCAGGCGGGACAAGCCCGGCCATGACGCCGGAGACAACGACTTCGTTTTCTACCGCCGCGCGAGGCTGCAGCCGCTCGAGAGCTGCCGCGTCGATCCGGTCGAGCCGTCGCTCGACTGCGACGGGAATTCCTCGAACGGCGAGTTCTGCTTGCCGGTGTTGAACTCGAAGATCTTGCGGAACAGACCCGGCGCCATCGCCGAGATCGGGTTGACGCGCATCACCGGCGCGGCCGGCGTGCCGACGACCTCGTAGGTCACGCCGATCAGGCCCTCGTTGTTGCCGCCGCCGAGGAAGATGCCGAACAGCGGAATCTGACCGAAGATGTTGTTGACGCCGTACATCGGCACGAAGGTGCCGCTCATGCAGACCTGGTTGCCGGGATAGTCGATCGAGCCCTCGATGGTCGCGCCGATCATCGGCCCCTTGACGACGCCGTCGCGGATCGTGAGTGCACCGTTCTGGCGGGTGAACTCGGCGCGCAGCGCGCTGAAGGAGACGCCGTTGCCGGTGCCGTTGGGCGCCCCCGCGGCGACGCGCTCGAGCTGCGCCTCGCCCTTGACCGTGAAGTCGCGTACGTTGATCAGACCCTCGCGCGTGGTGTTCGGCTCCGACGTCGGCGGCTCCATGGCCACCACCATCTGGCCGCCGACCGCCTTGGTGTAGGTGTCGGTGAAGCGCAGCAGCGCGCCGGCATCGTTGGTCTGGAGGTAGATCACCTCACGGTTGCCCTGGGCGCGACCGCCGCGCAGATCAGCCGCGACCGGCGTGTCACGGCCGATCTTGCCGCTCAGGGTGAAGGCCTTGATGGCACCGTTGCGCTTCGACATCTTGGCATCGACGCTGCGCATGGCTTCGCCGTTGAATCCGGCAACCGCGCCGAGCTTCACGTCGATGTCGAAATCGACGTTCTTGAGCTTGCTCTTGGCATCGTCCTTCGAATTGCCTGAGATCGCCGACTTCAGGAAGCCGCGGCCGTCGAACACGTCGCCGCGCATGCTGCCGCGCACCACGCCGTCCTGGCTGCGCTCCACCTTCAACGACGCCTTGTCGCCGTCGGACGGCGCGTAGGTCGGGAAGTTCGCATTCATGAGGTCGCCGTTCTGATCGACCTCGAGCGAGCCCTTGATCGAAGCGCCGCCGCCCTCGATGACGATGTCCTCGAAACGCGTCGACTGCGCCGTCGGCACCACCTTGAAGCTGGCCTTGCCGGACTTGCCCGGCAGCTTGACCCAGCCTGGCAGGATATTGTCGAGCTTGACCGAGGTCAGGTCGGCCTCGACGCCGAGCTTGGTCGTCTGGTCCGGACCGCCGGCGATCTTGCCGGACAGCTTGATCGGCAGCGAGCCGCTGACGGCGGGGCTGAGATCGAAGCCGAGACGGGCGCGGCTCGCATCGTCGAGCGTCGCCTGCAAGCGGACATCCGCATCGCCCTCGGTCGGCTTGCGGTAATCGAGCGAAGCCGCCTGCCCGTTGATCTTGACGTCGCCCTTGACCTGGTAGCCCTGGTTGTTCGCGGTGATCTTGAGGTTGTTGGCTTCGAGCTTCTGGTTCATCACCAGCTTGTCGGCCGCGAAACCGTTGAGATCGGCGGTGACGGCGTAGGTGGTGTCGGCCTTGGTCAATTCGCCCTTGACCGGCAAGCCGAGCTGGATGTTCGCCGAGAACGTGCCCTTGGCGGTGTTGGGATCGACGACGGTTGCGGACAGATCGCTGAGCCGATCATTGGCGAGCATTTCGGCGGCCGCAGGCACCGGACCATCGACGCGGAAGCGCGTGCGCGACGGCGACGGCTTGGGCGCCATGTCAGGCACCTCGAAGGTGAAATCGGAGATCGTGACCTTGCGGCCGGCGGGCGTGTCGGCGATGCCCTGCGTGATGTTCACGGTCGCGGTGCGCCCGGTCACGCGCGCCTTCAGATCGGCATCGTGCACGACGGGCATGCCGTCGACGGGGCGCACAGCGACGCCGCTCGCGACGATGTTGACCGAGAGGCCGTCGTCGGGGATCGGCGGCCCCTTGCGCGGAAGGTTCTTCGTCGGCGAATTGACGCCGATCTCGATGCGCTGGAGGGTGCCGCGCTCGATCCGCTCGATCACCCATTCGCGCAATTCGGGGACTATCAGCGTCGGCCACATCCGCTTCAGCGCGGAGGCCGACATCGGCGTTCCCGCAAAGCCGAGCGTGAGCCGCGGCTCGCCCGAATAGTCGATCGCGCCGGTGCCGGCGACGCCGATCTCGCCGTTGGAGACGTCGGCCTGCGTCAGCAGCATGCGCTTGTGGTCGGTGTCGAAGCGGAAGCCGATCGCGATGCGGTTGAAGACGAGCGGCGGCTCGTTGTCGATGCCGCCGAGGAGGATCGACCCACCGCTGAAGCCGAGCTGCCAGTCGTTGATGGTGCCGTTGGGCGGCTCGACATGGGCCAGCAGCGTCAGGCGATTGGCGCCGGAGAGGATCTTGAACGGGGCGACCAGCACCCGCCGGTTGGCATCCCACTCGATATTGATCTCGGCGGAATCGATCGCCATCGGATAATCGGGCGTATCGGTGTCGATGATGCTGCCCGCGCCGATCGCGATCTTGCCGCGGAAGAAGGTCGGCACGCCGTCGCGCCCGAGCTCGCCCTTGAGCTCGCCGGTCAGCGGCAGGTCGGCGGTATAGGTGAGATCCTTGACGCGCAGCGCCAGCAGGATGTTGGAGGTCGAGACCTTGTCGGCCTTGATGTCGACCGAGCGCACGCCGTTCTCAGCCGGACCGATCGTGGCGCGCAGCATCCACGGCTTCGCCCCCTCCTCGCCGAGGCTGAGCGCGACGCCGCCGCGGCTCGGCCGGCGCAGGCTGAGCGTGATGTTCTCAAAGGTCCATTTGCTGCCGCGCTGCTGATCGTCGACGATCAGGTTGCCGTTCTTCAGACCGATCTCGTTGAGGTTCTGCCCGTCGAGGCCGGTCATGCTCAGGCTGTCGAGCCAATCGAGGCCCTGGAGGATTCCGCTCTGCGCGGTCGCCTGAGGCGCGGCCTGGGAGGCGGCTTGCGAGGGATCCTGGCCCGCGGGACCAGTGGCGAAAGGCGGCGGCGGAACCCCATTGCGCGGGAATGTCGGCGGCAGGCCGGCATCCTTCTTGGAGGCAACGCCCGTTGCCAGCGGCTTTGCGGTGTCGCCGGCCGAGACCGTCACGGTCCCGTCGGGTGCGATGCGGATGGCGAGCTCGGCGTCGACGAGGTTGAGGCTTTCCGCGCGCAGATGACCCATCAGCAGGCCCGCGCCCGACAGCCTCACCTCCGCCTTCGGCGCGCTGGCGACGATGGCATGGTCGCGGTCGCGCACGATGATGTCGCGGATGCGCACGGCGATACGGACCCGCCCGGCCCGCTCGATCTGGGTGCCGCCGACCTCCACGGTGTTGCCGTGGCCGATATTGTCCTCGATGGCGGCTGCCAGCCAGGGCGTTGCGATGTCGAGATTGATTGGCCCCGCGCCCAGCCGCCACCACAGCGCGCCGAAACAGCCGACGAAGATGACGACGAGGGCACCGACCACCAGGGCCAGCCGCTTCAGCCAGCGGCCGCCGCCGAACCATCGGCGCATTGACCCGAAGCCGTCACCAAAGCGATGGAAGCCCGAATTGGAACGCGACAGCAGCCGGCGTGCCCGATGGCCCGCCGCCGCTTCCTGCTCCGGATCCCAGTCGGCGTCGTCCCATTGCTGCGGCTCGTCCTGGCCGCGCTGCCGATCGAAATCCCGGTTGTAGTCCTGGGGCGACGTATTCCTTGCCATTGCCTCTCGATACAGGCGCCCGTCGTGGGGTTGAGCGCCGCCGGGACCGCAGCCGTCGACAGGGATCGAAGCGCCCCGCCCCGGCATTGCCGCCATACCTCGAATATTCCTGCTGTTCGTCATTTCGCCCCGGGAGCGCGTTCAACGAGCAGTGGGGTGGTGCGTGGAATTCCTTGTAACCATACTCCGGCGTCGTCAAACTTGCCCAGCCGAGGGCACGATTCCGGCATACCGGACGAGAGCTGCAATACCGCTTCGGTTGACAGTCCGAAAGCGTCGAAAGGAAGGCGTATGTCCAAGAAATCCCGAAAGAAATCGACCAAGACGCCCTCCGGCACCGCAGCGGCTAAAAAGAAGACCCCGAAAACCCGGGCAACGACTCAAACAAAGGCAGCGAAAACACAGCGGACGCCGGCCGGCAAATCAACCGGGAGCATAGCAAAGACAGCATCGCATGGGGCCGCGTCAAAACAGTTAAATTCCTCCAAATCGAAGTCTGCGGCGAAGCCGGCGCTGACGGAGGGGCAGAAAGCCCCCGCCTTCCGCCTGCCCCGCGACGGCGGTGGCGTGGCCACGCTGTCGGACTATGCCGGCCAGAAGCTCGTCCTGTTCTTCTACCCCCGCGCCGACACACCCGGCTGCACCCGGGAGGCCATCGACTTCACCCGCCTCGCCGGCGCCTTCACCGCTGCCGGCACGGCCGTGATCGGCATTTCCGCGGATCCGTTAAAGGCCCAGGAGAAGTTTCGCGACAAGCACAGCCTCGGCGTTCCCCTGATCTCGGACGAGAAGCACGAAATACTGGAGGCGTATGGCGCCTGGGGCGAAAAGTCCATGTATGGCAAGAGCTTCCTCGGGATTCTTCGCACCACGGTGCTGGTCGGAAGCGACGGCAAGGTGGCCAAGGTCTGGCGCAATGTCCGGGTCGACGGCCATGCCGATCAGGTGCTGGAAGCGGCAAGAGGTCTTTAACCAGCCCGTTAAGTTCTAGCGGTTCCGTTTCCGGAAAATTAACCATGACGGGCCCAGATTGCCGCGGCAGTTAGGCCGCAAGGAACCCATCCGACCGGCGCCGGGAGTGCCGATGTCGAAAAGTTCTGCCCAATATTCGCAGTACCCCCAGCATCACCCCCACGACCACGGACGGGCTTTCCATCGGCGTCCCCTCGCCACCGCAGCGGCCGCTGCGATTCCGCTTCCCGACGCCGATGACGCCTACACCATCGTCCATCATGGCAAGCAGGTTCGCCTCGGACCGGTCGTGTTCTGGATCGTGGTCGGCACTGTCGTGCTGCTCGGCCTGTGGTCGGCCGCGACCGCCACCTATTTCGCCTTCCGCGACGACGTCCTGACCCGGCTGATCGCCCGCCAGGCCGAGATGCAGTACGCCTATGAGGACCGCATCGCCGAGCTGCGCGCCAAGGTCGACCGGACCACCAGCCGCCAGCTGCTCGACCAGGAACAGTTCGATCAGAAGCTCGACCAGATCATGAAGCGCCAGACGGCGCTGGAGTCCCGGGCAACGGCGCTGGGCGCCATGCCCGACGTGACGGGATCGATCCCGCGCACAGCGCCGCAGCGCGGCGATGCCAATCAGGGCGCGACGCAGGGGACGCCGAAGCCGTCGCCGATCAGCGACACCGTGATCTTCGTGGCGCCGCCGGATCGCGAGGCGCGACTCGAGTCGCGCGCGCCCGCCATGCTGTCCGCTCCGACCAGCCAGTTCGCCAAGAACCAGGGCTTTGACAACGTTCTGGTCCGGCTCACCACCTCGCTCGACCAGGTCGAGCGGCGCCAGATCGCGGCACTCAGCGCCGTCGAGGATGGCATGGATTCGCGCATGCGCCGCATGCGCGGCGTCGTCAGCGATCTCGGCCTCAATCTCGCCAGCCTCGAAGCCGCTGTGCCGCGCAGCGCGATGGGCGGTCCGTTCGTCCCGGTCAGGCTGACCGCCAACGCCGGACCGTTCGAGAAGCAGCTCAATCGCATCAACACCACCCGCGCCGAGCTGGATCGGCTCAATCGCACGCTGGCGCTGGTGCCCTATCGCAAGCCCGTCATCGGCGAGGTCGAGTTCACCTCCGGTTTCGGCGTGCGCAGCGATCCGTTCCTGGGCCGGCCCGCGATGCACACCGGCCTCGACTTCCGCGCCGCGACCGGCGATCCCGTCCGCGTCACCGCTTATGGCAAGGTGGTCTCGGCCGGCTGGTCCGGCGGCTACGGCCGCATGGTCGAGGTCGATCACGGCAACGGGCTTTCGACCCGCTACGGCCATCTCTCGGAGATCAGCGTCAAGGTCGGCGAGATCGTGAAGATCGGCCAGGTCGTCGGTCTCGTCGGCTCGACCGGTCGCTCCACCGGTCCGCATCTGCACTATGAAACCCGCATCGACGGCGAAGCCGTCGACCCGCAGAAGTTCTTGCGCGCCGGCGTCCGCCTCAGCGCGGGCTGAGCCCAAGCCAAATCCAAGCCACTCTTTCAGCGCGCGCGGACCGGCTCAGCGCCGGCCGCCCATCCCGCCTCCCGGACCTCCAAAGCCTCCGCCACCCATTCCGCCGCCGGGCCCCATCGGCCCGCCGGGCGAGCCCATGCCGCCAGGGCCCGACGGGCCGCTCGGTCCGGTCGGCGCAGGGCCGGGGTTTGCTCCGGGCGCGGGCGCGCCGCCCGGGCCGGGCTGACCGCTGCCGGGATTCGGCGCGCCGCGATCCGGATGCAGGATCGAGCCACCGCCCGACCGGTTGGGACCGCCGGTGTTACCGGGCGACGGCCTCGGCGCGCCCGGGAATTGGCTGACCGCCTGCGCCGACTCCACCTGGAGGCCGCGCGAGCGGTCGAACACGCCGTTGACGACCATGCGCGCTTCGCCCGCAGCCGGTCCGAAACGCGAGCCGTCGCGCGCGAGGAGCCCCGAGCCGAGCTGGAGATTCGCGCCCGACCGCTGCACATAGGCCTCGATCGACAGCCGGCTCGCGCCGACGAGATCCGAGAAATCGTCGATCCGCGTACGCGCGGCCTGCATCGAGCCCAGGCTCGCACTGCCCTCGACCTGGACGCGCTGGCCGACCAGCAACGGATCGACACCGTTCAGCCTGAGCCCGCCGATATGCAGACCATCGGGACCGCGCTCGACCAGACCCGTCACGCGGGCGGTCGTATCACGGCGCGGCTCGACCAGGCTTGCGACGATGACACCGTCGGTGCGGCGCAGGCCGAAGACGGCGACCTGCGTGCCGGCGCGAAGCTTGCTCTCCTTGTCGCCGGCGACAATCTTCTGGCCCAGCACCGTCAGCTCGTTGCCCTTCACCTGCTCGATCGGCCCTGCGACCTCGCTCGCGATCGCGATGTTGCGCGTGACCAGCGTGCCGTCGGCCTGCCGGGTGGCAACCACGCGCGCGAGCTGGCCGATGCGCAAGCTGCCGGTGCCGGCCGGCTCGCCGTCGATACGGACCGGAACGTCGCTGGCGTATGTCACGCGCTCGCCGTTGACGTAGATGCTGCCGAAGCGCTGGATGACCCCGACGATGCCGGTGCCGCCGATGCCGTGATCGTCGCCGCGCGTGATTCCGGTGCCGCCGATGCCCTGGTCGGTGCCGCGCTTGACCTGCGCGCGAGCCATCGCCGTGCCGGCGAGCCAGAATCCCGTCAACAGCAGACGGCGGGAGATCAGCGGCGGCCGGCTCATGAACCGCCCTCTTTACCGGCGTCCTTGCCGCTGTCCTTCGTCTCGCCCGCTTCGTCAGCGTCCTCGCTGTAGATGTAGATGCCGAAATTCCAGCGCGCGTTACCGCCCTTGTCCTTGGCGAGCGCCCGGTTCGCCTCGCGGTTGGCGGTCTTGAGCGCGTCCATGGCGAGCTCGCGCGAGCGCGCCTCGAGGCGCCGCGCCAGCTTGGGCGAGATGTTGTTGTAGTGCACCGCGCGTTCGAGGAAGCGCGGCCCGTCCGAGACGTTGTGGGCGGCGGCCGCGATGTGGTCGTGCAAATTGCGACCGAGATAATGCCATTTGCTGTCGTCTTCGCCTGAGGGGACGAAGGCGGCCTCGACCAGCTCGATCTCGTCATTCTCGTTGATGGTGACGAGCTTGCGGTCGATCCATTCGTCGAGCACGGCGCGCGGGCGCACATCCTTGGTGACGGAGGCGACCAGCTGTTCGAATGACGGCGCATCGCCTTCGGCCGTGCGCGGCAGCGCGAGCGGCTCGCCCTTGGCGTCGGTGAATTCGGGCGCGGCGAGCCAGCGCGCGATCACGGCACTGGTCAGCGACACCGCCGCCGGCGCCTCGTGCACGGGCGCGCCCGCGCCGCGCAGCCGCGCCACCTCCTTCCGATGGATGCCGGTGAGCAGGCTGACGCGGCTGTCGGTCTGCTCCTTTCCTTCCAGCGCGAAATCATGCTCGGCGACGTTGACGAAGAGCTCGCGAAGCAATTGCGCCAATGCCGGAAAGGTCATGCCGCTGCGGATGCACAGCCGCACGAGCGGGCGCAGCAGCCGCGCCAGCGGCGCGTGCAGCTTCGCGGCGGCATTCGGCTGTGGTGCCGCTGCTTTGGGCCCGGACTTCGCATTCATGTCTGAATTGTACCAATGCCCCACGTGGGACACAATCCCACATTTTCCCGTTTTGCAATTGACGTGGTAAATTTTCCCACATATACGAAGTGCCACTGAGGGGCACGACGTAAAGGGAATCACACCCATGGCTGACCGCTTGGTCCGCATTTCCAGTTCACAGCGTGCTGTGCCGGCTCCCGATCGGGGACACGGTGCAATCGAGCCGATGCTGCCCGCGCTGCTGCGCGGCGTGATCTTCATCTCGGTGCTGGCCGCACCGTTCGTCGCCGCACTTCTCGCAGGCTGACCGCGACCATGCATCACACCCAGGACTCTTCGCACGAAGCCCCGCGCCGCCCGTCGGTGCTGCACATCTTCAAGATCTACTATCCCGACCTGTTCGGCGGCACGCTGACGGTGATCCGCGACATCTGCGCGAGCCTAAAGGATGCGTTCGCCTCCGCCGTGCTGGTCTGTTCGCAATCGGCCGAGCGGCGCGACATCGTCGTCAACGACGTGCCGGTCGAGCGCGTTCGCTCGTTCGGCAACATCATGTCGCTGCCCGCGGCTCCGACCTATCCCTGGCGTCTGTGGCGCAAGATCGCGGCGCATGATCTGCTTGCGCTGCACGCCCCCTTCCCGCTCGCCGACCTTGTCTTCGCCTTTGGCTTGGGCGCCAGGCGGCCGCTGGTGGTGCACTGGCATGCCGACATCGTTACCCATGCCGGCCTGCGCTGGTTCATCCAGCCGCTGATGCGGCGGACTCTGCGCCGGGCCAAGGCGATCATCGTCTCTGACCACGTATTGATCGACAAGACGCCGTTGCTGCGCGAATTCGCGGACAAGTGCCACGTCGTGCCGTTCGGCATCGACACCTCGGGCTATGACTGGCCGACGATCGAGCCGCATCACGTCAACGATCGCGGCCGTCTCGTGCTCGCTTGCGGCCGGCTGGTGCCCTACAAGGGCTACGACGTGCTGATCCGCGCCGCGGCGAAGCACAATTTCGAGGCCTGGATCATCGGCGAGGGCGTCGAGCGGCCGCGCCTCGAGCAGTTGATCCGCGAGCTCGGCCTCGGCGACCGCGTTCGCCTGCTCGGCTCGGTCAACGATTGCGAGCGCATCAAACTGATGTGCCTGTCCGACGTCTTCGTCATGCCGTCGGTGACCAATGCCGAGACCTTCGGCCTCGCCCAGCTCGAGGCCATGGCGGCCGGCCGCCCTGTCGTGAATACCGCGCTCGACACCGCGGTGCCGCGCGTCGCCCGCCACGGCGTGGAGGCAATCACCGTGCCGCCGGGCGATGCCGAGAAGCTCGGCGAGGCCATCGACACCCTGATCCGCGATCCCGAGCGGCGCCGCCGCATGGGACTGGCGGCGCGCACACGCGCCCTCTCCCGCTATTCAGCCACGGCCTTCAAGCAGGGCATGGAGACCGTCTACCGCGACGCCGTCGCCGCCTCCAACGCGGAGCGACCGGCGACCGCCGAGCCTCCGCAAGCCACCGGCTGGCTGGACACGGCGCGGATCGCGGCGGCGCTGGCCTGGTCCGACATGCGTCACCGTTACGTCCGCTCGCTGCTCGGCCCGTTCTGGATGTCGCTCCAGATGGCGATCGTGGTCCTGGTGCTGGGCTCGGTGATCGGCCAGATGTCGAACACCGGCATGCTGGCGCGCCTGCCGATGCTGGCGCTGTCGATGACGGCCTGGACCTTCCTCAACGGCGTGGTGCTGGATGCGACCACGGCGCTGCAGAACTCGGCGAGCCTGATCCGCGACCGTGCGCTGCCGCCGGTGATCTTCCTCCTGCAATGCACTTTCCGTCAGGGGCTGTTCGCACTCCATAACGCCTGCGTGCCCTTGCTGCTGTGGCTCATGTTCTCGCCACACAATCTCTCCCACGCACTGGAGGCACTGCCCGGCCTGCTGCTGTTCGTGGCCTGCACCTTCGCCCTCAGCCTCGTCCTCGGTGCCATGGCGACGCGCTATCGCGATCTCAAGCCGATCATCGAGTCCACCTTGATGCTCGCCTTTCTCGCCTCTCCCGTGATCTGGTCGTCGGACATGATCAACCACCGCTCGGCGGTGATGCGCATCAATCCGCTGACACATCTGTTCGCGGTGTGGCGTGAGCCGCTGGCGGGCGGCCATGTTGATCCCGTCAGCATCGTCTACGTCCTCGTCGCACTTGCACTGCTGGCTCTCGCGAGCGTGCTGACGCTGGTCCACCTGCGCAAAGCGGCATTCTGGATCTGACGCATGGTCTCGGTCAGTCTTCGCAACGTCTGTCTCGATTACCCGCTCTATGGCGCCTACGACTTCTCACTGAAGCGGCGGCTGCTCGGGCATCTCATCCGCGAGCCCGGCGAGATGCGGGTCATCCGCGCCGTCGACGATGTCTCGATCGAGGCGGAAGCGGGCACCCGCATCGGGCTCGCCGGTCCCAACGGCTCCGGCAAGTCGACGCTGCTGCGGCTGATTGCCGGCGTCTATCCGCCGAGCAGCGGCAGCGTTGCGCTCAAGGGCAGCGTCGTGCCCCTGCTCGGCCTCAACGCCGGCGTCAACCTGGACTTCGTGGCGGAGGACAACATCGCGCTGCTGCTGCGGATCAGCGGACACAAGCCGAGCCGCGCCGTGATCGACGAGATCTGGGCCTTCACCGAGCTCGAGGAACGCATGCGGCAGCTGCGGCTGCGGATGTTTTCCTCGGGCATGCTGATGCGGGTGCTGTTTGCGACCGCTACCGCCTTTCCCGCCGACATCCTCCTGCTCGACGAATGGCTCAGCGTGGTCGACGAGCATTTTGCGGAGAAGGCCGAGGTGCGGCTGCTGAACATGGTTTCGCAGGCGGCGATTGTGATCATCGCCTCGCACGACCAGCCGCTGCTGCGCCGCACCTGCACCAGCATCATCAACCTCGATCACGGTCGTATCGCCTCGACCGTCACGGTCGAGCCGCCCGCCACGCACGCCAATGAGCTCCGCGAGAAACGCGCATGAAACAGAACATCCTCGTCGTCTCCGAGTCGCTCGGACAGCCCAACCACAAGCGCGGCATCTTCCATTTCACCCGGGAACTGGTCCGTTCGCTCGCCTCGGAGGGCCACGAGCTCACGCTGCTCGTCGAGACCTCGAAGCGCTACCGCAAGCTTTGCCGGCGCGAGCGGCGCACGAAGCTGTTCACGGCACAGTCGCGCAACATCGAGCTGCTGGCACTCTATCGCTTCCTCGACGAGATCAACGTGAGCGGCCCGGTGATGCTTAGCGGCGCGCGCCGCAAATTCGACTGGCTCCGTCAACGAGCCGGCACGTTGCTGTCGCGGGACAACATGCTCTGCCTCCTGCGCGCTATCGGCCTGTGGGGCCTGAACGTGCGGCTGATCGAGAACCGGCCCGCCGCCCTCGAATATATCCCGCCGGATCTGAGCCACCTCGAGCTGTTCAGCGATTTTCAGCTCGAATCCGGATTCTTCAACTATCAGGACTCCTCGGCCTTCTTCCTGCTGCCGCCGCCGCGGATCGATGCACGCGACTACGACGTCATCGTCGTGGATACCCCGACCCGCGTGACGATCAAGCGCAGGCCGGACGCCAAGGTGATCTGCGTCGTCCACGATCTGCTGCCGCTCACCGATCTCAAGCTCAGCGACATCGCTACGCGGCAGTTCCTGGCGCGCATCCGCACCAGCCTGCGCCAGGCCGACGAGCTCGCCTTCGTTTCAAACTACAGCATGATGCGGTTCAGGGAACTGTTGCCGCAATTTGCGCATCTACCGGCGCGGGTCGTGTATCCCCGCACCCGGTTCGACGCCCCGGATGTCCTGCACCTCCCAGCCCCGTCGGGGCGTCCGGGGCGGCCGAGCTTCGTCGTCATCGTCTCCAACGAGCCACGCAAGAACGTCGCCGCCGTTATCCGCGCCTTCCGCGGCGTGCCGCAGGCCGATCTCGTGGTGATCGGCTATGCCGGCGAGATCGGCCGGACGCGCAATCTGCCGCCCAATGTCCGCTTCGCCGGTTATGTCGACGAGCACGAGAAGGCCGCTCTGATCGCCGAAGCTCACGGTCTGATCATGCCGAGCCTTGCCGAAGGCTTTGGCGTGCCGATCATCGAGGCGCTTGCCGCGAACACGCCGGTGCTGTGCTCCGACATTGCGGTTTTCCGCGAGGTTGCTGGCGAGCTTGCCGATTATTTCGACCCGTTCTCGACGGACTCGATCGCCGCCTCCGTGACCCGCGTGCTGACGCGGCAGGAGGAGTGGCGCGGCAAGATCCGCGCGCGGCGCCACGAGCTTGCGACGCGTTTCGGCTACGAGACCCAGGCCCGCGACTTCCTCGGACATGAGCCGCCCAGGGAACGGCTGGTCGCGGCACGCTAGGCGTCTGCGCATGACCGTCGAATCCGCGCCGTGGTCCGGTCCGGCCGGTCCCAGCGACATCCATGGCCGGTGGTGTTCGCGCGGTCAGTCGCGCGCGCTGATCCGGACCGCCGACGTGCTTGTGGTCCTGATTGCGGCCTCGCTCCCGTGGTCCACCACGGCGCCTTCGATCTTCGTCGGGCTGTGGCTACTCGCGGTGACGCCGACCATCGACTGGCGCGACTATACGCGCGAGCTCGCGCGGCCGGCGTTCGCCTTACCCTTCGCGCTCCTGCTGCTCGCATTTGTGAGCGGGTTGTGGTCGGAGGGTGCCTGGCCGGACCGGCTGCATGCGATCAAGGCGGTCGCAAAGCTCGTGCTGATCCCGCCGCTGCTTTACCATTTCAGCCGGTCCGACCGCGGCCATTGGGTTGGCCTTGCCTTTCTCGTCTCCTGCGCCCTGCTCGCGGTCTTCTCATGGATCGTGCTGTTCAATCCGGACTGGAAGATCACCGCGACGGCCTCGTCGGGGGTTCCCGTCAAGAACTACATCGACCAGAGCCAGGAGTTCACGCTCTGCGCCTTTGCGCTGGCGCTGCCCGCCCTGACCTTCTGGCGCGGCGGACGCGCGGTCGCGACAGTCCTCTGCCTGGCCTTGATCCTGCTGTTCGTCACCAACATGGTGTTCGTCGCCGCGGCCCGCACCGCCCTGCTCTGCATGGCCGTGCTGCTGGCCCTGTTCGCCTGGAAGCATCTAAGCCGCCGAGCGGCGCTGGTCCTGCTTGCGGGTGCGGTCGCCGCGAGTGCGCTGGCCTGGACGGCTTCGCCCTATCTGCGCCAGCGCATCGCCGACATCGCTGTCGAATACCGCCACGGCCACGAAGACATCAGCCGCGCTTCGACCGCGCAGCGGCTGACCTATTGGCGCAAGGCGCTTCACGCCTTCGCCGAGGCGCCGCTGATCGGCCATGGCACCGGTTCGATCAAGCGCCAGTTCGAGCGCGCCGCCACCGGCGAGAGCAGCCTCGCTGCGGAAGTTGTCAGCAATCCGCACAACCAGACCCTCAACGTCGCGATGCAATGAGGCCTTCTAGGCGTCGTCCTGCTTTACGCCATGTGGATCGCGCAGCTTCGCCTGTTCCTCGGCGAGGGCCTTGCCGCCTGGATTGGGCTCGTGGCCGTCGTTCAGAACATCGCGAGTTCGCTGCTCAACTCGCATCTGTTCGATTTCCACGAGGGCTGGATGTATGTGCTCGGCGTCGGCGTCGCCGGCGGCATGGTCCTCAAGGCCCGGGCCGAGGAAGCGCGCCGTCGTCAGCCGTGACTACTGGCTCCGCTCGTGGCCGACCTCGCCGGTGATGACGTCGCCGAACAGCTCCCAGGCCTGCCCGTTGAAGCGCATCAGCTGCATCTGCTCGATCGGAAAGTAGTCGTCGGCGGAGGTGTTGACCATGATGCCCGGTAGCATCAAATCGGTGTGGAAGTTCTTCAGGTTGGCGGCCTGCTTCATGACGTTCTCACGCGTGAGATTGTCGCCGCACTGCTTCAGCACCTGGGCCATCGCCTCGGCCTGCACATAGCCATAGATGTTGTTGGCATTGGCCTTGTCGCCGTCGGGATAATATTTGTCCATGAAGGCGCGCCATTTGATCACGGCGGGGTCCTTGTCCCAGGTCGGATCGGTCGGATCCTTGAGATAGACGGTCGAGATGATGTCCTTGGAATAGTCGAGCCCGGCGGGCTTGAGCACCGAGGCGACCGAGGTGGCGGTGTTGGCCAGGAAGAATTTCGGCTTCCAGCCGAGCTCGCCCACCTTCCGGATCGCCTGCGCCGAGCCCTTCGGCGCGGCCCATGAGAAGAAGATGTCGGCGCCGGAATCGTGCAGCGCGACGATCTGCGAGTCGATCGAGGGATCGCTGACCTCGTAGGACTTGTCGGCGATGATCATGTTGGCCTTGTCGCCGAGCCCGTCCTTCAGGCCCTTGAACTGATCCTTGCCGGCGTCGTCGTTCTGCCAGAACACCGCGATCTTGCCGTTCGGAAAATTGTCGCGGATGTATTTTGCGTAGATCCGCCCCTCGCTCTGGTAATTGGGCTGGAAACCCATGGTCCACGGAAAGTTTTTGGGATCGCCAAACTTGGTCCCGCCGGAGGCGACGAAGAGCTGCGGCACCTTCTTCGCGTTCATGTATTTCATGATCGCGGAGTTCGAGGGCGTGCCGAGCGACTGGAAGATCAGCAGCACCTCGTCGCTCTCGACCAGCTTGCGCGCCTGCTCGATCGCCTTCGGCGGCGAATAGGCATCGTCATAGCTGATGAAGTCGATCTTGCGCCCGTTGATGCCGCCCTGCTCGTTGATCATCCTGAAGAAGGCGGCCTCGGTCTTGCCGATCACGCCATAGGACGAGGCCGGCCCGCTATAGGGCATGATGTTGCCGATCTTGATGTCCGTATCGGATGCGCCGGGATCGTATTTCTTTTGCGCAGAGGCCGGTGTCGTGGCGAGCACTCCGGCAGCGAGCAGGACGAGGGCAGCGAGATTCTTGCGACGACCCGGCATCGGTCTCTCCCCTATTTTGTAGTCTTGTTTTGTGGAGAGTGTCGCAAGCAGACTCGTCGCTGGCAAGCACGACGATTTTCCGTACCGTGAAACGATGCTGCGGAACTTATTCGACGCGGCGCAGCACGCGGAGTGCGCGCCCGTCAATCACCAGCAACGCGCTGCCGATCACGATCGCGCCCGCGATCTCGCGCACGGAGATCGGCTCGCCCAGCACCAGCCAGCCCAGCAGGATCGCGGTGACGGGAATGAGCAGCGTCACCAGCATGACATTGCTCGCGCCCGAGCGCCGGATGATCTGAAAGAACACGATGTAGGCGAGCGCCGTCGACAGGGTGGCCAGGCCAAGCACAGCCAGCCACGTCATGGCGCCGGGCATCGGCAGATGCCACGGCTGTTCCGCGGCACCGGCGACCACCGCCATCATCACTGTCGACGCCATCAGCTGAAACGTCGCCGTGCCGAGTGGCGGTGAGTCCTTCAGCAGCCGCCGCGCCGCGAGCGCCGCAAAGCCGTAACTGAGGGCGCCGCCGAGGCAAAGCAGGATGCCGAGCCCCTGCCCCGTCCGCGTCTCGATGCCCCATCCGCGGAGGATGACCACGCCGGCGACACCCAGAGCGACCCCGGCCAGGCGCCGCATCTGCAGTGCTTCCTCGCCAGCCGCGGCCATGACGAGCACCGTGAACAGCGGCGTCGTCGCATTCAGGATCGACGCCAGCCCGCTCGGGATGAAGGTCTGGCCGATCACGATCAGCGAGAACGGGATGACGTTGTTGAGCAGACCGATTGCGACGAACGGCTTCCAGCCGATCATTCCCCTGGGAAGGCCGATGCCTTGCATGCGGAGCAGCGGCAGCAGCATGGCCGCGCCGAGCGCGACACGCAAAAACACCAGTGTCAGCGGCGGCAACTCGCGCAACGCCGCGCCATTGAAGAAGAACGAGCCGCCCCACAGCACCGAGAGCACAGCGAGGAGCGACCAGTCTCGCGCGTCGATCCGGTTGTCGTTCGGGGGCATGGGGTTCACGTCAGCGGCCTGTCCCGCAGGGCTAGGACAGCCCGGTGAGCAGTGCCACCCGATTTCCGATACCAACCCAATGCTCGGAAGAAACGGAGCGAGCGAAGCTGCCCAATGTGATGCGCGGCTACGACGGCTTTTTCGGCCGCGACACCAGCTCGATCATCCGCCCTTCGTCCTCGTCGGGCATGACGGCTTTCGCCTGCGCATAGGACTCGACCGCGGCGCGCGACACCAGCGGCCTGTCGGCGAGCAGGCTCTCGGCGAGCTTGACGGCGTAGGCGGCATCCTTGTGCCGCAGCGCTGCGGTGAACGTCGCACCGGAAAAATCGCGGGCGACCATGCGCTTCGAATGCCGCTGCACTTGCGGGCTTGCGGCGACGCCCGCTTGGATCGACTCCAGAACCAGCTTCATGTCGAGCCCGGCCTGCTCGGCAATCGCAAGCCCTTCGGCAAGGCCGGCGATCTGGATCGCGCCCAGGAGATTGTTGATGAGCTTGTAGACGGTGCCTGACCCGACCGCGCCGAAATGACGGATAGTCGAGCCGATCGGCTCGAGGAACGGCCGCGCGCGTTCGAGATCGGCGGCGTCGGCGCCGACCAGCAGCGTAAGCTTCCCGGCGGCTGCCGCGTCCGGCAAACCCGTCACGGGGCAGTCGATGTAGATCAGCCCGCGCGCATTCAGCTCGCGGCCCATCTCGCGGGCGTGGTCATGGGAGACCGTGGAGCATTCGATCGCGATGGTGCCGGCTTTGGCCGTCTTGGCCGCGCCTTCCGGCCCGAGCCAGACCGCGCGCGAGGCCTCGTCGTCGGCCACCATGGTCACGACCGCATCGGCATCGATCGCGGCGTCTTCCGGCGAGGTCGCCCAAAGCGCGCCGCGCGCGATCAGGTCCTCCGCCTTGGCCTTGCTGCGATTCCACAGCGTCACCGTGAAGCCGGCATCGAGATAGCGGCCGGCCATCCCGTGGCCCATGCGTCCAAGCCCGATGAAGGCGACGCGTGTCATGGCTAGTCCACGTCCTCGACGTCGCCCGCGGTGGTGCCGAAAGCGCGCTGCGCCAGCGTCGCCGCCATGAACTCGTCGAGATCGCCGCCGAGCACGCCCGACGTGTCGGAGGTCTGCACGCCCGTGCGCAGGTCCTTCACCATCTGGTAGGGCTGCAGCACGTAGGAGCGGATCTGGTGGCCCCAGCCGATATCGGTCTTGGCGGCCTGGTCGGCGGCCGCCTTCTCCTCGCGCTTCTTCAGCTCGATTTCGTAAAGGCGCGCGCGCAGCATGTCCCAGGCCTGCGCCCGGTTCTTGTGCTGGGAGCGGCCGGCCTGGCAGACCACCGCGACGCCAGTCGGGATGTGGGTCAGGCGCACCGCGGATTCGGTCTTGTTGACGTGCTGGCCGCCTGCGCCGCCCGAGCGCATGGTGTCGACGCGGACGTCGGATTCCTTGATGTCGATCTTGATGCTGTCGTCGATGACGGGGAACACCTGCACGCTCGAGAACGAGGTGTGGCGCCGCGCGTTGGAATCGAACGGCGAGATACGGACGAGGCGGTGCACGCCCGCTTCGGTCTTCAGCCAGCCATAGGCGTTGTGGCCGGAGACCTGGATGGTCGCCGACTTGATGCCGGCCTCTTCGCCCTCGGACTCTTCGAGATACTCGACCTTGAAGCCGTGCGTTTCGGCCCAGCGCGTATACATGCGCAAGAGCATCTGCGCCCAGTCCTGGCTCTCGGTACCGCCGGCGCCGGCATGGACTTCGAGATAGGAATCGAAGCGGTCGGCTTCGCCCGACAGCAGCGCCTCGAGCTCGCGCCGCGCGACTTCCTTCTTGAGGTTCTTCAGCGCGGCTTCGGCTTCGGCCACGACGCCGTCATCGCCCTCGGCTTCGCCGAGCTCGATCATGCCGATGTCGTCTTCAAGCTCCTGCTCGACCTTGCCGATGCCCGACAGCGAGTCCTCAAGCGAGGTTCGCTCCTGCATCAGCTTCTGGGCCTTCTGAGGATCGTTCCAGAGGTTGGGATCTTCTGCGAGCTTGTTCAGCTCGGCGAGGCGTGCCGTCGATTTCTCGACGTCAAAGATGCCTCCTCAGCAGCCCGACTGACTGCTTGATCTCTTCTACCAACCGTTCGATTTCGGCGCGCATGTCGTTCTCTGATGTCGCGGAATCCCGCGTGCAATTGAGATTGGGATGTAGCGGCGGCGGCTGCAAAGCGCAACCGCCGGAGCCGCGATCGTCTGGCTTGTCCTAAGCCTTAGTAGAGGCCACCAGTGCCCGGCCGCATGAAGAAGCCGGAGTCCGGCTGCTGCTGCTGCGAGGCCGGCATGCCGCCGCCGCGTCCGTCGGCGTCAGCAACGCCGATGACCGAATAATTATCCGGCGGCGCCGTACCCGGCTTGAAGGCTTCGAGGATGGTTCCGCCGGTCTCGCCGGGGCCGGCGCGCATGCCGGTCTTGGAGACGACGCGGACCAGCTTGATGCCGGCCGGCACCTTGAACGGAACCGCGGGCTTGTCGGCGAGCGCGAGCTTGAGGAAATCGCGCGCGATCGGCGCTGCCAGATGGCCGCCGGTCGCTGCGTTGCCCTTACCGAGCGCGCGCGGCTTGTCGTAGCCCATATAGATCGCAACCGCGACGTCGGGCGAGAAGCCGACGAACCAGGCGTCCTTGGCCTCGTTGGTGGTGCCGGTCTTGCCGGCGATCGGCTTGCCGACCTCCTTCACCACGGTCGCAGTACCGGCCTGCACCACGCCTTCCATCAGCTCGGTGATCTGATAGGCGGTCATGGAATCCAGCACCTGCTCGCGGCGGTCGATCAGCTGCGGCTCGGCCTGGTTCTTCCAGCCGCCGGGCGCGTCGCAGCCGCGGCATTCGCGCTGGTCGTGCTTGAAGATGGTGTGACCGTAGCGGTCCTGGATGCGGTCGATCAGCGTCGGCTTCACGCGACGACCGCCATTGGCGAGCATCGAATAGGCCGTGACCATGCGCATCGCCGTCGTCTCGCCGGCGCCGAGCGCGTAGGAGAGATAGTTCGGCAGCTCGTCATAGACGCCGAAGCGGCGGGCATATTCGCCGATCAGGGGCATGCCGATGTCCTGCGCGAGGCGCACCGTCACGGTGTTGAGCGACTGCCGCAGCGCGTTGCGCAGCGTCACCGGTCCCTGGAACTTGCCCGAGGAGAAGTTTTCAGGCCGCCACACGCCGGCGCCCTGCCCCTGATCGATTTCGATCGGCGCATCGAGCACGACGGTCGACGGCGTGTAGCCGTTGTCGAGCGCGGCCGAATAGACGATCGGCTTGAACGACGAGCCCGGCTGCCGGTAGGCCTGCGTCGCGCGGTTGAACTGGCTCTGGTCGAACGAGAAGCCGCCGACCATCGCGAGCACGCGGCCGGTCCACGGATCCATCGCCACCATCGCGCCGGACACTTCGGGGATCTGGCGCAGGCGGTACTGGCCTTCGACCGGCTGTCCTTCCTTGGTGTAAAGCGGATCGGCGTAGATCACGTCGCCGGGCTGCAGCACCTGCGCCACCGAGGTCGGGGTCCTGCCCTTGGCGTTGCCCTGGGCCGCCCTCGCCCAGCGTACGCCGTCGACGGTGACGAGACCGGTCTCGCGCTGCTTGCTGATGGCGCCGCCGAGCTCGCGGCTCGGCTGGAAGCCGATACGCGCCGACTGGTCGCTGGTCTCCAGCACCACCGCCATGCGCCACGGCGAGATGTCGGACAGCGACTTGATCTCGGCGAGCTTCACACCCCAGTCACCGGAGATATCGAGCTTGCTCATGGCGCCGCGATAGCCCTGCTGCTCGTCATAGTTCACGAGCCCGGCAACCATGGCCTTTCGCGCCATGACCTGGATCTTCGGATCGAGCGTGGTGCGGACGGACAGACCGCCTTCGTAAAGCTTCTTCTCGCCGTAACGCTCGAAGATGTCGCGGCGGACTTCCTCGGCGAAATATTCGCCGGCGAAGGTGTGGGCGCCGTTGGAACGGTTGGTGACGGCCAGCGGCTCCTTGCGCGCCTTGTCGGCGTCGGCCTGCTTGATCCAGCCGTTCTCCAGCAGACGGTCGATCACGTAGTTGCGGCGCTCGATGGCGCGGTCGCGGTTACGCACCGGATGCAGCGTCGCCGGCATCTTCGGCAGCGCGGCCAGATACGAGGCCTCCGCCACCGTCAGCTCGTTCACCGACTTGTCGAAATAAACCAGCGAGGCGGCCGCGATGCCGTAGGCGCCGAGGCCGAGATAGATCTCGTTCAGATACAGCTCGAGGATCTTGTCCTTCGAGTAGGTCTTCTCGATGCGCATCGCCAGCAAGGCTTCCTTGATCTTGCGCGAGAAGGAGACCTCGTTGGTCAGAAGGAAGTTCTTGGCGACCTGCTGGGTGATCGTCGAGGCGCCCTGCGGACGGCGGTTGGAGCCGAAGTTCTGCAGGTAGAGCACGCCCGCGCGCGCCATGCCGGTGTAGTCGATGCCGCCATGCTCGTAGAAATTCTTGTCCTCGGCCGCGAGGAAGGCGTTGATCACGAGCTTCGGTACCGCCTGGATCGGCAGGTACAACCGCCGCTCCTTGGCGTATTCGCCGAGCAGCGAACCGTCGACCGCGTGAACGCGGGTCATCACCGGCGGCTCGTAATCCTGAAGCTGAGAGTAATCGGGCAAGTCCTTGGAGAAATGCCAGATCAGGCCTGCCACGGCCCCGACACCGACAAGGAACACCACCGTTCCCGCGGCGAACAGGAAGCCCATGAACCGCACAAGCAAGCGCATTATGTGTTTATCCGTTCAAACTCTGGATCAGCCCAGTATCAGCCCCATCGGACCTAAAAACTGGCACCCGAAACTGGCGCCAACCTCACGTCGCGAACTCACCGGCCTACGCAATCACATCAAGGCCGGGCCTAAAGACGCTTGCCGAGCGGGATTCTCTCCGATTCCGGAACCCCCTGCGGCGTTTTTATAAAGCGTCCGCTGTGGCCAAACTAGGGCCTTTGCGGCAGGACGGAAAAACCCGTCTTCAACTCGACGCGCCCCGGGTCGTCAATTCGACGATCCCCGGGTCGTCAATTTGACGATCCCGCAGTCGCCAGCCGTTTGGCCAGGAAACCGTCGATCGCCTGCGCCATCGAGCCCACGGCCTTGGACCGCCAGCCCTCGGACACCAGATGCTCGAGGTCGCCCTTGTTGGAGACGTAGCCGATCTCGACCAGCACCGAGGGTACGTCCGGCGCCTTCAACACCCGGAAACCGGCCGATTTCAGCGGATGCTTGTGCATTCGCACCGTCGACTTCATTTCGCCCATCAGAAGATGGGCAAAACGGTTTGAAAATGTGCGGGTTTCCCGCTGCGTCAGGTCGATCAGGATGTCGGCGACATCGGTCGGCTCCTCCGCGAGGTTGAAGCCGGCGATCGCGTCCGCGCGGTTTTCAGCGTCGGCCAGACGCTGGGCCTCGGCGTCGGAAGCCTTGTCGGACAACGTGTAGATGGTGGCGCCCTGCGCATCGCCCTCGGCTCGCGGCAGTGCGTCGGCATGGATCGAGACGAACAGCGCTGCCTTGAGGTTGCGGGCGACCTTGACCCGGTCGTTGAGGGGGATGAACGTGTCGTCGTCCCGCGTCAGCACCACGCGATACTTGCCGGCCTTTTCCAGCCGGTCGCGCAGCGACACGGCGAAGGCCAGCACCAGGTTCTTCTCGCTCTCGCCGCTCGATTGCGTGCCGTTGTCGATGCCGCCATGGCCGGGATCGATCACGACAACCGGCCTGCCGTCAGCCTTCTGCTGTACCGCTTCGGGGGCTGCCGCGGCGGGAACCGTTTTCGGCGGCGCATCGGCGATGGCAGGCCGCAACTCGGGGCGGTTCTCGGGAGCCAGCGCCTGCACGAAGGCGGCACGGTCGACTTCTTCCAGTTCGAGCACCAGCCGGGCCGGCTGGCCGTTGGCTGCTTCCACCACATAGGAATTTGCGATTTTGGCCGGTCCCGCCAGGTCGAACACGATTCGCGAGCCGCCGGGCATGACCAGGCCATAGCGGAAGGCCTTGACCAGGCCCCGTCCCGCGATCCCGGTGCCCGCAGGCAGCTGGAAATTGACCTGCGGCACGTCCACCACCACCCGGTAAGGGTCGGCGAGCGTCACGGCACGGAAGGTGACGGTCTGGTCGAGATCGAGGATGAAGCGGGTCTGCTTGCCATCGCCGGCGAGCCGGGCACCCGAGGCGATTGGAAAATTCCCTACCGCAACAGAGGGTTGCGGCTGTCCTTCCGCCGCGCTCAGACGCGAGGAATCGGCATACGGCAATGCTGCAGCGCACAACAACGCGCATCCCAGCAAAACCCATTGATTTGTGCGGCTCGCCACCGATTCCGTGCCTCCGAGCAGCCTTTTTAACGCAATAGAACCACAGGGTTAAACGATCCTTAATGACAGAATCGCGAAACTCGCTGACTGTGACCGCCGTGCGACGCTCCCTTGCACGGCTGGCCCATTCCTCGTATGTACGGAATGCTGACGGCCGATATTTCCGGTTGTGTCGCATTCAGCCTCCCGGTGCAGCGCCGGAGCTCCCAAGATTTGGGAATTCCAGCGTTTTCCGTTCTCCTCCAAGACCAGCGCGGTGCGCGGCAACGAGGTGGAACGGGCCAAGCCCCGGCGGCGGACGGTCCCCGGATACCACTTGCGTGTCCGGGACGGTTCTGACAGCGGCGTAACCCATTACCCGGTCCCTTGATCCCAAGGGGGCGGTTCGTGATCCCCCAGGGCGAGCGCGCTCGCGCCATGCCTGGCCAGCAGCAACTGATTGAGGGGCGGCCTCGCCGCCCAATGTTTCATACGGGCCGACGCTTGATGCGCCAGACTGTGCCGACGAACTCTGAAGGATCATTCGCGACGCTGCGGAGTGACAAACCCGCGCGCCGCCATGGTCCTGAAGCTTCCGGTTCGGCAAGGCGCGAGAGACGGCGTTTCGGCCTTCCCCTCACCCCCGAATCAGGTGGACCGTCGCGTCACCCGGCAGCGCAGTTTGCGCCCACGGTGAGTCGCGCCCGCCGCCGCCAAGAGTTAAGACATGCCCAACAAGATGTTGATCGATGCCACCCACCCGGAAGAGACCCGGGTCGTTGTGGTCCGCGGCAATCGCGTCGAAGAGTTTGATTTCGAGACCGCGCAACGCAAGCAACTGCGCGGGAACATCTATCTCGCCAAGGTCACGAGGGTCGAACCCTCCCTGCAGGCCGCCTTCGTTGAATATGGCGGCAACCGCCACGGCTTCCTCGCCTTCAGCGAAATCCATCCTGACTACTATCAGATCCCGGTTGCCGACCGGCAGGCGCTGATCGAGGCCGAGGAACAGGCCCATCGCGAAGCCGAGGAAGAGAGCGAGAACCGCTCCCACGGCCGCCGCCGCTCGCGCCACCGCAACGCCCGCCGCCGCGGCCATGGCGAGCGCGTGCGCAGCGAGATCGTCGAAGGTCTCGACGCAAATGGCGATCCCGCCGCCCAGCCGGTCGAGGGCGAAGCCCCGAACGCCGAGGGTGCGCCGCTCGAGGGCGAGCACCTGCACGCCGATGCCGGCGAGCACGGCCACGAGCATCACGACCACGACCATGGGGATCATGACCACCACGATCATGATCACGAAGCGCATGCGCACGATGACCATCACCACGCCCATGCCGACGATCATGCGCATGACCACGACCATGGTCACGATGATCATGACCACGACCATGCCAGCGAGACGCCCGCCGCTGTCGCTGCGGTCGGCGCAGAACCCGTGGTCGCGACCGAAACCGCTGCCGAGCCGCAGCAGGCCGAAACCTTCGAAGCTCAGACCTCCGAGCCGCACGCCGAGGCTCTCGCCGAAGCCGTGACGGCAGCGACCGAGCCGGCTGATGCCGTGTACGGCGAGAGCGGTGAAGCACCGCATGCCGAAGCCGCGGATGCAGCCGGCGAAGACGACGACGAGGACGAGGACGACGGCGAGGAAGCCGAAGAGGAAGTCGTCGAGTCCGTCGGCGGTGACGACGTGCTGGAGGAAGTGCCGGAGCGCACCTTCCGCCCGCGCCGCCAGTACAAGATCCAGGAAGTCATCAAGCGCCGCCAGGTCATGCTGGTGCAGGTCGTCAAGGAAGAGCGCGGCAACAAGGGCGCGGCGCTCACGACCTATCTGTCGCTCGCCGGCCGTTACGCCGTCCTGATGCCGAACACCGCGCGCGGCGGCGGCATCAGCCGCAAGATCACCAGCGCGCAGGATCGTTCGCGTCTCAAGGAAGTCGTGCAGGACCTCGACGTGCCCGAGGGCATGGGCATCATCCTGCGCACCGCAGGCGCCTCCCGGACCAAGCCCGAGATCAAGCGCGATTTCGAGTACCTGATCCGGATGTGGGAGACGGTGCGCGACCTGACGCTGAAGTCGCAGGCCCCGACCCTCGTCTATGAGGAAGGCTCGCTGATCAAGCGCTCGCTGCGCGACCTCTACAACAAGGAGATCGACGAGATCCAGGTGGCCGGCGATGGCGGCTACCGCGAAGCGCGCGACTTCATGAAGATGCTGATGCCCGCCAATGTCAGCGCGGTGAAGCAGTATCGCGACGGACAGCCGCTGTTCTCGCGCATGGGCGTCGAGAGCCAGCTCGATGCGATGTTCTCGCCGACCGTACAGCTGCGCTCCGGCGGCTATATCGTGATCAACCAGACCGAGGCGCTGGTCTCGATCGACGTCAACTCCGGCCGCTCGACCCGCGAGCACCATATCGAGGACACTGCGCTCAAGACCAATCTGGAAGCGGCCGAAGAGGTCGCCCGCCAGCTCCGCCTGCGCGACCTCGCCGGCCTGATCGTCATCGACTTCATCGACATGGACGAGAAGCGCAACAACCGGGCGGTCGAGCGCAAGCTGTCCGATTGCCTGCGGCAGGACCGCGCCCGCATCCAGGTCGGCCGCATCTCGCATTTCGGCCTTCTGGAGATGTCGCGCCAGCGCATCCGCGCCAGCGTGCTCGAGAGCTCGACCGATCCCTGCCCGCATTGCGGCGGCACCGGCCATGTTCGCTCGGTGTCCTCGGTGGCGCTGCAGCTCTTGCGCGGCCTCGAAGAGATCCTGATGAAAGGCGCGACCCACAACCTCGTGGTCCGCACCCGCACCGACGTCGCGCTCTATGTGCTGAACCACAAGCGCGGCCATCTGCGCGATCTCGAAAACGGCTTCAAGGTCACCCTGGCCGTCATCGCCGATCCCAGCGTCAGCGGCCCGCAGGCCTATCTGATCGACCGCGGCGAGCAGGTGCACACGCTCGAAGCCGCCAAGGCGCTGTTGGCAGCTCAGGCGGCCGCGAGCCCGCCGCCGCTGGTCGAAGAGGCCTATGACGACGAGGAGTTCGATCCGGAGCTGGAATCCGAGATCGAAACCGAAGAGACCGAAGGCCTCGCTGAAGAGCAGGCTGGCGAAGCGACCGCCGAGCAGGACGGCCAGCGCCGCAAGCGCCGCCGCCGCCGCCGCGGCCGCGGTGGCCAGCGCGACGGCGAGCTGCGCGAGGACAGCGCACCCACGCCTCCCGAGCCGGCCATGGCTGCCGGCGAAGGCGAGGATGAATCCGAGGCCGAGCAGGACGGCGAGGAAGGCGAGGAGCAGTCCGCCCGTGGCGAGCAGCAGGGCGGCGGCGAGCGCCGGCGCCGGCGCGGTCGCAGAGGTGGACGCCGCCGTCGTGGCGGTAACGAGGAAGGTCTTGCCGGCTCCATCGGCGACGAGCTCGCGGCAAACGCGGCGCCGGAAGCGAGCGAGGCGGTTGCCGATTTCGACGGCGACAGCGGCGATGCCGCGCCCTCGATCGCGCAGGCCGACTACGCCGCCGAGCCGCAAGTCACTCAACAGGATGCTCAGCCCGACTACCGCACCGAGGTTCTGCCCGCGACGCCGGTCGCACCGGAGCCGGCGCCCGTCGCCGCCGTCGTGGAAGAAGAGCCCGCCGACGACAAGACCGCGCGGCGCCGCTCCACAGTCCGGGAAAAGGTGAGCTTCATGTCGAGCAGCGCGAGCGAGCCGGCAGCACCGGTTGCCGCAGCGCCGGAGCCGGTTGCTCCGCCCGCACCGGCCCCCGAGCCCGCGCCGGAAGCGGCCAGCGAAACGCCGGCCGCACCACGCCGCGCCGGCTGGTGGTCCCGCCGCTTCGGCGGCGGCGAATAAGCCCACCACAGAATAAAGAAACGCCCGGCCAAGCCGGGCGTTTTTCGTTTCAGCGCTCGCAATATTGCTACGACGGCAGCTCGTCATCCCCGAGCGGCGCGACGTCGCGCGCGGCGATCTGGCGAAGCTGATCGTAGAGATCGGGCGCCTCGCTGGTGCAGAGACAGACGCCTGTTGCGGAAGGCCCCTCGCCGGCATTGAGATATGCGTGGCCCATGGTGCTGTCGATGTACATGCCGTCGCCCTCGCCCAGAATCTCGGGCGCATAGAACTCGGTGTGGACGGCGACGCGTCCGCGCGTCACCACGAAATACTCCTCGCCGGCATGGCGCAGCAGCGGTCCAAACTCCTCCAGCGAGCGCGCGCGGACTTCGGCCACGATCGGCACCATGCGTTTGCCGATCAGGTCGGTGCATTGATAGGTGTAGGTGTAGAACTTCGTGGTGATCACCTGGCCCTGTCCGGCCCGGCTGATGCTCCGCCGCGCGGTGACCGGCCGGCCCTGCGCAGGCGTCGCGACCGCCGGATTGAACAGCTCGGCGATCTCCATCTTGAGGCCCGAGGTGAGCTGGAGCAGCTTGTCGTAAGTCAGCGACATCAGGCCGTTCTCGACCTTCGACAGGGTCGAGAGCGCCATGCCGGTCCGCTCGGCCACCTGCTTGAGCGTCAGGCCGCGCGCCTGACGGGCGGCCTTGAGGCATTGGCCGAGCTGGGAATTGGCAATTTCTGGGGTCGTGGTCTCGCTCATGTTGCAATGCTAGCACGGCCGCGGAAAAATAGTTGATCGATCGGCCTAAACTTTTCGGCCGATACTAGCCAGATCGGTCCTATTTGCGAGCCGGTAGGCCCGTCTCGGCCGCCATCTCGCGCACGAAACAGGGAGGATCGCGATTATTAATGCGTCGCCTTCGCTTTCCGATATGCTAAATCGTTTTCATAATCTGAAAGGGAGCGTCCGTGTCCGGACTTTGCGATTCCAGCGCCGTTGAGCTGCGCCGCCTGCTGTCTGCCAAGGCGATCTCGCCTGTCGAGCTGCTCGACGCCTGCCTGTCGCGCATCGCCGCCGTCAACGGCGCCATCAACGCCGTCGTGACGCTGGACGAACCGGGCGCACGCGCCGCCGCGAAGGCGGCGGAGGCGGAAATTCTGCGCGGCGAGGATCGCGGCGCGCTGCATGGGCTGCCGGTCCTGATCAAGGACACCCAGGACACCGCCGGGATGCGCTCCACCTATGGCAGCCCGCTGTTGCGCGACAACGTGCCGGTCGCCGACCAGGGCTCGGTCGCGCGCTTGCGCGCGGCCGGCGCCATCATCTTCGGCAAGACCAACACGCCGGAATGGGCGGCAGGCGGCAACACCCGCAACCCCGTGTTCGGCGCCACCGGCAATCCGTTCGATCCGATGCGCTCGGCGGCCGGCTCCTCCGGCGGCTCGGCGGTGGCGCTCGCCTGCGGCATGGCCCCGCTCGCCTCGGGCTCCGACACCGGCGGGTCCTTGCGCAATCCGGCCGGCTTCTCCGGCATCGTCGGCATGCGTCCGTCCTACGGCCTCGTGCCCAGTGAAAAGCGCATCTTCGGCTGGTCGAACCTGTCGACCGACGGACCGATGGCGCGCAACGTCGCCGACACCGCGCTGATGCTCTCGGTGATGGCGAGCGACGATGCCCGCGATCCGCTCGCCTATACCCTGCCCGGTGAGCCCTTGCGCGCGCGGGCCGAGCGCTGGGCCGTGCCGCGCCCCGCCGATCTCGGCAAGCTGCGTCTCGCCTTCACCGAAGACTTCGGCTTCGCACCGACCGAGCAGGCGATCCGCCGCGTGTTCCGCCATCGCGTGAGCAAGCTCGCGCCGCTGTTCGCCGAAAGCCGCGAGGCCACGCCCGACTGCACCGGCGCGGACGACGCCTTCGCCGTGCTGCGCGCCGGCATGTTCCTGGCGACGCATGGCAAGAATTACAAGGAACGTCCCGAAATGCTCGGCCCCAACGTCCGTGCCAATGTCGAGGAAGGCCTCGGCTACACGCTCGAGGACCACGCGCGCGCCTCTACGATCCAGACGCGGATCTATCGCGCCTGGCAGGCCTTCTTCGCAAATTGCGACGTGCTGATCAGCCCGACCATCACGCTCAGCCCGCGTCCCTGGTCCGAGCTCTATCCCGCCGAGATCGACGGCGTGCCGACCAAATCCTATTTCCACTGGCTCGCGCTCGCCTACGCCGTGACGCTTCCCGGCCATCCCGCGATCAGCATTCCGCTGGGTCTTGATGAGGCCGGCATGCCCTTCGGCCTCCAGATCGTCGGCCCGCGCGGCGGCGATGCCATCGTGCTCGCGGTCGCCGCGAGCATCGAAGCTGCGTTCGCGAACGATGCGCAATTGTGCCGGCCCGTGCCCGACCTCGCACGGCTCACTGCCGCGCCGCCATTGTCGGCCGCGCCCGATTTTCTCACCTGGGAATGACCCGGGTCTGACAGGAGACTTCGTCCGATGCAAAGCGCGATCATTCTCGGCGGCGGCATGGTCGGTGTGGGTGCGGCGCTGCACCTGCAGCGGCGCGGCTGGGCCGTTACGCTCGTCGACCGCAGGGAGCCCGGCCGCGAGACCAGCTACGGCAATGCCGGGATGATCCAGGCCGAAGCCGTGCGCCCCTACCCGATGCCGCGCGACCTCGCCACGCTGGTCAAGATCGCGACCGGCCGCACCAACGATGTGCGCTACAGCCTGTCCTCGCTTCACCGCCATATCGAGCCGCTGCTGCGCTACTGGTGGCATTCGGCGCCGAAGCGGCATCGCGAAGCCATCGTCGGCTGGGCGCGCCTGATCGGCTATGCGACGAGCGAGCATGACATCCTCATTCGCGAGGCTCACGCCGACAATCTGATCCGCCGTGCCGGCTACCGGGCGCTGTACCGCGACGCCGCCGCCCTTGAGCACTCGGTCAAGGACGCGGAGCAGGATGCGCGCGAGTTCGGCGTGAATTTTCGCGTGCTGTCCGGCAGCGAATTGACCAAGGCCGAGCCGATCCTGCGCGACGATCTACCGGGCGCCATCCACTGGCTCGACACCTGGACGGTGTCCGATCCCGGTGCGCTGGTAACGGCCTATGCCGAGCTGTTCGTGCGGCTCGGCGGCCGGATCGTGCTCGGTGATGCGCAAAGCCTGCAGCAGACCGCGACCGGCTGGTCGGTCGACACCGATCAGGGGCGCATCGACGCCGCCCACGCCGTCGTGACGCTCGGACCATGGTCGCCCGATCTGCTCTACAAGTTCGGCTATCGCATCCCGCTGGTGCGCAAGCGCGGCTACCACATGCATTACAGCGGCGGTGCCTCGCTCGATCTGCCGCTTGTGGACAAGGGCAACGGCTACGCCATGGGACCGATGGCCAAGGGCATCCGCATCACCACCGGCGCCGAACTGACGGGCCCGGATGCGCTCGCGACACCCGTGCAGCTCGAAAGCGCCGAAGCCTCCGCCCGCGAGCTGATCGATCTCGGCAAGCGCGCCGAGCCCGACCCGTGGTTCGGCACCCGCCCCTGCACGCCCGACATGCTGCCGGTGCTCGGCCAGGCGCCGCGCCACCCCGGCCTCTGGATGAATTTCGGCCACGGCCACCAGGGCTTTACGCTCGGACCTGCGACCGGTCGCCTGCTCGCGGAGATCATGAGCGGCGAGACGCCGTCGATCGATCCCGCGCCTTACCGGCCGGAGCGGTTCTAACGGTCGGCGTTCGCGGCGAGCACCGCGAGCGCAGCGGACAGGCGCAGCAACGGATCGTCCCATTCACGCGGGGTGCGCTGCCGGAACAGCCGCATGGTCGGATACCACGGACTGTCCTCGCGCTCGCGCAGCCAGCGCCAGTCGAGCGCGTAAGGCGTCAGCATCCACACGGTGCGTCCCAGCGCGCCGGCGAGATGCGCCACCGACGTGTCGACGGCGATGACGAGATCGAGCGCCGCCACGGCCGCCGCAGTGTCGGCAAAATCGCCGAGCGCGGGCGCAAGGTCGATGACGTCCTTGCCGAGCGCGGCCAGCACCTCGGCATCCCCGGGCCGCGGCTCCTTCTGCAAGGAATAGAGCTGCACGCCCGGCATCACGAGCCGCGGCAGCACGGCTTCGGCTGACAGCGAGCGCTGGCGGTCGCCCTTGTGCCTGGCATTGCCGGCCCAGACCACGCCGACCTTCAGCGCCGTCACATCCGCGAGCGCCGCACGCCAGCGCGACAGCCTTGCGGGATCGGCATGCAGATAGGGAATGTCCGCCGGGATGGTGTCGCGCGTGGTGCCGAAGATGCGCGGCAGGCTCATCAGCGGCAATTGCAGATCGAATGGCGGCAGCGGCGCGCCGCGCGGGATCACGGTGACGTCGGGCAGCTGCCGCAGCAGCGCGGCGAGCGCGGGCTGAACCTGCAGGATGATCCGGCCGCCCAGCGCAGTCACCATCGGCACATAGCGGACGAAATGCAGGGCATCGCCGAGCCCGTATTCGGCGAACAGCAGCAACGTCCGGCCCGCGAGCGGCTCGCCCTGCCATTCCGGCTCGGCGAATACGGGATCGCCGTCCGACAGAGCCTTGCATTTGCGCCGCCAGCGATAGGCCTCGAAGCCATCTGCGTATTCGCCGTTCATCAGCAGGAAATGCGCATGGTTGTACTGCGCGAGCGGCTGCTCCGGATCGAGCGCGATGGCGCGATGCGAGACCGCGAGCGCCTCGTCGATGTCGCCGGCATTGCGCAGCGCGACCGCGAGATTGGCGTGGCCCTTTGCGTAAGCGGGATCGGCGACGACCGCGCAGCGATGCGCGGCGACCGCGTCGTCGGCGCGTTCCTGCTTCTCGAAGATGATGCCGAGATTGGTCCAGGCCGGAGCGTGATCGGGCTTCAGCAGCAGCGCATGCTCGCAGGACGCGATCGCCTCCTCCAGCGCGCCGAGCTCGGAGAGGCAAGCGCCGAGATTGCTGGCGACCACATGATCCGATGCGTCGCGCACAAAGACCCGCCGGTAGACTTCGGCGGCCTCCTGCAGATGACCGGCCTCATGCAGGACGAGACCGAGCAGGCGCCGCGCCGGCACATTGTCCGGCGCGAGCGCGATGGCGCGGCGGTACTGGACGATGGCGTCGTCGAGCGATCCTTGCCGGTAGAGCGCAGCGCCGAGATTGCACAGCACGCCGGGATCATCGGGGTCGATGTCGAGCGCGCGGCGATAGGCCGCCTCCGCCTCGCCGAGCCGCGCCTGGTTGATGAGGAGATTGCCGAGATTGAGCCAAGCCGCGCGATGCGAGGGCTCGCGCGCGATGACCGCACGATAGGCCTCCTCGGCTTCGGTGAGCCGTTCCTGTCCGGTGAGCACGACGGCAAGGTTGAAGCAGGCCCGTGTCAAATGCGCATCGAGCGCCAGCGCGTGGCGGTAGGCCGCCTCGGCCTCGTCGAAGCGCGCGAGCTCGCCGAGCGCCACCGAGCTTGTTGTGCACGGTCGCATCGTCCGGCTGCCGCAGCAGCGCGCGGCGGAACGCCGTCACCGCGCCTTCCTGCTCGCCCTTCAACGCCAGCGCGTCGCCGAGCGTGACGAGCGCCGGCGCATGGTCGGGATCGACGCTGAAGATGCGACCGAGCAGCGCGGCGCCCTCGGCGGCACGGTCGGTGACGAAGGCCGCGACCGCGGCCAGATGCAGCGCCGGCAAATGATCCGGATCGGCCTGCAAAACCCGCGCGCACAGTGCATCCGCCTGATCCGGCCGCCCCGCAGCAAAATGCTCCGCCGCCTGCAACATGATCGGATTTACAGCCGCATTGCCCACAATACCACCCGCCCCTCGACACCTGAGATGCGGGTGAAACGCGCGAGCTCGCAGATTCCGTCAGTCGGCGCGCTCGGCGAGCAGTGTCCTGATGCGCTCGGCGTCCTCGGGCGTCGCCGGGTTGTAGACGATCATGCTGAGATCGGGCCGGCCCTCGACATTGAAGCTCGAATATTCGAACGACATGGTGCCGTGCACGGGGTGGCGCAGCCGCTTGGTGCCGTCGCCATGATGGCGCACGTCGTTGTCGCGCCACAGCGACGCGAATTCCGGACTGGTCCGACACAGCTCGTCGACGAAATCGGCGACATGCGAGACGGCGCCCGCGCGCGCGGCATCGGCCCGGAACGCCGCCACCACGAAGCGCGCCACGCTGTCCCAGTCGTATTGCGCGGCGCGCACGCGCGGATCGCAGAAGATGAAGCGCAGGATGTTGCGCTGTCCCGGCGGGATCGCACCGTAGTCCGTCAGCACGGCGGTTGCCGCCCTGTTCCAGGCGACGACGTCCCAGGTCGCGGTCCGCACCAGCGCCGGGCTGAATGCGAGCGCGTCGAGCACGCGCTGCAGCCGCGGCGAGACGCCCTCGCTCGCCTGGTAGCGGACCTCTGGTGGGCGGCCGAGACCGATCAGGAACAGGTGCTCGCGCTCGACATCGGTCAGCATCAAGGCGCGGGCGATGCGGTCGAGCACGTCGGCCGATGGCGCCCCGCCCCGGCCCTGCTCCAGCCACGTGTACCAGGTCGGGCTGATATTGGCGCGTTGGGCCACCTCCTCGCGCCGCAGGCCGGGCGTGCGCCGTCGGCTGCCGCTGAGGCCGAACGCAGCGGCATCGAGCCGGGTGCGGCGATCCTTCAGATAGGCACCGAGCAGGTTTTCAGACGACGCCGTCTCGCTCATCCTGTTAGCCACTATACCCTGATAAGGTCACTACTTTACCCGGATAAGTCTAACGCAGATGGTCGTCTCCACCAACCTCCTTCGCCAATCCCTGGAGATCTTTCATGCGTGTATTCGTCACCGGCGCCACCGGCTTCGTCGGCTCCGCCGTGGTTCGGGACCTGATCGCTGCCGGCCACCAAGTCACTGGCCTTGCCCGCACCGACGCCGGCGCCGCCGCCCTCGCCGCGATGGGCGCAGCGGTTCATCACGGCTCGCTCGAGGACCACGCGTCCCTGCGCAGCGGCGCGGCCGCCTCCGACGGCGTGCTGCATCTCGCCTTCAACCACGACTTCTCGAGATTCGCGGAGAATTGCGAGCTGGACCGCCAGGCGATCCTCGCGCTCGGCGACGAGCTGAAGAGCTCCGAGCGGCCGCTCATCGTCACCTCGGGTGTGGCGCTGCTCGCGCCGGGACGCCTTGCCACCGAGGACGATGCGTCGGCCCGCCACTTTCCGCGCGTCTCGGAGGCGACGGCCGAAGATCTCATGCAGCAAGGTGTCCGCACCGGCATCGTGCGGCTACCGCCCACCACCCATGGCGAGGGCGACCACGGTTTTGTCCCGCGCCTGATCGCGATCGCCCGGGAGGAAGGCGCTGCGGCCTATATCGGTGACGGCAACAACCGCTGGCCGGCCGCGCACCGCTTCGACGCAGCGCGTGTCTACCGGCTCGCGCTCGAGCAAGGCGCATCCGCGCGCCGCTATCACGCCATCGCCGAGGAAGGCGTGCCCTTCAAGGCGATCGCGGAGGTGATCGGAAAACGGCTCGGCGTGCCCGTGGTCTCGAAATCTCCAGACGAGGCGGAAGCCCATTTCGGCTGGTTCGCGCGGTTTGCCGCCGTCGACGTCCCGACCTCCAGCGCGAAGACGCGCGCTGCGCTCGGCTGGACGCCCAGAGAAAAAGGGCTGATCGAGGATCTCGACCAGCCCTACTATTTCAAGGTCTGACGGCGCACAGCGCCGTTAGATCCGGATCAGTCCGTCGTGATGGCGGTTTCCATGTCCGTCGGATCGATCTGCCTGGCAAGGGCAGTATTGAGCTTGTCGCGATCGAGCTCGCCTTCCCACCAGGCGACGATCACGCAGGCCACGCCGTTGCCGCAGAGGTTGGTCAGCGCGCGGCACTCGCTCATGAACTTGTCGATGCCGAGCACGATCGCCATGCCCGGCACGAGCCGCGGATCGACCACGGCAAGCGTTGCCGCCAGCGTGATGAAGCCCGCACCGGTGATGCCGGACGCCCCCTTCGAGGTCAGCATCGCCACGACCAGGATCGTGAGCTGCTGGCTGAAGCTGAGGTCGAAGCCGAGCGCCTGCGCGATGAACAGCGTCGCCAGCGTCATGTAGATGTTGGTGCCGTCGAGGTTGAACGAATAGCCCGTGGGCACCACGAGGCCGACCACCGACTTGGAGCAGCCGAGACGCTCGAGCTTCTCCATCAAGGACGGCAGCGCGCTTTCCGACGACGAGGTGCCGAGCACGATCAGCAGCTCGTCCTTGATGTAGGCGAGGAACTTGAAGATCGAGAACCCCGCCATGCGCGCGATGATGCCGAGCACGACGAACACGAACAGCGCCGCGGTGACGTAGAACGTCGCGATCAGGCCGATCAGGTTGAGGATCGCGCCGGTGCCGAACTTGCCGATGGTGTAGGCCATCGCGCCGAACGCACCGATCGGCGCCGCGCGCATCACGATGGAGATGACGCCGAACACCGCATGCGCGGCATCGTCGATGAAGCTGCGGATGGTGTGGCCGCGCTCGCCCAGGCTCATGATCGCGAAGCCGAACAGCACCGAGAACAGCAGCACCTGCAGGATCTCGCCTTGCGCGAACGCGCCGACCACGGTGTCCGGAATGATGTGCAGCACGAAGTCGACCGACTTCTGGCCGGCCGCCTGCTTGGCGTAGTTGGCGACGGCCGCCTCGTTCGCTGCCGCGTTGCCGAAGCCCGCGCCCGGCCGCACCAGATTGCCGATCAGGAGGCCGATCACCAGCGCGAAGGTCGAGACGACCTCGAAATAGACCAGCGCCTTGACGCCGATGCGTCCGACCTTCTTGGCGTCCTGGATGTGGGCGATGCCCGAGACCACGGTGCAGAAGATGATCGGGGCGATCACCATCTTGATCAGCTTGATGAAGCCGTCGCCGAGCGCCTTGATCCACTCGTTGGTGGCGACCGAGGGCCAGAGCCAGCCGACAATGGCGCCGAGCACGATGGCGATCAGCACCTGGACATAGAGGACTTTGTACCACGGCTTGGCCGCGCTTGGCGCGACCGGCGTTCCCGCCGTCATCGTTGTCGTCGTCATCGTCTCACTCCCCCTCA
>Ga0102590_1000979_pt1 | contig 49687 bp, 48 predicted proteins | sample AraplaMF_Col_mMF_FD_76859 | JGI IMG/M metagenome (GOLD analysis project Ga0102590, IMG submission 76859) | Arabidopsis root microbial communities from the University of North Carolina, USA - plate scrape MF_Col_mMF | ecosystem: Host-associated > Plants > Roots > Endosphere | place: USA...
GTCAATTACGAAGGCCAGGCGGGCCCGTCGCCGGGCGGCGGGCCCGGCGGCGGTTTCCCGGGCGGCTCGGGCGGGGGCTTCCCCGGAGGTTTCCCAGGGCCGTCCTACCCCTCCCAACGTCAGATCGAGCCGCCGCCGCGAGCGACCCCGCCGGCCCAGAACCCGCCCCAGACGCAGCAGCCTCCAGCCCAGGTTCAATCCGTCGCGCCCGCGCCCGCGCCGCCCGTCGTCGCGGCGTCGCCGCCCGCGCCGTCGGCCGCGCCGCCTAACGCGCCGGCGGGGCCCCCTCCGGGGCCCGGCGGTGATGGACGGCCAGGCCCTGACGGACCGGGACGCGTAGCGGAGCCCATGCGGAACGCCCAGCCCTCCTCCGAGGGCGCGCGGTTCTTGCCGTCGGTCCCGCCCTCGTACGAACCGCCGGTCACGGTCAGGCCTCGGGACAGAGTCGTTTCCGGGTCAACGGCGCGGCCTGCGCCCATGCAGCCCGCGCCGCCCGCGCCGCTCGTGCGCGAAGACGCCGCCGGGCAGGCTCCAGACCCGTTGCCGACGACCGAAACGGAGGCAGACGTCGCGTCGGCCGTGGCTGGCGCGCCCGGAGGCGCCCCTTCAAGCCGGACATGGCCTGCGCCAATTCGACGTGGCCTGTTCGATGCGCGTCCGCCGGGCCATGTCGAAGGCGACTTCATCGCCGCCCGGAAGATCGCGCCGGAGCGATGGGTGGTGGTGCGTCCCAAGCCGGAAGGGTTCCCGAACGCCTGGCAGACGCGGGTCATGCTGTGGTTCTTGATCGCCCTGGCCCTGACGGCGCCATTGGGATGGCTGTTCGCCAGGCGGATCACTGCGCCCCTGCGGGGCTTCGCGGAGGCGGCCGATCGGCTTGGCCGCGATCCCACGGCGCCGGTCCTGGTCGGGGAGGGCGGCGCGGAGATCGGCCGGGCGGCTCGCGCCTTCAACCTGATGCAGGCCCGCCTGCGGCGCTATGTCGATGACCGCACGGCAATGATCGGCGCGATTTCTCATGACCTGCGCACGCCTCTGGCCCGCATGCGCTTTCGAGTGGAACGCACGCCGGACGACGTCCGACCGGCCTTTGAGCGCGATATCGAGCAGATGAACGCGATGATCGAGTCCGTCCTCGTCTTCATGCGCGATCGCTCCGAACTCGCGACCCGGCAGCGGGTCGACTTGCGGTCGGTGCTCGAGGTGGCCGTGGACGACGCGGTGGAAGCCGGCGGAAAGGTGGAACTGGAGCCGGGCGATCAGGCCGAAGCCGAGGTCGATCTGCTGGGCATTCAGCGCGTGTTCGCCAACCTGCTCGACAACGCCTTGAAGTACGGAGATCGCGCCGTCGTACGGCTGCGGCTGGATGGCGTCGAGGCGGTGGTTCAAGTGATCGACTTTGGTCCAGGCCTGCCGCCCGAAGAACTGGATAGGGTCTTCCGACCCTTCTACCGCACGCCGCGAGCGCGGGCGGGCGAGACCCAGGGCGTGGGCCTTGGACTGGCGACCGTCCGTTCGATCGTGCGGGCCCATGGCGGGGATGTCCGCTTGAGTTCGGACAAGGGTTTGATCGCGGAAGTCCGACTGCCTGTCGCCGCTTGAGTTCGAGGTCTGTCGCGGGAACGCCGGGCCTGAGCGTTCGGCGACCGCGGGCCTCGTTCACGATCGGATGCGCTCGCGGCGTCGCCCTTTGGGGAGAGGCAGTCGAAGGTCCACTTCCCGGAAGCGAGCCAAGGTCCGCTGATGGCGCTTCGCCGTCCACATCTAGGTTGGCGGGGCGGCGTGTCTAGCCCGACGCCAAAAGCGCGGCATGGTCTTTCAAGTGCGTGCGGAAAAGGGCGCCATAGTCCGCCATAACGGCATCTCGGACGCTTGGACGCTCGGCCAAGGCGCGTCGCCACGACGCGACATGGTTCAAGCCGCCAAAAATGTCGGGAGGGACGTCGTCTCCCAGGATGTCGAAATACCGGAAGACGGGAGCCGTGACGGCATCGACCATGCTGAAGCCGGCTCCGGCGAAATAGGGCTTGTCCGACAGCACCGCCTCGAAGCGCTCCAGCTTCTTCCTGAGATCGGCGGCTTTGGTCGCGGCGACCGTTTCGTCGACGGCGTTCAGATATCCCCATGCGTCCATCAGCGTCGCGGACGAGAACTCGATCCAGGCCCGGTGTTGAGCGCGCGCTAGGGGGGCTGCGGGATGGATGCCGTGATCGCGATAGGCCTCTTCCAGGTACTCGCAGATGGCCATGCTCTCGAACAATACGACCGCCTGGTCCGCATCACGCTCGACCTTGAGCAACGGCACCTTGCCGGTGGGGGAGATGGCGCGAAACCAGGCCGGCTTGTCGTTCAGGTCGATCTGAACCTGCTCGAAGGGAATGTGTTTTTCGCGCAGCACGATGGCGACCCGTTGCACGAAAGGGCAGAGCGGATGGCTGATCAGCGTCAGTCTGGAGTTCGTCATGGCGACTTCGTTCTGAGAGAGAAAGGAGGCCCAGCTCCACCCGCGTGAAGCTGGGCGCGACGGCTGGCTATTGCGGCGCCTGCAGGAAATCCCGCGTCGAGATCGCATTGCCGTAGCAGGGCTGGATGTTCGGGTTCGTCATCGTCGTTCTCCTGTCGTCTTGTGTCTTCAGCCGTTCAGGGTGCGCCCGCCGTCGACGATGATTTCCGAGCCCACGGTCCAGGCGGATTCATCGGAGGCGAGATACAGCACCGCCTTGGCCACTTCCTCGGGCGAGCCGAAGCGGCCCAGCGGAATGCTTGCGGCGATCGCCTGGGCCATCTGGGCGCGATGGGCGTCCGGAACGCCAAGCTTGTCGTAGAGCGGCGTTTCGACCGGTCCGGGGCTGACGGCGTTGAAGCGAACGCCGCGCCCGATCAGCTCGTTCGAGAGCGTCTTCGACAGACTCAGAAACGCGGCCTTGGTCGCGGCGTAGACCGATGAGTTTGTCGCGCCGACATGGGCGCTGACCGAGGTGTTGAGGACGACGGAGGCGGGGTTGGCCAAGACCGGCAGCAGTGACTGGATCAGGAAGTAGGGGCCCTTGACGTTGATCGCGAAGGAGCGGTCGTAGGCCTCCTCGGTCCAGGCCTCGATGGGCTGCCACACCGACACGCCGGCGTTGATGAAGGCGACATCGAGTTGGCCGTACTCCGCCGCGACGGCCGCGGCCAGGTCGCGTTGCGCCGCGACGTTCGCGGAATCCGCGGCCAGCACGGTGACGTCCGAGCCCAGCTCGGCCCGGGCGCTGGCCAGACTGTCGGGGTTTACGCCCGTGACGATGACGCGGGCGCCCTCGGCGAGGAAGCTCTTGGCGGTGGCCAGACCGATGCCGCTCGTGCCGCCGGTGATGAGGGTGCGTTTGCCGGAAAGGCGAGACATGGAACCATCCTTGAAAACTGTGAGGCGATGCGTTCGGCCTCGTGGTTTGCAAGATGCGCTCATGCTCAAAACAAGATAAGTTGGGCAAATCGCATATGTTTCATACGTCACATGCATGATTGGGCAGGATGGACCGTCTACTCTCCATGGAGTGCTTCGTCAGGACGGTGGAGACGGGCGGCTTTTCGTCGGCCGCGCGAGATCTCGGCCTCAGCCAGCCGAACGTGAGCCGCTATGTGGCGGCCCTGGAGGCCCATCTTCAGCAGCGGCTCTTGCAGCGATCGACCCGAAAGCTGCACCTGACGCCCGAGGGCGAGCGCTACTACGTCGAAGCCCGACGGATTCTCGATGCCGTCAGCGAAGCGGAGTCGGCGCTGAAAAGCGACGTCCGTCCATCCGGTCTGCTGCGTGTCGCCTGCCCCACGGCCTTCGCCCACGCGTTTCTCATGCCGCAGGTGCCAGAGTTTCTGAGGACCTACCCCGACCTCGACCTCGATCTGCAGATTTCCGATCGCTTCGTGAATCTCGTCGACGACGGCGTGGAGCTGGCGTTGCGGATAGGACACCTCAGTGACAGCGCCTTGCGCGCGCGGCGTGTGGGTCTCTTCACCCGCATCTGCGTCGCGGAGACGGGTTATCTGAACGCGCGCGGGACGCCGGAAACCCCGCAAGATCTGAAGCACCATGACTGCATCGTCTATTCCCTGCTTTCGACGGGCGCGACCTGGCGCTTCGCCGATGCCGAGGTTGCGGTGTCCGGTCGCCTTCGCGTGAGCGCGCCAGAGGCGGCCCGGGAAGCCGCCCTGGCCGGCTTGGGCGTCGCGCTTGGCCCGCATTGGCTGTTTGAAGAGGGTCTCAAGACCGGTCGCCTGAAACGGATCCTCACCGGATACGAAGCCGCCCCCGTTCCGATCCACATCCTCTATGTGGCCAACCGCCTTCTTCCGCGTCGCGCCATGGTGTTCATGGACTTCATGGCCGCGGCGTTTTCCAAGGTCGAGACCCTTAATGTGCGCCTCTCACCTTCCGTTGGAAGTGACGACCGAAGCTGAACGCCGACGCTAAAGTCGCTGGACGGGCGGAGGGGCCGCCCGCGCCAGTTGCAGAGGCGCTCGGTGTAGTGGTCGCGGATCCAGGTCATGGCTTTTCGAATGTGCGACAGGCGGGAGTTGGATCCAGCAAGCTATCGGGCGACAAGCGCTAGGTTCTCGGTCGGCGCCTGCAGGAGACGAGGAGCAGGCCTTCAAAGTGGCTCCCATCCGCCCTAGCAGCCTTGTGCCGAACGTCGCCTTTCGGGAGGCGCGCCAACGTCAGCAATTGACGCTACACCGACACCACCCCCACGGGGGGCGGGATGTCCATGGCCTCGCGCAGGGCTGGCTGGCGCGAGCGGCTGACGGGCAGGGGCGCGCCCTCGCTCAGGTGCAGCCGCCAGCGGTCGCCGTCGCGCTCCAGGCGCTGGATCTGGGCCAGATTGGCGATCACCGACCGGTGGACGCGCAGGAAGTTCGCCGGAAGTTGGGTCGCCAGGCCGTCGAGGCGCGCGGCGTGCAGCAGGCTGCGCCCGCCGACCAGCCGCAGTTCGACATAGTCGTCGGCCCCCACCACGGCCAGGATCTCCGCGATCGGCACCAGCTCGACGCCGCGCGCCGAGGCCACGGTCAGGCGGTCGGGGCGGCTGGCGGCGAGGGTCAGGGCGGCCTCGCGGCCCCGGTCGTCGCGGCCCAGACGCACCACCTCGACCACCAGCAGCGGCAGCACCAGGCCCGCGGCGAGCAGGAAGTAGGAGAGGTCGGCCAGCCATTCGGGGAACCCGAGGGCCAGCGCAAGGAACAGCGCCAGATAGGCCAGGGTCAGCCGCGCGCCGGGCCGCTTGTCGCGAACGCCCGCCGCGACCGGCAGGACGGCCAGCGCCACTCCCAGGATCAGCGCCCAGACCGTCTTGATGTCGAAGCCCGGCAGCAGGACCGTGGCCCCGACCACACCCAGGGCCAGGCCGATCATCAGGCGGCTCGCCCTGGGTAGGAAGCGGGTGGCGACATAGCTGACCAGCAGGACCGCGAAGGCGGCCGCCAGCAGCCAGATCGCGCTCATTCGCCAGGCGTGCAGCGGATAGGGGTAGGCGAACAGCGGTCGCAGGCTCTCGACGATGGCCTGCAGGGCGGCGACCCCGGCCATGGCGGCCAGCATGAGGCTGGAGCCCGTGCGGCGCATGGCATGGATGACGCCGAAACCGAACGCCGCCGCCAGCAGGGCGCCGGCCGCCACGAAGGTGACGGCCAGCAGCGCGATGCGCTGCGGATAGGGATAGGGCAAGACGACCATCGCGCTCATCGGGCGGGCGAAGCGCAGGCCGCCGTGGAAGGACGACAGGTGCAGCACCAAGGTGTTCGCGCCAGGCCGCCAGGTGCTCTCGCGGATCGGAAAGGTCGCCTGATAGCGCCCAGGAACCTCGGCCCGCGCGGTGGCGCCCGGGCGTCCATTGACGCCCAGGGGCTGACCGTTGAGCCAGACCTCCGACGAAGCGACGCCGGCCAGATAGAGGGCGCGCGGCCGGGTGTCATTCGGGGCGTCGATCGTCGAACGGATCCACATCTCCCGGCCCTGCGGATCGACGAAATCCTGGGTCGGGCGGCAGTCGCCCAGCACGGGACCGCCCGGACCGATCACGCCGTGACAGGCCTGCCATGATGTATCCTGGGCCTGGACCAGGGTCGTAAGGCCGCCCAGGAGCAGGCCGAGAAGCAAGGTTCGCCACATGGCGTCACCCTATAAGGCGCCGCTCGCCGAGATGCGCCGCCATTCGCCGATGACCGGGCGCCATTGACCGAAGCGGTGTGGCGGACGGCGGCGCGGACGACTCAGCTGTCGGCATGACCCACACATCGCTCCATCGCCGCGCCGTGCTCGCCGCCGCCGGCCTCGCCCTTCCGGCCCTGGCGTTCGCCCAGGCCCCCGCTCCCGCGCTGACGGCATCGCCGTCCCAGGCCGGTCGCTTCCGCTTCAAGGGCTGGCAGGGCCAGGACACCGAGGCCGAGCGGGGTTTCTTCGAGGCGCCCGAGGATCGCCGTGATCCCGGCTCACGGAAGATCCGGCTGAGCTATGTCCGGTTCGCCTCGACGGCGGCCAAGCCGGGGCCGCCGATCATCTACCTGGCCGGCGGACCGGGCGGCCTGGCGACGCGGGCGGCGGGCGGACCGCGCTTTCCGATCTTCATGGCCCTGCGCGAAGTGGCCGACGTCATCGCCTTCGACCAAAGGGGCACGGGCCTGTCCAACCATATCCCGGAGCGACCGGCCTCGACGCGCCCGCCGCCGCCGTTCACCCAGGCCGGGCTGACCGCCTATTTCCGCGAGGACTTCCAGAACGCCTGGGCCGACTGGGCCAAGGCCGGCGTGGCCATGACCGGCTACAACACCGAGCAGAACGCCGACGACATCGACGACCTGCGGCGTCACCTGGGCGCGGAAAAGGTCGACCTCTGGGGCATCAGCTACGGCACGCACCTGGCGCTCAGCATGCTCAAGCGGCACGGCGATCGAGTGAACCGCGTGGCCCTGGCCAGTCTGGAGGGCCAGGACCAGACCGTGAAGCGGCCTTCGGCGGTCGACGCTCTCCTGCGCCAGGTGGACGGCCTGCTGGCCGCCGATCCCGCCGTCCGCGCGGCGATCCCCGACTTGCCGGCCCTGATGCGACGGGTGCATGCCAAGATGGAGGCCGCGCCGGTGAGGATGCCCGCGACGCTGAATGGCGCACCCGTCGAGTTGAAGCTGGGCGGCTTCGCCGTTCAGCTCATGGCGGGCGGGCTGATCGCCAATCCGCAGACCCTGGTCCTGCTGCCGAAACTCTATCTGGGGCTGGACGCCGGCAAGGCGGAGGTTCTGGCGCCTTTCATGGGCGAATTCGCGAACCTTCTCGGCATAACCGGCATGCCCGAGGCCACGGATCTGGCGTCAGGGATCTCGCCGGGCCGGCTGGCCTTGGTGCGACGCGAGGCAAAGACCGCCGTGCTGGGCGAGGCGCTGAACTTCCCGATGCCGCAGTTGCTGGGCGCGGTCCCGGGCGTCGACCTGGGCGAAGGCTTCCGGGCGCCGCTGCGCATCGACCATCCCGCCCTGCTGGTCGCCGGCACGCTGGACGGCCGCACGCCGCTGCCCGAGCAGGACGAAGTGGCGGCTCAGTTTCGGCACAAGTCCCGGGTGATCGTCGAGAACGCCGGCCACAATGTCTTCGAGGCCCATCCCGACGTGCAGGGCCTGCTGGTGCGGTTCTTCCGCGGCGAGGCCGTGGCCGACACCCGGGTGAGCCTGCCGCAGCCGAAGTTCACGGTAACCTGATCGGGCGGCCAGCGTGGAAAGAGAAATCCCTATCTAGGGCAGTCATCGCTGGTTGCGGAAGGCCTGGAAACTGGAGCGGTCCCAGAGTCTTCTTCCGGCGCTACCCCGCCTATGAACCGGACGTGTCAATCGACCGGAGAGGGTGGTTGGCGGACTCGGCTATCGAGCGAGGGGACTGCCCGTGAAGGTTACTCGGCAAATACTTCGTCGAGCATGCAGAACGCCATCGTCCAAGCCCGGCGCTCGGCGCGCGCGTCGTAGCCAAACCCTGGCATCACCACCAACTCGTCGACGCGGGGGTTCGTGTAGGTGTGTCCGACGCCGCCGAACAGATGAAGCTGCCAATCGGCGCCCTTCTCCTCCATCTCCGTGGCGAAAGCGGCGCGATCCTCCGGCGGAACAACGGCGTCGCGAGCCCCGACCATCATGAGCAGTTTGGCCTCGATCGGCCCGTCGATGCTCCCGACTGGGCGTTTGAGACCGGGATGGAAGCCGATGGCGCACAGGATCGGCGCCCTCGCCCGTGCAAGTTCCGTGGCGACGATGCCGCCTTGGCAGAACCCGATCGCCGCCAGCCGAGTGTGGTCGACGTTGGGCTGAGCAGCTAGCGTTTCCAGGGCGGCGGTGGCGCGGGTGAGCATCAAGCCGGGGGTCGCCATCATGTGCTCATGCTTGGCGATCATCTTCTCGAAAGAGAATTGCTCGTAGGAGAATAAGCCCTCGCCGTAGAGGTCAAGCGCGAGTGCAACATAGCCCCGCTCCGCGAGTTTGCGCGCCCAGATGGTCATGCGTTCGTCTCGGCCCAAGCCCTCGTGGCCGATCAGCACACCAGGTGCGGGCGCGCCGCGCGAGCCATCGACCATGTAACCGGTCATGGTCACCTCGCCGGATCGATAGGTTACTTCGCGCTCGTTCATGATCGCCAATCCTCTCTGTGTCGGACGAGCTTGGCGCTGAACGCTGGCGTCTGTATTGAAACTTTGGGACTCCCAAGACCTATAGGTAATAGGTCACCGATGGGTCCGCGCCGCTGAATGTTTCGGCCAGCGGTGAGCGACCGCCGCGCGCGTATCGGCCCGGCGTGGTGCGCAGACGCCGCCGCCACTCTCGAATTTGGTGGGCCTGATCGGAAAAGCCGGCGCCGCCTTCGCAGCCTGCCTGGACGGCGCTCAGACTGCGATCGAGGCGATGGAGATCCAACAGCTCCTTGGGACCGATCCCCAGGTGCTCCTTCACGAGCCGCGATAGATGTCGCCTCGTCACGCCAAGTGTTTCCGCTGCGGCCGACACGCGCGACGCATAGGTCAGTTCGCGAGAGGCGGCCTCGAACAAGTCGATGGATCCTGTAACCCTGACGTCGGTCAGCCGCGCCAGTAACCATTCGTCGAGGGCGGCCGCCAGGCTGTCCGGACGTGCGGACGCTTCGTTCAGGAGAGTCGCCGCAGCGCGATCACCAACCACAGAGCCGGCGTCCACAAGAGAATTCGCGACGCCGGAAGCACAGCCGGGGAAAAGACGCGCCAAGCCCAGCGGGGTGAGCAGCGCCATGATGAAATCGGTATCAACATTCGAGCGCCAGGATCGCGCCTGCGTCTGAACCCCCAAGAGCGAGAGCATCGGCGTAAGCTCGCCGTCTGAACTGCGGTTCGGCTGTCCGATATTGATGGTCAGCACCGCGCCGGGTCGCGGAGCGGTATCGATCGGACGTCCACGATAGGCTCCGACTCGATCGGAGACGCGCCAATATCCTGACACGTAGGGATGAAGCGGTGACGATGGCCGATGAAGGCTGAACAGGGTCATATTTGGTGCTCACGATGGCGCGATGCCCGCCAAGGACCCTATCACCAGCTAGATCATCAGCGACGCGCTCGTGGCCCATATGCAGGTTCGGCCTTTGGAAACGATAGCGCGTGGCTGACTGCCAATCCGCGACCGGACTTCAAAGGCGGAGGGGGGAGTTGGCCCGCGGCGCTCGCAAGCGAACCTCCTGAATATCGAATGAAGACGGGAGCGGACGAAAGCAAGAGGGCATCCGGACCCCGCAGGCGGGCAACCGAAGGTCCGGTTCCTGGAGCGATCCAATGGCCGCTTCCGGCGCTTTGCGGCCCTGAGGCGCGGAGGTCGCTAAACGGGCTGTAGAAGATCCACGGGACGGGCTTTGAGCGCCGTCGCGATCTCGTACAGGGTCACCACAGTCGGGTTCCTATGACCGCGTTCCAAGCCGCTGATGTATTGCTGTGAAAGCCCCGACAATTCCGCGAACTGCTCCTGGGTAAGGTTCTTTGCCAGTCTCATCTTGCGGACGTTCGGGCCAACGATGCGGCGCATGTCCATGGCGGGAACATCGGCGCTCGCGTAGGGCTTGGTTTATCAACTATAATATGCGGCCGGTTCTCCTTGGAGCCGGCCGTTTCCTATTGTGCCTGTCCGACTACACCTCCGTGAGGGTGGAAAGTCGACGCCGCCCAGCGCGGGAAATCGTCGAGCTCGGCCGGGCAACCCAGGCCCTCGCGCAGGACGCCATGGGGGCGACGCGGTGCTGTGCGGCGCGTTTCCTTGGCGAAACTAGGGGCAGGCGGCCGCCAGACGCCGGCGTTGGACCTCGTCGGTCGCGCGAGCGGCCATGGCCTTCTTGTCGAGCTTGCCGGTCGGCGTGACGGCCATGGCGTCGACCAGCACCAGATGCTCCGGCCATTTCTTGCGCGAGATTCCGTGCGCGGCCATGTGATCGAGCAGGGCGGGAAGATCCAGGGCCGGGAATCCGGGACGCAGTCTGCAGACGGCGCAGGCCTGTTCGCCGAGCTTGGTTTCCGGGACGGCGACCACGGCGGCCTCGGCGATCGCCGGGTGTTTCAGCAAGGCGGCCTCGATCTCGGCGGGATCGATGTTGAAGCCCCCCCGGATGATCTGGTCCTTGATGCGACCGACCACGCGGACGAAGCCTTCGTCGTCGCGGACGATCTCGTCGCCGGTCAGGTAGTAGCCGTCCGGCGTCATCCGCTCCTGGCCCGCGCCCATGCCCTCGGCGTAGCCGAGAAACAGCGACGGGCCGCGGACGCCGGCCTGGCCGCGCTCGCCGCGCGGCAGGGTGGCCAGCGCGGCGTCGAACGCCTCTTCCTCGGTGCCGGGGAAAGGTTGGCCGTCGAAGCCCTGGCGGCGGTCCAGCGGATGGCCTGGCCAGGTCGAGCAGTGGCCCATGCATTCGGACATGCCGAACATCCGCAGCGCCTTGATCCCCAGCAGCGTATCGGCGTCGGCGATCAGCTCCGGGGTCATGGCGCTGCCGCCCACGGCCACGGCCTTGAGCGGCAGGGGGGCGGTCCAGAGGCCCTGGCGCGCCGCCTCGACCATGGTGAACAGGTGCGTCGGCACCGCGATGGCCCAGCCGCAGCCGAAACGCTCGGCTCGCGCCATGGCCCGGACCGGGTCCCAGGGATCGACGAACACCAGCCGGCGGCCTTGCGACAGGGCGAAGTGGGCGGTGAAGGTGAAGCCTGGCGCGCTGTCCAGCGGCACCACGCCCAGCAGGGCGTCGTCCGGCGCGAGGTCGGCGATCGCGGCGCAGGCCCGGGTCGCATAGTTCAGCGCGCCCGCGCCATGCATGACGCCCTTGGGAACGCCGGTCGATCCGGACGTGAAGCCGATCAGGACGGCGAGCGCGTCGCGGGGATCCTGGGAGCGACCCTCGGCGGGGCGGGGCGCGATCTCCCAGTGGTCGGCCTGGACGCAGACGACCTTGGCGGCGTGTCCAAGCGCGCCTTCCAGGGCCGCCAGTTCCGCGGGACCGAGCTTGGGAGAATAGGGACAGAAGACCCCTTCGAGCGCGGAGACGGCCAGGGCCGCGGCGAGCGTGCCGACGGACTTGTGGCCGGCGACGAGGACGCGGTCGCCGCGTCCGACGCCATGGCTGTGAAGTTCGACGGTCAGGGCGGCGGCCATCGCGGCCAGTTCGCCCCGGGTCCAGGGACGGTCGTCGCAATCGACCAGGGCCACGGCGTCGGGATCGGCCCGGCCATGGGCCTGGAACTGCGGCCAAAGCCGCGCCTCGCTCCAGGACAGGGCGCCCGCCCGGTTCTCGAACGGATGCTCAGGCAAGGGACTGTCCCCCGTCGACGAGGAAGGTCTGGCCGGTAATGAAACTGCCGGCGCCGGAGGCGAGCAGGGCCAGGGCGCCGCAGACCTCGAGCGGCGCGCCGAACCGGCCCAGCAGGATGCCGGCCTTGGTCTTCGCCTGGAGGTCGGCGTCCAGCGTCTCGGTCATGCCGGTCTCGATCGAGCCGGGCGCGATGGCGTTCACGCGAATCCCGTGCCCGGCCCATTGGGCGGCCAGGTCGCTGGTCAGATGGACGATCGCGGCCTTGGAGGTGGTGTACGGAACCACCTGGCCGGCGTCCGGGCGATAGGAGAGGAAGGCGCCGACCGAGGCGATGTTGATGATCACGCCGCCGCCGCGCCCGATCATGTGGCGCGCGGCGTGACGGCTGGCCAGGAAGGTGCCGGTGACGTTGACGTCCATCACCTTCTTCCACCCCTTCAGCGGGATGTCCTGCGGCAGGCCCCACCAGGAGGCGCCGGCGTTGTTGACGAGGATGTCGAGCCCGCCGAGCCGCGAGACGGTTTCAGCGACCGCCGCCTCCACCGACTCCTCGTCGCTGATGTCGCAGGCCAGGCCTTCGGCCTGGACGCCGAAGCGATCGGCGATCCGCCGCGCGGCCTCGGCGCAGTCGGCGGCGTTGCGCGAGGCCAGGACCACAGAGCAGCCGAGATCGGCCAAGGTCGCGGCCATGGCCTCGGCCAGGGCGCCCCGGCCGCCGGTGATCAGCGCCCGCTTGCCGTCCAGGCGGAACAGCTGGCTGACAAAGCCTGGTGTTTCCTCAGCCATCGGCGGCCTCCGCCAGCAGGTCGACTTCCTCGGTGACCACGATGATCCGCTTGCCGCCCATGCCCTTGGTCTGGCGCGTGGCGGCGGCCCATTCGGGCGAGGCGAGGGCGGCGTCGAGCGCGGCCTGGTCGGCGAAGGTCAGCACGGCATGGCCGTCCCAGCCCGGTTCGTCGGGACTGTCGTAGTCCCGGGTCACCGCGCCGTGCCGGTAGGCCTGGAGGCCCGGCAGGACCCGGGCCGCGGCGGCGTGGGGACCCCGCCACCAGGCCGTGAACTGCGCGTGCGTCATGTCCGGCGGCCGGCGGGCCAGGACGACCATGCTGACGGCCATGCCTAGGCGCCCGTCCAGACCGGCTTGCGCTTCTCGAGGAAGGCGCTGACGCCCTCGCGGGCGTCGGCCGAATGGTGAACCACGTTGCAGGTCATGGTCTCCAGGGTGATCAGCGAATTGGTGTCGGCGTCCAGCCCGCGGTTGACCGCCATCTTGGTCATCCACATGCAGAACGGGCTGAGGTCCAGGAAGGGCTGGCAGAACTCGGCGATCAGGGCGTCGAACTTGTCGGCCGGGGCCGAGGCGTTGCACAGCCCCCATTCGGCGCATTCGTCGCCCGACAGCAGCTTGCCCGTCAGCATCAGCTCCTTGGCCTTGCGCATGCCGATGTAGCGCGGCAGGCGATAGATGGGGCCGGCGCCGCCGAACAGGGCGCGGCGGATGTGGAAGTCGCCGATCTTGGCTTCCGAGGCGGCCAGGGCGAAGTCGCAGCTGATCATCAGCTCGAAGCCGCCGGCGACGGCGTAGCCCTCGACCGCCGCGATGGTCGGTTTGCGCATGTTGAAGATCTTGTCGTAGGTGCGGGCGGAGTCGATCGCCAGCTGCAGGGAGGTGCTGGTCTCGTGCAGCACCGGGCCGACCAGCTGGTCCAGGTCCGCGCCCGAGCAGAAGGTGTTGCCGCGGCCGCGGAAGACGACCGCCAGCGCCTTGGGCTCGGCGGCGACCTTGTCGACGGCGGCTTCCAGCTCGCGCAGCAACTGGGGGCTGACGCAGTTGCGCTTGTGGGGACGGTTCAGCCAGATCGTGGCCAGGCCGTTGTCCGCCAGTTCGTACTGGATGACGTCCTTTTCGAGTTCCATCGTAATGATCTCCTTGGTGAAAGTCGGATGGGGCGGCGCCCCGGGGCTTCAGGGGGTCTGGGCGTCCGGCGGCGCGAGCAGGGCGCCGACGCCCATCCAGGCCGCGATCCCGGCCGAGGGCACGGCGCAGAGGATGGCCTCGGCGATTTCCGCGTCGGTGGCGCCGGCGTTGCGCGCGCCCCGGACGTGGGTGAGGGCCATGGGGCTGTAGCCGGCGGCCAGGATCGCCAGCAGCAGCAGCTCGCCGTGCTTGGGACTGAGCGGATTGGCGTCGATGCTGCCGCGCCGCATCAGGTAATAGGCGTCGGCCGCTTGCGGGCTGAGGCGCAGCAATTGCTGCAGGGGCGCGGGAATGGTCCCGAAATAGGCGGTGAAATTGGCGACGGCTTCGCCGTCGGCGACCGTCGGTAAGGGCAGGGCGGGCGGGGTTTCGGCGTCGCCGAACACGGCCTGGATCAGTCCGGCGAACTCCAATGCGGCCCCTTCGCCGCGCAGGCTGCTGAGCACGATGAGGCCCGCGACCGCGTCCTTGACGGTCAGGCCAAGATCGCGGCCGCGGCCCAGTTCCCGCAACGCCAGCGCCTCGTAGCGACGATCGATCGCGGCGACGGCGGTGAACAGCGCCTTCAGCCTGGCCGGCACCGCGCCGTCCGTGTCGATCACCTGCCGAAACCCCGCGTATCCCGCCAGGGTGTAGGGCGCGAACCCCTGGAGCAGCGCCACGTCCATTAGCGGACTTGTTGTCATCGTTTCTCTCCTTGCCCTTGTCATGTTCGACCGACTGGTCGGGCGTCAAGCGCAAAAAAATTTGGCTGACCAGTTTGACAGCCGACCGGTCGGTCGAGTAGCCATTAATACGACCAACCGGACGGTCGAGTCCTGGTCGGCGAAGAATTGAGCCCGGCCAGCACCGTCAGCCCGGCCGCAAGGGGTGGACATGGATTTCGAGCAGTCAGCCAGGTCGCGCGAGTGGATGGAACGGGTCCGATCGTTCATGGGCGACCACATCGTCCCGGCGCTTCCGACCTATCACCGGCAGTGCGCCGCGCTCGATCGGTGGAGCGAAATCCCGCCGGTCTTCGACGAGCTGAAGGCCAAGGCGAAGGCGGCGGGCCTGTGGAACATCTTCATGCCGCCGTCGGAGCACGACGATGAATTCTTCACCAGCGTCGGTCTGACCAACCTCGAATACGCCCCGATCGCCGAGACGATGGGGCGCGTCTACATCGCCGCCGAGATCTTCAACTGCATGGCGCCGGACACGGGCAATTTCGAGGTCCTGCACCGCTACGGCACGCCCGACCAGAAGCGGCGCTTCATGGTCCCGCTGCGGGACGGCGAGACCCGTTCGGCCTTCCTGATGACCGAGCCGGACGTGGCTTCTTCGGACGCGCGCAACATCCAGACCTCGATCCGCCGCGACGGCGGGGACTATGTGATCAACGGCCGCAAGTGGTGGTCGTCGGGCGCGGGCCATCCCCGCTGCGCCTTCTTCATCCTGATGGGCAAGACCGATCCGGATGCGCCGGCCTACCGCCAGCAGTCGATGATCATCGTGCCGCGCGACGCGCCCGGGGTCACGCTGGTGCGACCTCTGCCGGTGTTCGGCTACGACCACGCCCCGCACGGCCACTTCGAGGTCCGGCTGGAGAACGTGCGCGTGCCGGCCGAGAACATGCTGCTGGGCGAGGGGCGCGGCTTCGAGATCGCCCAGGGCCGGCTGGGGCCGGGGCGCATCCACCACACCATGCGCAACATCGCCACGATGGAGACGGCGCTGGAGAAGATGTGCCGGCGCCTAGTCGAGCGCCGCGCCTTCGGCAAGGCGATCGGCGAGCACTCGGTCTGGGAGCAGCGGATCGCCCGCGCCCGGTGCGAGATCGAGATGGCCCGTCTGCTCTGCCTGAAGGCCGCCCACCGGATGGACACGGTCGGCAACAAGGAAGCGCGCGCCGAGATCGCCATGATCAAGATCGCCGCGCCCCGGATGGCCCAGCGGATCGTCGACGACGCCATCCAGGCCCACGGCGGCGGCGGGGTCAGCGACGACTTCGGCCTGGCCGAAATGTGGGCCAACACCCGCATCGTGCGCCTGACCGACGGCCCCGACGAGGTTCACGAGCGGCAACTGGCGCGCATGGAGCTGGACAGGTATCGCACGGCGGTGGCGTCGTGAGCGCCGCCCAGCCGGCCGCCTATCTGGGATCCACCCGCGCGGTGGCCGCGGGGACGCAGTTCGATGAAGCGCGTCTGACCCGGTACCTGGAAGGCCACGTGCCCGGGTTCAGGGGGCCCCTTGTCGTCGAGCAGTTCGAGGGCGGCCAGTCCAATCCGACCTATCTGCTGGTCACGTCCAGCCAGCGTTACGTCCTGCGGCGCAAGCCGGCCGGCGTGCTGCTGAAATCCGCCCATGCGGTCGATCGCGAATATCGGGTGACGCGCGCCCTGTTCGAGGCGGGCCTGCCGGCGCCGGAGCCCTTGGTGCTGTGCGAGGACGAAAGCGTCATCGGCTCGATGTTCTATGTCATGCGCCATGTGCCCGGCCGGGTGTTCTGGGATCCGCGCATGCCCGACCTCGACCGCGACGACCGGGCCGCCATCTATGATTCCGCCAATGCGACGCTGGCCCAGCTGCACCGCGTGGACTATGTCGCGCTCGGCCTGGAGGATTTCGGACGGCGTGGAAACTACTTCGCCCGGCAGATCTCGCGCTGGTCGCGCCAGTACGAGGCCTCCCGCACCATCGACTTGCCGCAGATGGACCGCCTGATCGAATGGTTGCCGGGCGCCATCCCCGACGACGGCGACCGCGGCACGATCATCCACGGCGACTATTCGTTCCACAATCTCATCGTCCATCCGACCGAGCCCAGGGTCGTGGCCGTGCTGGACTGGGAGTTGTCGACCATCGGCAATCCGGTTGGCGACCTGACCTATCACATGATGGAATGGTTCCGGCCGCCCGGCGTGGACCTTCGTGGAACGCTGGCGGGCGCGGACCTTTCGGCGCTCGGCATCCCCAGCGCCGAGGACTATGCGGCGCGCTATCGGGACCGGACCGGTTTCGATGTCGACCCGACCCATCCGTTCTACCGCGCCTTCAACCTGTTCCGCGTGGCCGCGATCCTCCAGGGCATCGCCGGCCGGGCCCGGGACGGCGTCCAGACCGACGCGAAGGCCGCGGAAATCATCACGCGCATCAAGCCGCTGGTCGCGGCGGCCTGGCGTGAAGCCCAGGCGGCGGGAGCCAGCTGACGCGAACGACAGTGATCAAGCGTACTCATCAGCAATAGGGCGAGATCGGCGACCACAAGCTCGACGCGCCCCGAGGAGGGAAACAGTCATGTTCAGGAACACGCGTTCTCAAGGATTGTTGGGATTGTTCGCTGGAGGCTCGCTCGCGGTCCTGGCCTTGCCGGCCCTGGCCCAGACCGCGCCGCCGGCGGCGGCGGCGTCGCCGCAGCCCGCGGCCCAGGACGCCAACGTGCTCGACGACATCGTGGTCTCGGCGCGCCGGCGCGAAGAGCGGCTGCAGGACGTGCCGGTCGCCGCCACGGTCGTCGGCCAGGCGCAGGTCAAGCAATACAATCTGACCTCCGTCGCCAATATCCGCATCGTGGCGCCTGAAATCACCCTGGACCGCGGTTTCACCGGATCGGCGACCTCGATCTCGCTGCGCGGCGTCAGCTCGTCGGCCATCGACGGCGGGGTCGAGCAGTCGGTGCTGCTGGACTTCGACGGCATGGCGATCAGCCGCGGCCGGATCCTCAACGACGCCCTGTTCGACGTCGACAGCCTGACCGTCCTCAAGGGGCCCCAGGCCGTGTTCTTCGGCAAGAACTCGCCCGGCGGCGTGGTGTCGGTCCGGTCCATCAATCCCGGGTCGAGCTTCGAGGGCTACGCCCGCGTCGGCTATGAATTCACGGCCGACAACCTGCAGTTCGAGACGGCCGCCGGCGGCCCGATCAACGACAAGCTGGGCCTGCGCCTGGCGCTGATCAGCAGCCAGAGCGAAGGCTATATCCACAACAATGACCAGACCGGCGTGGTCGACGTCGTCCGCTCCGCCGCCTCCGGCAGCACCTTCGTGCCGCCTTCGCCCTCGCGCCTGGGCGCGGAACGCAAGCTCGCGGTTCGCGGCACGGTGGTCTACGACAACGGCGAGGGTTTCAGCGCTAACCTCAAGTTGCTGTACAGCCGCTACAGGGGCCAGGGCCTGCAAAGCTTCAGCGAGGTGATGGGCTGTCCGGCGGGGCGCACCCAGCCCCAGACCGTCGGCGGCGTGCTGGATCCCAACGGCGACTGCAAGCTGAACGACCGCTCGTCCCAGGGGTGGCTGGCGCCCGAGATCATCGCCAACTGGCCCCAGGTCAACCGCCACGACAACGGCAAGCCCTATTCCCGCAACAACTCGTTCATGCCCACCCTGACGCTCCAGCACGTCAGCGACACGTTCACCCTGACCTCGGTCACGGGCTATTACGACTACGACTACATCAGCCAGGGCAACGCCGACGCGACGTCCTATTCCTACTTCTGGTCGTACAGCAACGAGAAGAACAAGAGCTTCTACCAGGAGGTGCGCGCCACCTCGTCGCTCGAGGGTCCGCTCAACTTCGCCTTCGGCGGCCACTATGAGAACAATCATCGCGACCTGTTCGTCGGCGCCGCCAGCGGTCCCGCGCCACGCGATCCGGCCACCGGCAAATATCATTCGAACGACAACCAGCAGGGCAACCGCTCGGATGCGTGGTCGGTGTTTGGCCAGATGGTCTACAACATCACGCCCAAGCTCGAGCTGGCGGGCGGCGCGCGCTACACCAAGCAGAACAACGAGCTGGATTCGTTCAACAGCTACGTCAATCCGGTGATCGCGGCGAGCCAACTGCCCGTGGGCAAGCATGTCGTCGGTGACAAGTCCCAGGACAACGTCTCGCCGGAGGTGACGCTGACCTGGCGCCCGAGCCGCGCCCTGACGGTCTACGGCGCCTACAAGACGGGCTTCCTGGCGGGCGGCTATTCCAACCCGGGCACCCTGAGCGCGATCACCACCATCAACACCCTGAGCTTCGACGAGGAGACGGTGAAGGGCGGGGAGGTCGGCATCAAGAGTTCGTTGCTGGACGGCCGCCTGACCGCCAACGTGACGGGCTACCGCTACGAATACGAGGGCCTGCCCCTGACCTCGCTGATCGCTTTGAACGCCACGACGCTGACCTATGTCACCCAGAACGCGGCCAACACGATCGCGCAGGGCGTCGAGTTCGAGACGGCCTATCGCGGGCCGGACGGATGGACCCTCCGGGCGACGGCGTCCTACAACGACGCCCACTTCGACCGCTTCGACCGGGCGCAGTGCTATACCGGCCAGACCTTGGCCCAGGGCTGCCTGGCCGACCCCGCGAACGGCGGCCGGTATCAGGACCTGTCGGGGCGCTCGGTCTATCGGGCGCCGGAATGGATCGCCACGGCTGGCTTCATCAAGACGTTCAAGGTGTCGGACAAGTTCGACGCCACGGTGAATGCCGATCTGCGCTACTCGTCCTCGTACTTCACCGGTCTCAACCTCAATCCGCTGTCCCGGCAGTCCGGATACGTGCTGCTGAACGCCGGCGTGCGCCTGGACTCGCATGACGGCTGGTCGGCCTCGGTCATCGGGCGGAACCTGACCAACGAACGCTATGGAACGCTGGGCATCGACAAGCCCGGCGGCGTCGGCGAGGTGTTCACCGTCGCGGGCGAGCCGCGCGCGGTGGTCCTCCAGCTTGAAAAGACGTTCTAGGGTTCGCGCATGGAAGACCAAGGCATCGAGTGCGACCTGCTGGTGATCGGCGGCGGCATGGCGGGTCTCTCCGCCGCCGCCTGGGCGGCGGAGCGCGGCGCCCGGGTGATCGTCGTGGAAAAGGCGGCCGCCCTGGGTGGTTCGGCCGTCCTGTCGGGAGGCGTTTTCTGGACCGCCGCCTCGGCGGAAAAGATGACGCTCTACGGCGGTGGCGACCCGGCCCTGGGGCGGGTCGTCTTCGAGACCTATCCCGAGGCGATCGCCTGGCTGCGCCGCCGCGGCGTCGACATGACCCCCCGCCTGGACGTCCTCCACGGCCAGGGATACCAGATCGACATCCACGGCTATGTACGAGGCTGCGCGGCGCTGGTCGAACAGCATGGCGGATCGGTGGTCCTGGAAACCCAGACCCTGAACCTGATCCAGGATGCGAGCGGGGCCGTGGTGGGCGCTCGCACGCGGCACGCGGACGGCGACGTGGTCGTCCACGCGGCCGCCACCGTCCTGGCGACGGGCGGCTTCCAGGCCTCGCCGGACCTGCGCGCCCGCTACATCCATCCGCACGCCCGGGACATGCGGCTGCGTTCCAATCCCGTCAGCGACGGGGCCGGGCTGCGGCTGGGCGAGGCCGTGGGCGGCGAGGTGGCCGGCGTGAACCGGGGCTTCTACGGCCACCTCGTCAGCGAGAGCCGCCGATGGGACGACGAGCGCCTCTATGTCGCCCTGTCGCAGTATCACAGCGAGCACGCGCTGCTGATCAACGAGGCCGGCCATCGCTTCTGCGACGAGACGCTCGGCGATCACACCAACACCTACGAGACCCTGGTCCAGCCGGGCGCGCGCGCGATCTGCTTCTGGGACGCGCGCGTGCACGAGACCTGCGCCACCACGCCCGTCGTCTCGATCGGCGAGCCGCTGGACAAGATGCAGGTCGCGATCGAAAACGGCGGACAGGGGATCGTCGCCGCCACGCTGGAAGACATCGCCGCCTTCGCCAACGGCCAGGGCTTCGACGGCCTCGTCGCGCGCGCGACCATCGAGGCCTTTAACCAGTCCGCCCGGCAGGGCTGGGAAACCCTGCGTCCCCCCAGGACGGAGGACTGGCGGCCGCTCGACAAGGCGCCGTTCTACGCCCTGGTCGTCCACCCGGCGATCACCTTCACCTTCGGCGGCCTGACGATCGACACCGGCGCCCGTGTCCTGGCCGGGGACGGAACGCCGGTGCCGGGCCTGTTCGCGGCGGGAAGCGACGGCGGCGGGGCCTATGGTCATGGCTATGCCGGCGGCCTGGCGCTGGCGATGACCTTCGGCATGACCGCCGCCCGCACGGCGGGCTGGGCATGAAGGACGTCGCCGACCCCGCCCTGACACGCCAGGAGACCCGCTCGAGGGGCGTGATGCTGCTGGCGCTGATCTTCGTGTCGGCCTTCAACTACGTCGACCGCACCATCCTCTCGATCCTGCAGATCCCGATCAAGGCCGAGCTGGGCCTGTCCGACGGGCAGCTGGGCGCGCTGACGGGCCTGGCCTTCGCGCTGTTCTATGCGACCCTGTCGCTGCCGATCGCCCGGTTGGCGGACCGGTACAGCCGTCGCTGGATCGTGGTGATCTCCCTGGTCGTCTGGAGCGCGATGACCGCGATGTGCGGCCTGGCGACCGGCTTCGCCAGCCTGGTGTTCCTTCGCATCGGCGTCGCGATCGGCGAGGCGGGCAGCGTGCCGGCCAGCGTGTCGCTGATCGCCGACTACTATCCTCCGGCCCGCCGCGCGACCGCCATGTCGACCTGGGGCCTGGCGCTGCCGATCGGCCTGCTGCTGGGCTATACCTGCACGGGCTGGCTGGCGGAGGCCGTGGGCTGGCGGCTGGCCTTCGGCGTCGTGGGCGGGGCGGGCGTGCTCCTGTCGCCCCTCATCCTGCGCATGATCGTCGAGCCGCGCCGCGGCCGGTTCGATCCGGCGACCTTGAACGCCGCGACGCCGCCGCCGATCGGGACCGCGCTTCTCGCGCTCTGGCGCAACCGGGCCTTCCGCTACGTCGTCCTGGCCGGCATGTTCCACGGCTTCACCCAGTACGCGATGATGACCTGGAACGCGCCGTTCTTCACGCGAAGCCACGGCCTGTCGCTCGGCCACGTCGCATTTCTGATGGCCCTGCTGAGCGGCGGGGCGGGGGCGGTGGGCATCTACGCCAGCGGTCGGATCGCCGACCGCCTTTCGACGCGCAACGCGCGATGGCGGCTGTGGATCATGGCGATCTCCGTCGGCGCCACGGTTCCCTGCGCCCTGGTGCAGTATCTCGTCCCATCGACCCCGGTGGCCATCGTCGCCGCCACGTTCGCCGCCGCGCTGATGATCGCCTATTACGGCCCCATCCTGGCGACGACCCAGTCGGCGGTCAGTCCCGCGATGCGCGCCTTCAGCAACGCGGTCCTGCTGCTCACCTTCAACCTTTTCGGTCTCGGGCTGGGCCCGTGGGTGACGGGTCTGCTCAGCGACCTGCTGACCGGTCGGTTCGGCCACGACGCCTTGCGCTACGCCCTGGTGATCGTGCTGGTCCCGTCGGCGCTGGCGTCCGGGATCTTCTTCTATGCGGCCCGCTTCTGGGCTCCGGACAGCACCGTGCCGCGCGCGGCGCAGGGAGGTGGCGATCATGGATGACTTCAGGGGCAGGTGCGCCGTCATCACCGGCGCCGGCGGCGGCATCGGGGCCGCCCTGGCGCGTCGCGCGGCCGCCGAGGGCATGAACCTCGTCCTGGCCGACATCGCCGAGGATGACGTTCGGGCGGTCGCCGCCAGCCTCGGCGCGGCCGACGTCCTGGCCATGCGCTGCGACGTCTCCGACGCGTCCAGCGTCGAGGCGCTGGCCGACGCCGCCTACGCCCGGTTCGGGGCCGTCGACCTGCTTTGCAACAACGCCGGCGTGGTGCCCGGCGGTCGTCATCGCAAGGTGTGGGAATACACGGTCGCGGACTGGGACTGGTCGCTGGGGGTCAATCTCTATGGCGTCGTGCATGGTATCAGGGCCTTCGTCCCGCGGATGATCGCGGCGGGACGGCCGGCCCACATCATGAACACCGCCTCGGTCGCCGGCCTGGTCAGCGGCTCGGGATCGGCCTGCTATGGCGCGGCCAAGCACGCGGTCGTCCGCGCCACCGAGGCGCTGTATGCCGGGCTGAGGGAGGTCGGGGCGCCTATCGGGGTGACGATGCTCTGCCCGGGCCTGGTCAGGACCGGCATCTATGACGCCGAGAAGCGACGTCCCGAGCGGTTCGCCAGCGCCGAGGGCGCGCCCTCGGAGTCCGCCGAGCTGGAACAGATGCGCGAGGCGCTCTACCGCAACGCCACGACGCCGGAAGAGGCTGCGGACATCGCCTTCCAGGGGATCATCGACAGCCGGTTCTACGTCTTCACCACCACCAGCTTCGACGCCGCGATCGCCAAGCGCGCCCAGGACATCCTGACCCGCGCCGATCCGAGCTTCGAGAGCATCGTCGCGATGAGCCGCAAGGACGCGGGCCTGGACGCCAGTCCGGCATGAAGCGCGGGTAGGGGCCGTTCAGGCCTCGACCAGCAGCGTTCCGGCGTTAGCCCCGGCGAACAGGTCGACGAAGGCCTCGGGAAGCCGTTCGAAGCCGCGACGAAGGTCGGTCCGGACCGTCATTTCGCCCCGCGCGATCCAGCCGCGGATCCGCTCGCGCGCCGCGTCGACCTGGTCGACATAGTCGCCGACCACGAACCCTTCCATGCGGATCCGGCCATAGACCAGCTTCATCATGTCGCGCGGGCCGGGGGAGGGGGCGCCGCCGTCATAAGCGGAAATCTGTCCGCAGAGCACCACGCGGCCCCTGGGCGCGAGGGCGTCGACGACCGCCTGCAGGATCTTGCCGCCGACATTGTCGAAATAGACGTCGACGCCCGCCGGGCACAGCGCGGCCAGGCGGGCCGGAACGTCCTCGGACTTGTAGTCGATCGCGCCGTCGACCCGGCAGGCCGCCTTCAGCCAGGCGCACTTGGCGCTTCCGCCGGCGATGGCGACGACACGGCAGCCGAGGATCCGGGCGATCTGGCAGGCGACCGATCCGACCGATCCGGCGGCCGCCGAGACGACGACGGTTTCACCGGGGCGGGGCCGCCCGACCTCGATCAGCCCGAAGAAGGCCGTCAGGCTGTTGGGGGACAGGGGTCCGAGCGCCGCCTCGAAATCCATGGACGGCGGAACGGGAAAGACGGGCACCGGCGCGCGGTCGGGCGCGAGGACGCTGACGTCCTCCCAGCGCGACAGGGCCACCAGGCGGTCCCCGGGCCGGAAGGCGGGGGACCGGGAGTCCAGGACCTCCGCGCCCGCCATGCCGGGGATGGTTCCGCCGAGCGGGATCGATCCCCGATAGGCGCGGCCGGGCGGATTGAGCCCGTTGCGGATCGTGGGCGCGACGGCGAACAAACGATTGCGCACCAGGATCTCCCCGACCGCCAGCCGTGGCCTGGCGAAGGGCGACACCGTCAGGGCGAAGTCGTCGACGGATACGCCTCGCTCGGGGCGTGTCTTCAGGGTCCAGGCCCGGTTTTCGGCCGGATTGCTCAAGACGCCAGTTCCGCCCGCGCCGCGATCGCGCCCCCGAACAGGTGCGACAGCACCAGCAGCCGCCGATGGCCCCGGCCGACCAGCAGCTCCTCGGTCACGCCCATGCCGCCGTGCAGCTGGGTCGCGTCCTGGGCCAGGCGCAGGGCCGCGTCGGCGATGTAGGCGAAGGCCTCGGTCACGGCGATCGGGAAGTCCTCGTCGTCGGCGAAGACGGCGCGCAGCAGGATCGAGCGGGACTGTTCCAGCGCTATGAACAGCCGCGCCACCCGGTGCTGGATGACCTGGAACGACCCGATCGGAACGCCGAACTGCCGCCGCTGCCGGACGTGGTCGATGGTGGCCTCGTGGAGGGTCTGCATCAGGCCGACCATCTCGGCCGCGATGGCCAGCCTGGCCAAGGCCAGGGCGCGTCGACGCCGCACCGCGCTCACCACCAGGCGCGCGGCGGCGGCGACCTCGACCCTGTCGAAGCGCACGACGGCGGCCGGCTCGCCATCCGCCAGCCGGTGCGGAACGATCGTGACGCCGGGCGTTCCGGCCTCGACCAGGAGCACGTCGTCGTCGCAGGCGACGACGAAGGCGTCGGCGCCGGCCCCGTGGCGCACCAGACGCCTTTCGCCCTCCAGGATCCAGCCGTCGCCCGACGGCGTGATCCGCAGATCGCCCAGGCCCTCGCCCTGGCCGGCATAGGCGACGATGCTCCGGCCGGAGACGACGGCCTCGATCCAGGTCGGCCCCCGGGCTTCGCCGCCGCCTTCGGCGATCAGGACGGCGCAGAGCACGGCGCATTCCGCCATCGGAGTCATCGCCGCGACCCGCCCGAGGGCCTCGGCCACGATGGCCACCTCCCGCGGTCCGCCGCCGAGGCCGCCCGCCGCCTCGGGCACGGCCAGCGCCAGGACGCCCAGGTCGCCGAGCGCGCGCCAGTCCGCCATCGGCATCGGCCCGCGGCCGGCGGCGTCCTGGGGGACGTGATCGGCCAGGAAGCGGCCGACCATGTCGCGCAGCAGCGCCTGTTCCTCGGTCGGTTCGAGCGTCACGGTCAGAGCCGTTCGACGATCGTGGCGTTGGCGATCCCGCCGCCCTCGCACATGGTCTGCAGGCCGTATCGCCGGCCGCGCGCATGCAGGGCGTGGACCAGCGTCGCCATCAGCTTGGTCCCCGTGGCCCCGAGCGGGTGGCCCAGGGCGATCGCGCCGCCGTTGACGTTCAACCGGGCGGGATCGGCCCCCAGGGCCTTTTGCCAGGCCATGGGAATGGAGGCGAAGGCCTCGTTGACCTCGAACAGGCCGATGTCGTCCAGCTTGAGGCCCGCGCGCTGCAAGGCCCGGCGGGTCGCCGGGATCGGCTCTTCCAGCATGATGACCGGGTCGCCGGCGGTGACCGTCAGATTGACGATCCGGGCGAGCGGCGTCAGCCCATGGTCCCGGACCGCCTTTTCCGAGGCGACCAGCACGCCCGAGGCGCCGTCGGCGATCTGGCTGGCCGTTGCTGCGCTGAGCGAGCCGGTCTCGGTCAGCAGCTTGACCGCGCCGATCGATTCCAGCGTGGAATTGGCGCGGACGCCCTCGTCGCGATCGTGGATCATCGGTCCGTCCGGGGTGACGACCTCCAGCGGCACGATCTCGGCGGCGAACGCGCCGGACTCGATGGCGGCGGCGGCCTTGAGATGGCTGTCCAGCGCGAAGCGATCCATCGCCTCGCGATCGAAGCCATATTTGTCGGCGATCATCTGGGCGCCGACGAACTGGCTGAACTCCGGCACGCCGTAGCGGTCCTGGATGCTCCTGGCGAACGGGCCTTCGCCAAGGCCGGCGGCCTTGGCCAGGGTCAGGGGCGAGCCCATCGGCACGCGGGTCATGCTCTCCACCCCGCCGGCGATGACCAGGTCCTGCGTGCCCGACATCACCGCCTGGGCCGCGAAATGCAGCGCCTGCTGGGACGAGCCGCACTGGCGATCGATCGTCACGGCCGGAACGCTGTCGGGCAGGTCGGACGCCAGGACGACGTTGCGGCCCAGCGCGAAGGTCTGCTCGCCCACCTGGCTGACGCAGCCGATGATCACGTCGTCGATCGCGGCCGGATCGACCCGGCTCTCGGCCACCAGCGCGTTGAGGACGGCCGCGCCCAAGTCGGCCGGATGCCAGCCGGCCAGGCGGCCGTTGCGGCGGCCGGCGGCGGTGCGGCGGGCGGAGACGATATAGGCTTCGGGCATGGACGGTCCTTGGGGGATCAGAGGCCGACGGCGGCCTTGGCGATGAGGGTCAACTGGATCTCGCTGGTGCCGCCGAAGATCGTCCAGGCGCGGCTGTTGAGGTACCGCGCCGCCGCCGGCTGGGCGGCCTGGGGACCGACCGGCGCGGGCATGCCGGGATCGTGGAAGGGCCGCTCGGCGGGAAGCTGCAGGCCGGCGGGACCGAAGGCGTCCACCGCCAGCTCGTCCAGGCCCTGGCGGATCTCCGAGGCGACCAGCTTGGTGATCAGACTGCGCGGCGTGGGCGGCCCGCCGGCGTCCAGCTCGATCGCGGTGCGCAACTCGGTCGTTTCCAGCGCTTTGGCCTCGAGCGAAAGCCTGACCGCGCGGACCGCCAGCTCGCCCTTCAGCGGTCCGGTCGCCTCGAGCAGCCGGCGCAGGTCGGCCACCAGGCCAGGGCCGAAGGACGAGCCGCCCCGTTCGTTTTCCAGCAGGAACTTGGCGATCGTCCAGCCCTGGCCCTCCTCGCCGATCCGGTTGGCGACCGGGACCCGGACGGCGTCCAGGAAGACCTCGTTCAACTCGTGGTCGCCTGAGGCGCTCAGGATCGGCCGCACGGTCACCCCCGGCGAGGCCATGTCGATCAGCAGGAAGCTGATGCCCGCCTGGGGCTTGGCGTCGGGATCGGTGCGCACCAGGGCGAACAGCCGGTTGGCGTGCTGGGCCTGGGTCGTCCAGATCTTCTGGCCCGTGACCACGTAGTCGTCGCCGTCCCGCACGGCCCTGGTCCGCAAGGAGGCGAGGTCGGAGCCCGATCCCGGTTCGGAAAAGCCCTGGGCCCAGAAGTCCTCGCCCGAGCGCAGCCGGGGCAGGTAGTCGGCCTTCTGCGTCTCGTCGCCGAAGCTGTAGAGGACCGGGCCGACCAGTTTCAGCCCCATGCCGGGCAGGGCGGGCGCGCCCGCCTCGGCGCATTCCTTCTCGAAGATCCAGCGCTGGACGCGGGACCAGCCCGGTCCGCCGGCGGAAACCGGCCAGTGATAGACCAGCCAGCCCCGCGCCTCGAGGATCGCCTGCCAGGGGCGGGCGACATCGGGTTCGGCGAACACGCCCGGGGTCAGGGCCGCCCCGCGCCGCAGGTCCGCGGACAGGTGCTCGTCCAGGAAGGCCCGCACCTCGTCGCGGAAGCGGAGATGGTCGGGGTCGAGCGCCAGGGACACGCTCAGCGCTCCACGATGGCGACGGCGGACACGCCCGGCGCGCCGTAGACGTGGCTGTAGCCCAGGCGCAGGTCACCGCCGACCTGCCGCGCGCCGGCCTGGCCCGTCAGCTGGATGAAGTTCTCGTAGACCTGGCGCAGGCCGGACGCGCCGATCGGCTCGCCGCACGCCAGGCAGCCGCCGTCGGTATTGACCGGCAAGGCGCCGTCGATCCGGGTGCGGCCCTCGGCGATCCAGGCCTCCTGGTCGCCGTTGGCGCAGAAGCCGTTCTCGGCCATGTGCATGATCTCGGCGCCGGTTTCCGTGTCCTGGAGCTGGGCGACGCCGATGTCGGCGGGCGCGACGCCGGCCATCTCGAACGCGGCGCGCGAGGCCAGGGTGGTGGGCGAGGGGCCGCGGACGAAATCCAGGGCGGGCGAAAAGACCTCGAACGATCCCGGCGGTCGGCTGCGAACGGCGGCGGCGCGGAGCCGGACGCCCTCCAGTCCCAGGCGGCGGGCGCGTGTTTCGCTGGCGAAGACCAGGGCCACCGCCCCTTCGCCGGGCGAGCAGAACATGAACTTGGTGAAGGGGTCGCTGACCATCGGCGCGGCGAGGATGGTCTCCAGGTCGACCGCCTCGCGCCGCCAGGCGTGCGGAGCCAGCACTCCGTTGGCGAACGCCTTTTCGGCGACCCGACCCAGGGTTTGGACCGATATGCCGTGCTCGGCCATGTAGCGCTGGGTCTTCATGGCGAAGAACTGGGTCGTCAGCATCAGGCCGGTTTCGCCGTACCAGTCGGGCAGCCCCCAGTCCGCCGGCTTGGGGTCGAAGGCGCCGCGCGGGTGCTTGTCGAAGCCGACCGCGACGCCGAGATCGAACTCGCCCGACTTGATCGTGCTGTAGGCGCCGAACATGGCCGAGCCGCCGGTGGCGCAGCCGTTGGCGACATTGATGAACTGCAGGCCGGTCAGGCCCAGTTCCGAAACCATGGTGTCGGCGTTGCCGGCCGAGTCCGATCCGCCATAGGCGAACTGGATGTCGCTCCAGTCCAGGCCGGCCGCGGCGAGCGCCTGGCGGACCGCGAAGACGCCCTGCTGCAAACCCGAGAGGCCCGGCGTCCGGCCGAAGGGGTGGATGCCGGCGGCGATGATGCGGACGTCGCTCATGCGGGTCTCTCCGGCGCGAAGGCGAAGGTCAGGCGCGTCTCGCCGCTGTCCAGGGTGAAGGGCTCCACCGTCAGCCGCAGCGGCAGGCCGATCCGCAGCGCGTCGAACGCGACGCCGACCAGGCGGCTTTCGACGATGATCGCCTCGCCCAGCGCGACATAGCCCACGGCGTACGGCGTGAACGCGGCGGGGCCGGCATAGGGCGGCGACTTGGGCCGGAACCGCTGGATGGTCCAGGACCAGAGCTGGCCGCGATCGGGGAGCCGGACCGGCTCGAAGCGATCCTCGTCGGCGGGCAGGGGAAACACCAGCCGGCCGCCGACCCGGTCGCGGCCGCCGAGCAGGAATGGCGCGCCGTCGGCGTCGAAGCCCATCAGGCGGTCGGCGATCGGCGGGGCGAGGGGGGCGGGGATGGGTGACATGACGGCTCCTGCCGATTCACTACCCGTCCCCAGGTCTCGGGGATGCTGACCAAAGGGTCAGCGGATCATGGCCAGGAAGCCCAGCTGCGCAGCCTTGAACAGCGTCTGGTCGCGGTTGACCGCGTCCAGCTTCACCGAGGCGCTGCGGATGTGGAACCGCACCGTCGTGCGCTGCAGGCCCAGGATCATCCCGATTTCGTCATTGGTCTTGCCGGCGGCCGCCCAGCGCAGGCACTCGACCTCGCGCTTGCTCAGGAGGGCGGCGGCGATGGCGGGGCGACGCCGTTCGGTCACCTTGACGTAGCTGGCGACGAACGTCCGGGCCAGCAGGGCCAGGGTTTCGCCGTGCCGCTCGAACGGCGCGGACAGGTCGTCGACCTCGGGATCCGGCGAGAGGAAGCTGGCGGCGGCGATCTGGCCGAAGGGCAGGTGGACCGGGGCGACGATCGCTGCGCTGGTCAGCGCCCTTTCCCTGAAGTTCGACAGGTCGAGCGCCGACAGCAGCAGGTTGGGTGTCGGCGTGTGGATGCCCTGGGCGTTGCACCAGAACGGCTCGCTCTCGAACCGGCAGGCCATCGGCAGCGGAGAGGTCAGGGCCAGTTGGGGAAAGCGCCACCAGCGCGCGTCGTCCCCATCGACGAAGCCGAAGACGGCGCTGGCCAGGATCTCCCCGGCGGCGTCCTTCATCGGTTCCTGGACCGCGATGTTGTCGGTGACCGCGCAGCGCAATCCGGCCAGGTCGGCGACGATGTCGCGCAGCGCCTCGGCGGCGGGGCGGATCTGGTCGACGCTGCTCGCCCGCACGGCGCTGAGCGTATCGGCAGGGATCACGGGAGCCTCCCGTCAGCCCCGGATCGCGAGGCCTTCGAAGAAGGGTTGGCAAAGGGCGTCGGCCATCTCCTCCGGCGTGCGTTCGGCGGCCATGGGCGGATACCATTTGTAGGCCCAGTTGCACATGCCCAGGAAGCCGTAGGCGGTCACCGTCGGATCGCAGCGGCGCAGGCGACCGCTCTCGATGCCCTCGGTGATGATGCCGACCACGCGATCGAAATATTCGATGCGGCGGGCCCGGATCGCCGCGCGCATCTTGCCCTCGAGATCGCCGTAGTGGTCCATGAAGGCGCGCACATAGCCCGGGTGGTCGGCGATCTGGCGCAGGATGTCGACGCAGGCCGATTTCAGCAGGACGACCGGGTCGCGGGTCTCGCCGTCATGGATCTCGAGGCCGTCCAGCAGGATCCGGATATGCGTCTCGTGGATGGCGTAGAGGATCGACAACTTGCTGGGGAAGTAGTGGTACAGGGTCGGCTTGCCCAGCCCGACCTCGTCGGCCAGCATCTGCATCGAGGCCTTGTGGTAGCCGACCTTGTCGAACAGGGTCGCGCAATGCGCGATGATTTCCAGGCGCTTGCCATCGTGCGCCTCGGTCGTCTGTCGCCGCTTCACCGCTTTTTTCGCAACCACGAGTTCTCTTTCTGTCGCCAATTTCCCGCTCGGCGAGATTGCCCGATGCGGGCGATCCATGCCGCCTCCTTATTGCACCAGGGCGCCGCCGTCCACGCCAAGAGCGACCCCGGTGACGTAGGAGGATTCCTCCGAGGCCAGATAAAGCACGGCCGAGACGACCTCCTCGACGTCGGCGAAGCGGCCGGCCGGAATGCGGGACAACCTGCGCGCGATGGCGCCGGTGTCTGCGTAGGCGGCGCGGGCCATGGGACCGTCGATCGGGCCCGGATGCACCGAATTGCAGCGCACGCCGTCGTAGGCGTGCTGGGCGGCGATGACCCGGGTCAGCATGGTCAGGCCCGCCTTGCCGCAGGCATAGGCCGGATCCATGATCCCCGACTGGCCAAGCCCGGCCACCGACGAAACATTGACGATGACGCCGCCGCCGCCCTTGCGGAACAGCGGCAGCGCCGCCCGGGCGCCCAGGAAGGGGCCGCCCAGATTGACGGCCATCATCCGGTCCCAGTCGGCGGGATCCCTCTGGTCGATCGGCACGACCGGCGAGGCGATGGCGGCGTTGTTGACCAGCACGTCCAGGCCGCCCCAGGTCGAGGCCGCGAGGTCCATCGCCCCATCCCAGGCCAGCGGGACGGCGACGTCCAGGGCGACGAACAGGGCCTGGGGGCCCAGGTCGCGGGCCAGGCGCTCGCCGCCGTCCCGATCGACGTCGGCCAGCAGAACACGCGCGCCCTCGGCGACCATGCGTCTTGCGAGCGCGGCGCCGACCCCGCCCGCCGCGCCGGTCACCAGCACCCGCTTTCCTTGCAGACGACCCTGGGGCATCACTCGCCTTCAAATACTCGACCGACCGGTCGAATGACGTTAGAGGGCATAACCGATTTTATCCGCGGGAGGAAATTCGAAATGAGCGATCTCACCCATCGCGTGGCCCTGGTCACGGGCGCGAGCTCCGGCCTGGGGCGTCATTTCGCGCAGGTCCTGGCGGCCCGCGGGGCCACGGTGATCGCGGCTGCGCGACGGCAGGCGGCGCTGGAGACCTTGACCGCCGACATCGCCGCCCAGGGCGGGCGGTGCCATGCCGTGGTCATGGACGTGACCGACGCCGCATCGGTCGCGGCCGGATTCGCCAAGGGGCTGGACCTGGCCGGATCCATCGACATCGTGGTCAACAACGCCGGCGTCGCCCAGACCCGGCCCGCCATCGACCTGTCGCCCGCCGACTGGCGCGACACGCTCGAGCCCAACCTGACCGGGGCGTTCCTGGTCGCCCAGGCGGCGGCGCGAGCGATGCGGGATCGCGGCGGCGGCGCCATCGTCAACGTGGCCTCGATCCTGGGCGAGCGGGTGTCCAAGGGTCTGGCCGCCTACGCCGCCAGCAAGGCCGGGCTCATCCAGTTGACCAAGGCTCTGGCCCTGGAATGGGCGCCGCTGGGCGTTCGCGTCAACGCCCTGGCGCCGGGCTATGTCGAGACCGATCTCAACCGCACGTTCTTCGCCACCGAGGCCGGCGCGCGGTTGATCGCGCGCATTCCGCAAGGCCGCCTTGGCCAGCCGTCGGACCTGGACGGGCCGCTGCTGCTGCTGTGCTCGGACGCCTCGCGCTACATGACCGGCGCGGTGATCGCCGTCGACGGGGGGCATCTGGTCAGCAGTCTCTGACGGCGCGACCGTCAGGCGTCCATCGCCGTCGCGCCGACCACCCAGGCCGACAGGCCGCTGGTCGGCACGGCGCATAGCACCGCCTCGGCCACCTCGCGCTCGCTGGCGCCGGCCTTGCGCGCGCCCTGCATGTGCACCGAGGACCAGGGGCTGTAGTCGGCGACCAGCACGGTCACCAGCAGCAGTTCGGCGTGCCGCGGCTCCAGCGCGGTTCCCGACAGGGTCCCTTCGCGCATCAGGTAATAGGCGTCCGCCGCGGTCGGGACGAGATCCAGCAGCTTGCCCAGCGCCGGCGGCATGGTGGTGAAATAGGCCAGGAAATTGGCTTCGGCCTCGCCGGGGGCGACCTCCAGTTCCGCCGCCTCGAACGCGTCGTCCCGGGCGTCGGGATAGGCGGCGGCGAACAGCGCTTGGAACCGCAGCGCGGCGCCTTCGCCCCGGACGCTCGACAGGATGGCCAGCGCCGAACGCGCCCGCGCTTCGTCCAGGCCCAGGCCGCGGGCCCGTCGCAGTTCCCGCAGCGCCATGTCCTCATAGCTCTTCACGCAGGCGGCGCAGGCCACGAACAGCGCCTTGATCGCCGCGGGCAGGGCGCCGTCGCGGTCGATCACGGACCGGAAACGACGGTATCCGGCGACGGTCTTCGGCGCGGACTTGCCGAGGGCGCCGATCGCCAGCAGCGGGTTGTTGATCGCGTCCATGGGGGTCCTCGGAGTCGAAAATTGCGGTTCGCGCGGGTTTGGACATTTGACTACCGACCGGACGGTCGAGTAGCAAGATCCATATCGGATCGGTGCGCCGATCTCCTGGGGAGGTGCGAATGGGCCGGTTGCAAGACAGGGTCGCGGCGGTGTCGGGGGCGGCCTCCGGCATCGGCCTGGCGACCGCGTGGGCCTTCGCCCGGGAAGGCGCGCGGGTCATCCTGCTGGACCGGGACCCGGCGCGGCTGGCCGAGACGATCGGCGCGCTTCCGGGCGAAGGCCACGACGCCATCGTGATGGACGTGACCCTCGAAGCCGACTGGATGGCCTTGGCCGACCGCGTCCGGGACCGGCACGGACGGCTCGACGTCCTGGTCAACAACGCCGGCTTCGGCGCGTTCAAGTCCATCGCCGAGACCTCGCTGGAGAGCTGGCGGTCCATCATCGCGGTCAATCTCGACAGCGTCTTCCTGGCGACCAAGCACCTGCTGCCGGCCCTGGTCGCCTCGGGACGCGGCTCGATCATCAACATGTCGTCGATCCGGGGGCTGACGGGCGCGCCGAACACCGCCTCCTACAGCGCGGCCAAGGGCGGGGTGCGGTTGTTCACCAAGGCCACGGCGATGGAATGCGCCGCGCTGGGCAACGGCGTGCGCGCCAACTCGATCCATCCGGGCCACATCGCCACCCCGCTGACGGCGCCGTTCCACCAGGACCCGGCCAATACGGACCGGATCCTGGCCAATATCCCGATGCGGCGCGTGGGAGAGCCCGAGGACATCGCCGACGCCATCCTGTTCCTGGCCAGCGACGAGTCCCGCTACATGACGGGCGCGGAACTGGTGGTGGACGGCGGGACGACCGCCACATGACGCCCGCGACCCAGGACCTGTCCACCCCCACCGACCGGGCGCGCGAGATCGGCGCCCGCGTCGAGGCCTTCGTGCGCGACGTGGTCGTTCCCTACGAGCGCGACCCGCGCCGCACGGGCCACGGCCCTTCGGACGAACTGGCCTTCGAGCTGAAGGAGAAGGCCAGGGCCGCCGGGGTGCTGACCCCGCACATCCTGGCCGATGGCGGCCACCTGACCCAGCGCGAGACCGCCTGGGTGCTGCGCAAGTCGGGGCTGTCGCCCCTGGGCCCGCTGGCGGTGAACACCGCCGCGCCCGACGAAGGCAACATGTACCTGATCGGCAAGGTCGGCTCGCCCGCCATGAAGGCGCGGTTCCTGGCTCCGCTGGTCGAGGGGCGGGCGCGGTCGGCCTTCTTCATGACCGAGCCGGCCGCGGAGGGCGGGGCCGGTTCCGATCCGTCGATGATGAAGACCACCTGCCGGCGGGACGGCGACCACTGGGTGATCGACGGCCGCAAGGCCTTCATCACCGGGGCGGACGGGGCCAGGGTCGGGATCATCATGGCCAAGGCCGACGAGGGCGCCTGCCTGTTCCTGGTCGACCTGCCCGACCCGGCGATCCGGATCGAGCGGGTGCTGGACACCCTCGACAGTTCCATGCCCGGGGGCCACGCGATCGTCGCCATCGACAACCTGCGCGTCCCGGCCGACCAGATGCTGGGCGAGAGCGGCGAGGGCTTCAGATACGCCCAGGTCCGGCTGTCTCCGGCCCGCCTGTCGCACTGCATGCGCTGGACCGGCGCGGCGACCCGGGCCCACGAGATCGCCGTCGACTACGCCTGCCGGCGCCAGGCCTTCGGCAAGCCGTTGATCGACCACGAGGGCGTCGGCTTCATGCTGGCCGAGAACCTGATCGACCTGAAGCAGGCCGAGCTGATGATCGACTGGTGCGCCGGGGTGCTGGACGGGGGATCGCTGGGAACGGCGGAGAGCTCGATGGCCAAGGTGGCGGTGTCGGAGGCGCTGATGCGGGTGGCCGACCGCTGCGTCCAGGTCATGGGCGGCACGGGAGTCAGCGGCGACACCATCGTCGAGCAGGTGTTCCGCGAGATCCGGGCCTTCCGCATCTATGACGGCCCGACCGAGGTCCACAAATGGTCCCTGGCCAAGAAGATCAAGCGCGACCATCGCGGGGGAGGGGCCTGATGTCCGCCGCGACCGCCGAGAGCAACCTGGGCGTCACCCCGGTCCGCGAGGGCTTCGCCTTCGACGTCGCGGCGCTGGAGCGCTGGATGGCCGCCCATGTCGAGGGCTTCGCCGGCCCGATGCGCGTCGAGCAGTTCCGGGGCGGCCAGTCGAACCCGACCTACAGGCTGGTCACGCCGGACCAGGCCTATGTGATGCGCCGCAAGCCGAGCGGGCGGCTGCTCGCGGGGGCCCACGCCGTCGACCGCGAGGCGCGGGTGCTGGCCGGGCTGGAGAAGGCGAACTTTCCCGTCGCCCACGTGTACGGCGTCTGCATGGACGACGCGGTGATCGGCGCCTGGTTCTATGTGATGGAGATGGTCGAGGGGCGGATCTTCTGGGACGCCACGCTTCCCGAGATCGATCGCAGGAAGCGGCCGGCCTATTTCGACGCCATGAACGCGACGATGGCCGCGCTGCATCAGGTCGACCCCGTCGCCGTGGGCCTGGGCGACTACGGCCGGCCGGGAAACTACTTCGCCCGCCAGATCGCGCGCTGGTCCAAGCAGTACCTGCAGGACGAGGCGGCGGGCCGCAATCCGCACATGGACTGGCTGGTCGCCTGGCTGCCCGACCACATCCCCGACGACGGCGACGAGACCACGATCGTCCACGGCGATTTCCGCATCGACAACATAATCTTCCACCCGACCGAGCCGCGCATCCTGGCCGTGCTGGACTGGGAGCTCTCGACGCTGGGCCACCCGCTGGCCGACTTCGCCTACAACGCCATGATGTACCGGATGCCGCCCCATATCGTGGCGGGCCTCGGCGGCGCGGACCTCGCGGCGCTGAACCTCCCGACCGAGGCCGACTATCTGGCCGCCTATTGCCGCCGCACGGGACGGTCCGGGATGCCGGGCTACGGCTTCTACCTGGCGTTCAACCTCTTCCGCCTGGCCGCCATCTTCCACGGCATCAAGGGCCGCGTGCTGCGCGGCGCGGCGGCCTCGGCCCAGGCGGCCGAGCGTGCCGAGGCGTTCCCGGAACTGGCGCGGCTGGCCTGGGCCCAGGCGATGAAGGTGGGCGCATGACCGAAACATCGGCCGTCACCCTCGAGGTCGCCAGGGGCGTGGCCTGGCTGACGCTGAACCGGCCCGAGCGCCGCAACGCCGTCGGTCCGGAGATGGCGCGGGCCCTGCACGACGCCGCCGTCCGCTGCGCCGACGATCCGGACGTGCGCTGCGTGGTCCTGACGGGCGCGGGGCCGTTCTTCTGCGTCGGCGGCGATGTCGACCTGTTCGCCCGCGTTGGCGACCGCGCCGAGGAGACGGTCGGCGCCCTGGCCAGGACCTTCCATGCCGGCGTTCTGCGCCTGGCGACCATGGCCAAGCCCCTGGTCACGGCCGTCAACGGCCCCGCCGCCGGCGCCGGGCTGAGCCTGGCCATCCTGGGGGACATCGTCCTGGCCGCCCGGTCGGCGCAGTTCGCGGTGGCCTATTCGGCGATCGGCCTGACCCCGGACGGCGGGGCCAGCTGGCTGCTGCCGCGCCTGGTCGGCCTGAGGCGGGCCCAGGAGATGATGCTGACCAACCGCCGCGTCGGGGCCGAGGAGGCCGCCGCCATCGGCCTGGTCACCCGGACGGTCCCGGACGACGCCCTGGCCGCCGAGACCCGCGGGGCCGCCGAGGCCCTGGCCCAGGGCGCGGTCGGCGCCTTGGCGGCCTGCCGCCGGCTGCTGCACGACGGGGCGATCGCCGGGCTGGCCGGCCAGCTGGACGCCGAAGCCGCCGCCATCGCCGCCGCGAGCGGATCGGCCGAGGGCCGCGAGGGCGTCGCCGCCTTCATCGGCAAGCGCCGGCCGGCCTTCCCCGGCGCGCCGGACACCTGATCCCCCGACCCACGGCCGCGGCCTTGTTCAGCGACCGGTGAAGCGGGGCGGGCGCTTTTCGACGAAGGCGGCCATGCCTTCCTTCTGGTCGTCGAAGGCGAACAGGGAGTGGAACAGACGCCGCTCGAACCGCAGGCCCGCGCTCAAGGTCGTCTCCAGCGCGGCGTCGACCATCTCCTTGTTGGCCATCACCGCCAGGGTCGACTGGGCGGCGATCCTGCCGGCGATGGCCAGGGCCTCGTCGTCGAGGGCGTCGGCCGGGAAGATCCGGGACACCAGCCCGCTGCGCTCGGCCTCGGCGGCGTCCATCATCCGACCGGTCAGGATCATGTCCATGGCCTTGGACTTGCCGACCAGGCGGGTCAGGCGCTGGCTGCCGCCGATCCCCGGCGCGACGCCGAGGTTGATCTCCGGCTGGCCGAACCTGGCCGTGTCGGCCGCCACGATGAAGTCGCAGGCCATGGCCAGTTCGCAGCCGCCGCCCAGGGCGTAGCCCGCCACGGCCGCGACGATCGGTTTGCGGCATTGCTCGATCGCCCGGGCCCCGGCGGTGAAGAAGTCTTCCTTGAAGGCCTGGGCGTAGGTCTTGGTCGCCATCTCCTTGATGTCGGCCCCGGCCGCGAAGGCCTTGGGCGAGCCGGTGATCACGATACAGCGCACGGACTCGTCGGCCCCGGCCACGCCCAGGGCCTGGGCCAGTTCGACCAGCAGGCAGGCGTTCAGCGCGTTGAGGGCCTCGGGCCGGTTCAGGCGGATCCGCATCACGCCCTCGGCGCCGCCCGGGGCGGTCTCGACGATCAAGGTTTCGTAGGACATCCGATCAGCTCCGAAGGCCGATGAAGGGAGAAGGGGATCAGTTCAGGTCGGCGAGCTTGCCGCGCAGCATCTGCAGCACGGCGGAGAAATCCTTGCCGCCGAAGCCGTTGGCGTCGAACAGGGCGTAGAGGGCCTCGGCCTGGGCGCCCATCGGCGTGCTGGCCCCGGCCTTGGCGGCGGCGTCCTGGGCCAGTTTCAGGTCCTTGAGCATCATGGCCGTGGCGAAGCCGCCCTCGTAGTGGCGGTCGGCCGGGGTCGAGGGGCCCACGCCCTCGACCGGGCAATAGGTCGACACCGACCAGCACTGGCCCGACGACTGGCTGGCGATCTCGAAGAACCGCTCGGCCGCCAGGCCCAGCTTCTCGGCCAGGGCGAAGGCCTCGCAGGTCCCCAGCATCGAGACGCCCAGCAGCATGTTGTTGCAGATCTTGGCCGCCTGGCCGGCCCCGTGGTCGCCGGCGTGGATCGTGGCCCGCGCCATCGGGGCCAGGGCCGCTTGGACGGCGGGGAAATCGGCGGCGTCGCAACCGACCATGAAGGCCAGGGTCCCGGCCTCGGCGGCCATGATCCCGCCCGACACCGGGGCGTCGGCGAAGCGGAAGCCGGCGTCGGCCGCCTGGCGGGCCACGGCCCGGGCGCTGTCGACGTCGATGGTCGAGCAGTCGATCAGCAGGGCCGACCTGGGGGCGTGGGCCAGGACCTGCTCGCCATACACCGAGCGCACGTGTGGCCCGGCCGGCAGCATGGTGATCACCACCTCGGCGTCCGCGACCGCCTCGGCCACTGATCCAGCCACGTGGCAACCGCACGCGGCGGCCTTCTCCAGCGTCGCCGCCGACAGGTCGAAGGCCCTGACCCGATGCTGGGCCCTGGCCTGGTTGGCGGCCATGCCGCCGCCCATGTTGCCCAGCCCGATGAAGGCGATGCGGGTCATGTGAAGGCTCCGGGGTGCAGCGGCGTCCATTCCTGGCCGGCCGGGAGGGGGGCGAAGATCAGGTCGAGCAGGGCGTCGGGCACCTCGGCCAGGGACGGCGGCGACCAGCGCGGATCGTTGTCCTTGACCAGGATCACGGCGCGCACGCCCTGCAGGAAGTCGTGGCGGCGCACCAGCCGCGCGCCGATCCGGTATTCCATGGCCAGGGTGTGGGCGAAGTCGTCGTGCGCCCGGCCGCGCCGGAGCTGCCGGAAGGCGACCTTCAGGGCCTGGGGCGACTTGCCGGCCAGGATCCCGGCCTGGCCGCGCGACCAGTCGTCGCCCGCCTCCAGGGCCGCGAGGATCGCCTCGACGCTGGCGGCGGAAAAGGCCGCGTCGATCGCGGCGCGGTGGGCGTCGAGCGGCGCGGGGCCCGCGTGCAGGACGGCCTGGGCGAGGAGGGCGTCGATCGCCCCGGGGCGCGCGAGGATCGCCGCCTTGACGGCCGGGAGATCGGCGGCGGCGACCGCGTGGCTGGCCAGGCCCAGGGCCAGGCAGTCGGCGACCTTCAGGCGTGTGCCCGTCAGGGCCAGCCACAGGCCCGTCTCGCCGGGCAGGCGCGGCAGGTGCCAGCCGCCGCCGACGTCGGGAAACAGGCCGATGCCGGTCTCGGGCATGGCGAAGACGGTGTTCTCCGTGGCCACGCGATAGCGGCAGGGCAGGGCGACGCCCGCCCCGCCGCCCATCACCAGGCCGTCCATGAAGGCGGCGACGGGCTTGGGATAGGTGAACAGCAGGTGGTTGAGGCGGTACTCGGTCCTGAAGAACGACCGCGCCGCCTCGCCGTCGCCCTGGCCGCTCTGGGCCAGCATGCGGATGTCGCCGCCCGCGCAGAAGCCCCGCTCGCCGGCATGGTCGATCATCACCAGATGGACGGCGGGATCCTCGCGCCAGGCCAGCAAGGCCTGGATCATGATCGCGCACATGTCCTCGGTCAGGGCGTGCAGCGCCCTGGGCCGGTTGAGGGTCAGGCGGCCGACGCTCCCCTCGCGGCCGACGACGACCTCGTCCGGGGCCGGCGCGGTCATCGGGGCGCCATCCGCAGGGCGCCGTCGAGGCGGATGGTCTCGCCGTTGAGCATCGGGTTTTCGAGGATCGCCTTGACCAGGCGGGCATATTCGCCGGCCCGGCCGAGGCGGGACGGAAAGGGGACGCTGGCTCCCAGCGAGTCCTGGACGGCCTGCGGCAGGCCGCGCAGCATCGGTGTCTCGAACAGGCCCGGCGCGATGGTGCAGCAGCGGATTCCCGACGGCGCCAGGTCGCGGGCGATGGTCAGGGTCATGCCCGCCACGCCGGCCTTGGACGCGGCGTAGGCCACCTGGCCGACCTGGCCCTCGAAGGCGGCGACCGAGGCGGTGTTGATGATCGCGCCGCGCTCGCCCTCCGCGTCCGGCGCGTTATCGAGCATGGCCGCGGCCGCCAGGCGGCTCATGTTGAACGTGCCGATCAGGTTGACCCGGACCACTGTTTCGAACAGCTCCAGGGGATGGGGACCCTTGGCGCCCGCGGTCTTGGCCGTGGGGGCGATCCCGGCGCAATTGACCAGGCCGGACAGCGGCCCGACGCCGACCGCGGCGGCGATCGCCGCCTGGGCGCTGGCCTCGTCGGCCACGTCGCAGGCGATCCAGTCCAATCTTGGATCGTCGCCAGGCCGGAGATCGGCGGCCACGACGCGGGCCCCCGCCTCGACCAGCATCCCGGCCGTCGCCGCGCCCAGGCCCGAGGCCGCGCCGGTGACCAGGAAGACCTTGCCGTCAATGTCCATGTCGCTTCGTCCGTTCCCTAGCGAAAGAGTTCGCGGGCGATGATCACCCGCATGATCTCGTTGGTGCCTTCCAGGATCTGGTGCACCCGCAGGTCGCGGACGATGCGCTCCAGCGGATAGTCCTGCAGGTAGCCGTAGCCGCCGTGCAGCTGCAGGGCGTCGTTGGCGACCTGGAATCCGGCGTCGGTGGCGAAGCGCTTGGCCATGGCGCACAGCCCGGTGGCGTCGGGGTCCTTGCGGTCCAGGGCGTCGGCGGCGTTGCGCACCATCAGCCGGGCGGCCTCCAGCTCGGTGGCCATGTCGGCCAGCTTGAACTGCAGGGCCTGGAAGTCCTTCAGGGCCTTGCCGAACTGCTTGCGGGTCTCGAGATAGGCCTTGGCGGTGTCGAGCGCGAACCGGGCTCCGCCCAGCGAGCACGAGGCGATGTTCAGCCGCCCGCCGTCCAGGCCGCTCATCGCGATCCGGAAGCCTTCGCCCTCGTCGCCGATGCGGTTGGCGACGGGGACGCGGACAGTGTCGAAATTGACCTGGGCCGTGGGCTGGGCGTTCCAGCCCATCTTCTTCTCGTTGGCCCCGAACGAGACGCCCGGCATGTCCTTCTCGACGACCAGGGCCGAGATCCCCCTGGGGCCGGCCTCGCCGGTGCGGGCCATGACCACATAGACGTCCGACACGCCGGCGCCGGAGATGAAGGCCTTGCCGCCGTTGACCACATAGGCGTCGCCATCGCGCCGCGCGCGGGTGCCCAGGCTGGCCGCGTCCGAGCCCGCGCCGGGCTCGGTCAGGCAGTAGCTGGCGATCAGGTCCATGGTCGTCAGCCGGGGCAGGTAGCGCCGGCGCAGGTCGTCCGAGCCGAACCGGTCGATCATCCACGAGGCCATGTTGTGGATCGACAGGAAGGCGGCCGTGGCCACGTCGCCGTAGCTGAGGGCCTCGAAGATCAGCGACGCGTCGAGCCGGCCGAGGCCCGAGCCGCCGACGTCCTCGGCGACATAGATCCCCGCCAGCCCCAGGGCGGCGGCCTCGCGCAGGACGTCGACCGGGAAGTGCTTCCTCTCGTCCCATTCGGCGGAATGGGGCGCGAGCCGATCGGCCGCGAACGCCGTCGCCAGGGCCTGGATCGCGAGTTGGTCTTCATTCAGCGTGAAGCGCATGGTCCTGACCGGAAAAGTGGCGGTCCGGGACCGGGGTCCCGAACCGCCAGTTGCGCGCCGTCACCGGGAGAGGCCGCCGGCGCACCGAGGCTACTTCATGGTGGGAATGACGAAGGCGCTGTCCTCGAGCTCGCCCTGCGGCCAGCGGGCGGTCACCGTCTTGACCTTGGTGTAGAACTTCACGCCCTCGAGGCCGTGCTGGTTGGTGTCGCCGAACGCGCTGCGCTTCCAGCCGCCGAAGGTGTGGTAGGCCACCGGCACCGGGATCGGCACGTTGATGCCGACCATGCCGACATTGACCCGGCTGGCGAACTCGCGGGCGGCCCGGCCGCTGCGGGTGAAGATGGCCACGCCGTTGCCGTACGGGTGCTCGGACGGCAGGCTCAGGGCCTCCTCGAAGGTCTCGGCGCGGACGATCTGCAGCACCGGGCCGAAGATCTCCTCCTGGTAGGTCTTCATGCCCTTGGTGACGCCGTCGAACAGCGAAGGGCCGATGAAGAAGCCCTTCTCGAAGCCCTGCAGGGAAAATTCCCGGCCGTCGACGACCAGTTCGGCCCCTTCCTCGACGCCCTGCCGGATGTGGTCGGCGATCCTGGCGCGATGCTGGGCGCTGACCACCGGGCCGTAGTGGGCGGCCGGATCGGTGGAGATCCCCACCTTCAGGGTCTCGATCTCGGCGACCATCCGCTCGCGCAGTTCGTCGCCGGTCTTCCGGCCGACCGGGACCACCACCGGCAGGGCCATGCAGCGCTCGCCGGCCGAGCCGAAGGCCGCGCCCGACAGGTCCTTGACCACCTGGTCCAGGTCGGCGTCGGGCAGGACGATCCCGTGGTTCTTGGCCCCGCCCATGGCCTGGACGCGCTTGCCGTGCGCCGCGCCGGTCCGGTAGACGTAGGAGGCGATGTCGGAGCTGCCGACGAAGCTGACCGCCCGGATCAGCGGATGGGTCAGGATGGCGTCGACGGCGCTCTTGTCGCCGTGCACCACGTTCAGCACGCCGGCCAGATCCTGCCCGACCTGGGCGCCGGCCTCCATCATCAGCTCGGCCAGCTTGACCGGCACGGTCGGATCCTTCTCCGACGGCTTGAGGATGAAGGTGTTGCCCACGGCGATGCTGATGCCGAACATCCACATCGGGATCATGGCCGGGAAGTTGAACGGGGTGATCCCCGCGCAGACCCCTAGGGGCTGGCGCATTGAATAGACATCGATGCCGGGGCCCGCGCCCTCGGTATATTCGCCCTTCAGGACGTGGGGGATGCCGCAGGCGAACTCGATGACCTCCAGGCCCCGCTGGATGTCGCCCTTGCTGTCGGCGATGACCTTGCCGTGCTCGGACGACAGGATCTCGGCCAGGGCGCTCATGTCCCGCTCGATCAGGCGCTTGAACTCGAACATCACCCGGGCCCGGCGCTGGGGATTGGTCGCCGCCCAGCCGACCTTGGCCGCGGCCGCCGCTCTTACCGCCGCGTCCACCTCCGCGTCGCTCGCCAGGGCCACGCGCGCCTGCACCTCGCCCGTGTTCGGATCGAACACGTCGCCAAACCGGCCGCCCGCCGCCTCTGGGGTTCCGGGAGCCTCTACGCCGCCGATGAAATGGTGAACGAACCGCACCGTGTCCTCCGTTGCTGGGCGGGGACTATCCGGGATACACGCAATATTACCATTGCAATTATGCAAGGCCTGGAAGCAGTTCTTCAAAGCCATGTTCGATTGGGACGATCTTCGCTTCTTCCTGGCCGCCGCCCGGGCCGGCTCGTTCAGCGCCGCCGCCCAGAGGGCGGGCGCCGACACCGCCACCGTCAGTCGGCGCGTCGCCAGGCTGGAGACCGCGCTGAAGGCGACGCTCTTCGTCCGCTCGGCCGCGGGCCTGCAGGTCACCAGCGTCGGCTCGCGCCTGCTCGAGGCCGGGCTGAGGGCCGAGGCCGCCATGCACGAGGCCGCCCGGTCTGGCGATCCGGAAGCCGCGGGAGGCACGGTGCGGATCAGCGTCGCCGAAGGATTCGGCGCCCACGTCCTCGCGCCCGCCCTGCCGGCTTTCCGGAAGGGGCGGCCGACCTTGCGGATCGAACTGGCGGCCAACGGCGGCTTCCTGTCGCCCACCCGGCGCGAGGTGGACCTGGCCGTGACCCTGAGCGCGCCGACCGACGGCCGACTGCTGGTGGAGCCTCTGACCGACTACCAGCTGGCCGTCTACACCACGCCCGGCTATCTCGCCGAGACGGGGCCGCTGGACGAGGCCGAGGATCTGCGACGCTGCCAGATCGTCGGCTATGTCGACGACCTGCTGTACTCCCCGGAACTGCGCTATCTCGACGAGGTGGCGCCCGGGTTGGAGGCGGCGCTGTCCAGTTCGTCGATCCGCGCCCAGCGCGAGATCATCCTGGGCGGCGGCGGGGTCGGCGTCCTGCCTTGCTTCCTGGCCGAGGGGCTGGTGCGGGTGGCGCCGCGGGTGCTGCTGCACCGCCGCTTCTGGGTCAGCACCTTGCGCGAGGTCGCCGCGAGCGCCCGCGTGCGGGCCGTGCGAACCTGGCTGCAGGACCTCGCCGTGGCGCGCAGCGGCGATCTTCGCCCTTTTTGACCGGATCGTCGTTCTCCAGGTCATGACCTCCGCCGCGCGGCCTCGCGGGCGTGCATAACCGTTCCGTCGCCGGGGTTTCCTTGACCTGCGACAATGGCCGGCGTTTCGACGCCGGCCGTTTTGCGCTAGAGGCTTGAGCGATTTTCGTCCGTTCACCCGTCCACGCGGATTGAATTTCGAAGGTCGCGGCGCCAAGTCGGGGCGCTGAAGATGGCGTGGGCGTGAGGACGACGTGGGATCATCCCCGAAAGACGAGGTCGGACTGGTCCGCCAGGCGCACAGCCTGACGGCGGACCTGACGACGCCCGACCGCGGCGTCTACTGGCTCGACCTCCTGCTGACGGCGACGGCGGCCTGGGGCGGCCTGGCCCTGGCGGCCACGACCCACGGCCTGGCCGTGGGATTGGTCGCCGGCCTGGTCGGCCTGCTGGCCCTCTATCGCGGCCTCAGCTTCATCCACGAGATCAGCCACCTTCGCCCGAAGGACGTGCCGGGTTTCCGGCTGGGCTGGAACCTGCTGATCGGCGTGCCGCTGATGACGCCCTCGATGATGTACGAGGGCGTGCACAACCTGCACCACGCCAAGGACCGCTTCGGCACCGCTCGCGACCCCGAATACCTGCCGCTGGGCCGCTATTCGCCGTTCAAGCTGGCGCTGTTCGCGGCGATCTCGCTGCTGGCCCCGCTGGGCGTGATCCTGCGTTCGGGGATCCTGATCCCGCTGTCCTTCGTGGTCCCGGCCGTGCGCCGGCTGGTCCGGACCAAGCTGTCGGCCCTGGTGATCAATCCCGACTTCGTGCGCGAGGACAACGACCGGACCCGGCCCGACTGGCTGGCCCAGGAGGTCGGCTGCTGGCTGTGGTGCTGGAGCGCCGCGGCCCTGACCGTCGCCGGCGTCGTGCCGGTGCGCGTGGTCCTGACCTGGTTCGCGCTGTTCTCGCTGGCCACCTTCGTCAACCAGCTGCGCACCCTGGTCGCCCACTATTGGGAGAACGACGGCGAGCGGATGAGTTTCGAGGACCAGTTCCTGGACTCGGTCAACGTGCCGCCGCCGGCCCTGCTGCCGTTCCTGTGGGCGCCGGTCGGGCTGCGCTATCACGCCCTGCACCACCTGCTGCCGCGCCTGCCGTACCACAACCTGGGCAAGGCCCATGCGCGGCTGTCGGCCCAGCTGGCGGCGACCTCGCCCTATCACCGGGTCGAGGAGCGGGGCCTGTTCGTGGCGCTGGCCAAGCTGTTCCGCCGCGCGGGCCTGGCGCCGACGGTCGAAACCGGGGCGGTGGAACGCCAGAGCGTCTGAGGGCGAACCCTTTGCTACTCGAAAAGCGCCTGGCTACTCGCCAAGCGCTCCCACCACCGTCTCGCACAGGCGATGCGTCTCCAGCGCGTCCAGCGCCGACAGCCGGCGGCCGTCGCGCACGGCGGCCAGGAAATGCTCGCACAGCCCCTCGAAACCCCGCTGGCGGCCGACCGAGGTCCAGTCGCCGCGCCGCGTGAGGTGATCCTGGACCGACTGGTCGACCACCTGCGCCAGGTCGACGATCCGTCGCTTGGCGCCGGCCCCCGAGACCTCCAGCGTCTCCTCGTTGGCGCCGCTGACCCGGTTCATGATCCCCAGGGCGTCGCGGCCGGCGCCCGACAGCGACAGCGCCACGTGCCGCAGCAGGCCGTCCGCGACCTGGCCGTGCACGCGGGGCTCGCCCGCGCCGGGGGCCAGGAAGCGCAGGGTGTCGACCACGTGGATGAAGTCGTCGAACACCACGCGACGGACCTCGTCGGCCTGGTCGGCCCGGTTCTTCTGCATGAGGGTCAGGGGCAGGTCGAGGGCGGCGGCGTCCCGGTAGGTCGGCGCGAAGCGGCGGTTGAAGCCGACCATCAGTGAGACGCCGCGTGTCTCGGCCAGGTCGACCAGGGCTTCGCTGTCGGCGGCGTTGTCGGCCAGGGGCTTGTCGACCAGCGTCGGCACGCCGGCCTCCAGCAGGCGGCGCACGATGCCCGGATGCGCCGCCGTGGCCGCGTGGACCAGGGCGCCGTCCAGGCCGTCGGCCAGGGCCGTATCGAGATCCGCGTGCAGTCGCTCGACCCGCCAGGCGGCGCCGAGCTCGGCCAGGGCCTGGGTGTTGCGGGTGACGAAGACCAGCGCGACGTCGGCGCGCGGGCCCAGCACGGGCAGGTAGGCCTTCCGGGCGATGTCGCCCAGGCCAATCATGGCGATGCGCGGGGTCATGGGGTTCTCGAGCGGGCGAGGAGGTGGTCGGCGAGGGCGGCGGCGTCCCAGGCTTCGGAGCGGGGCGCGAGGAACAGCGGCGCGCCGCCCAGCAACGGCGCCAGGGCCCCGGCGGTCTGGTCCAGGTCCGGGGCGTCGAGGCTCTCGCTCATCACCACCGCGGCGATCTCGGCCTCGGCCGCGCGCAGGGCGACCAGGGCGGTCAGGACATGGCTGATCGTGCCCAGATAGGACCCGGCCACCAGCAGCACCGGCGCGCCCAGGGCGGTGATCATGTCGAGGTTGGTCTCGCCGTCGGTCAGGGGCGACATCACCCCGCCGGCCCCCTCGACCAGCAGCAGGCCGTCGCGCAGCTCGGCCGCCCGGGCCACGGCGTCGATGACCATGTCGTCCAGCGCCAGGACCTGGCCCTCCAGCCGGGCGGCGATGTTGGGCGCCAGCGGCGCGCGGTAGCGGCGCGGCGCGATGCGGAGGACGGCGCCGGGATCGCCCAGGGCGGCCGCCAGCCGGGCCGGATCGCTGCCGGCCGCGTCACGCGGATCGAAGCCGCTGACCACCGGCTTGAAGGCGTCGACCGCCGCGCCCCGGGCCTTCAGGGCGCGGATCAGGGCGCAGCTGACGTAGGTCTTGCCGATGTCGGTGCCCGTGCCCGTGACGAACAGGGCGGGCATCAGGGGCGCGCCTTCACATGGGGTTTCACCAGGGCGGCCAGACGGGCGATCTCGGCGTCGGGATGGTCGGCGCTGAAGGCGATGCGCAGGCGGGCCGCGCCGGCGGCGACGGTGGGCGGGCGGATGGCCACGACCAGGAAGCCCTCGGCCTCCAGGGCGCGCGAGGCGTCCAGGGCGTCCTGGGCCTCGCCGATGATCACCGGCACGATCGGACTGCTGGCGGCGGGCAGGCCCACGGCCTTGGTGAAGGCCCGCGCCTTGGCCAGCGGCAGGGCGGTCAGGGCGGCGTCGGCCTCGACGATGTCCAGCGCCGCCAGCGCCGCCGCGGCCGCGGCGGGCGGCAGGCCGGTGGTGTAGACCAGGGTGCGGGCCCGGGTCTTGAGCAGGTCGACCACGGCCTGGGAGCCGCAGACATAGCCGCCGTACGAGCCCAGGGCCTTGGACAGGGTGCCCATCTGGAACGGGATCTGGGCCTCGGGGAACAGGGCGGCCGAGCCGCGGCCCTCGGCCAGCACGCCCACGCCGTGAGCGTCGTCCGAGAGCAGCCAGGCGTCGTTGGCCTCGCAGACCGCCGACAGCCAGTCCAGCGGGGCGATGTCGCCGTCCATCGAGAACACCCCGTCGGTGGCGACAATGGCGTGGCGGGCAGCGGACCGGTGCTCGGCCAGCAGGGCGGCCAGGTGGTCGGTGTCGTTGTGGGCGAACGGGATGATCCGCGCGCCGGACAGCTGGGCGCCGGCCCAGATGCAGGCGTGGGCCAGCTCGTCGACCAGCACGATGTCGCCCTTGCCGGCGAAGGTGGGGATCAGGCCGGTGTTGGCCAGGTAACCCGAGCCGAACACCGCGCAGGCCTCGGTTCCCTTCAGCCGCGCCAGCCGGGCCTCGAGTTCCGACAGCAGGGGCGTGTCGCCGGTCACCAGCCGCGAGGCGCCGGACCCCGCGCCGTAGGTCTCGATCGCGGCCTGGGCGGCGGCCTTGACCGCCGGATGCTGCGACAGGCCCAGATAGTCGTTGCACGAAAAGGACAGCAGCCGGCGGCCGTCGCGCTCGACCACGGCGCCGGTGGCGCGATGGGTGGGCCTGAGCCGGCGCATCAGGCTGGCGGCCTCGAGGCTCTGGATCTTGTCGGCGGCGTAGGTGTCGAGACTGTGCATCACGGTTCCTGTTTGCCCCCCACGGCGTGAGGGCATAGGCAGTGCGCCCCAAGCACGCAATGCCCAGGCATGAAGGATCGCTCCTATGACCGCTGAAAGCCCCGATTGGCTTGTGGCCGGCGCGCCCCACGTCTGGCGGCCCTATTGCCAGATGAAGACCGCCCGGCCGCCGCTGCCGGTCGTCGCCACGCGGGGCTCGCGGCTGATTCTGGCCGACGGGCGCGAGCTGGTCGACGGCCTGGCCTCGTGGTGGACCGCCTGCCACGGCTATAACCACCCCCATATCGCCGGGGCGATCCGCGACCAGCTGGAGCGCATGCCGCACGTGATGTTCGGCGGCCTGGCGCATGAGCCGGCCTATCGCCTCGCCAAGCGCTTGGCCGACCTGCTGCCGGGCGACCTGAACCACGCCTTCTTCGCCGAGTCCGGCTCGGTGTCGGTCGAGATCGCCATGAAGATGGCGCTGCAATTCCACATCAATCGCGGCGTCGCGGGGCGGACGAAGTTCCTGTCGTTCCGGGGCGGCTATCACGGCGACACCCTGGCGACGATGGCCGTCTGCGATCCGGAGGAGGGCATGCACAGCCTGTTCTCGGGCGTGATGCCGGCGCAGCTGATCGCCGACCTGCCGACGGACGCGGTGTCGGAAGCCGCCCTCGACGCGCTGCTGGCCGAGCGGGGCGGGGAGGTCGCCGCCATCCTGACCGAGCCGCTGGTCCAGGGCGCGGGCGGCATGCTGTTCCACGGCCCCGAGGTGCTACGCGCCTTGCGCCGCCTGGCCGACAAGCACGGCGTGCTGCTGATCTTCGACGAGATCTTCACCGGCTTTGGCCGCACCGGCCAGATGTTCGCCATGCAGGCGGCCGGGATCGAGCCGGACATCGTCACCCTGTCCAAGGCCCTGACCGGCGGAACCCTGCCGCTGTCGGCCGCCGTGGCCTCGACCAAGGTGTTCGACGCCTTCTGGTCCGACGACCCCGGCGCGGCCCTGATGCACGGCCCCACCTACATGGGCGCCGCCCTGGCCTGCGCCGCCGCCAACGCCTCGCTGGACCTGTTCGAGGACGGAGCCTGGCGGGCCGACGTGGCGCGGGTCGGCGCGGCGCTGGCGGAGGGGCTGGAACCGGTGCGGACCGCGCCGGGCGTGGTCGACGTCCGGGTGCTGGGCGCGATCGGGGTCGTCGAGTTCGACGCGCCGGTGGCGGTCGGCGCCCTGTGCGAGGCCTTCGCCGCCGAGGGCGCGTGGATCCGGCCGATGGGCAGGACGGTCTACCTGACCCCCGCCTTCACGACGCCGGACGCGGATCTGGCGATCCTGACGGCGGCGATCCGCAAGGTCGTCGGCGCCGGCGGGGTTGAAGGAACCGGCGGGGTCTGATCCAAGCGAGGCCATGTCGTCGAACTCGCCCCAGAATGGTCCTCTGAGCGCCTTGGAGCGCCTGGCCATCGCGGCCATCATCCTGACCTGGGGCCTGAACAACGCCGCGAACAAGACGGCGACCGCCGAG
>Ga0102590_1000983_pt1 | contig 49550 bp, 49 predicted proteins | sample AraplaMF_Col_mMF_FD_76859 | JGI IMG/M metagenome (GOLD analysis project Ga0102590, IMG submission 76859) | Arabidopsis root microbial communities from the University of North Carolina, USA - plate scrape MF_Col_mMF | ecosystem: Host-associated > Plants > Roots > Endosphere | place: USA...
TGCGGCAATTGCCCGACACCGACGACTCCAGGGCGCGCACCGACGCCAGCTGCCGCCTGCCCAAGGCGACCTACGCCCAGCCGCCGGCGATGCCGCGCCAGGAGCCCGGCCTCCGGCCGGCCCGTCCCCTGCCCTACGATCTGGAAGTGCTGGCGCATTGGAAGGGCGGCGAACTGACCCTTCGGTTCCTCAACCGCGGCCAGGCCGGGGCGGTGTTCATCGTCTATCGCGACGGCGACGACACGGGCCCGCGCTACTACACCGTCGAGGCCGGCAAGACCCTGTCCGGAACCTGGTCGATCCCCGGATCGGGCAAGGCCCAGGGCTTCACCGTCCATGGCCCGGATGGCTTCTATCGGGCGTTCCGCGACAAGAACGCTGTCGGGACCACTTGAGAGCGGCGCTGGCCCGTTGAATTCAAAGGGACGGCGCAATTCGCTAACCGCATCATGGGGTCGACTCAACGCGAACCGGCTAAGGCGTTGAAATCCCTCAACAGGCGCTTTCGCCAACTTGGCGGCCCCAACTTGAGACTGGCCGCCCAGGCCTTCGCCCTGCCCGACCTCGACCGGACCGCGCGGCTGGAGCAGGATCCGATCGACTGGCTTGCCGGACAACTCCGGCCCCTGGGCGATCCTGGTCATGACGTCGCGCAGCGATCTGCGCTTGGAAAACCTTAAACGAACAACTTTTCCTGGCGCGCGAAGTTGATGAACAGCGGCAACCACGGGCCGTCCGGACTGCCCGGCTGGGGGCGTAAGCCGAAGCCATGACCGCCGTGGGCGAACAGGTGGGTCTCAACCGTGACCTTGGCCGCGACCATGGCGTCGCGAAGTCGTACCGTATTGGCCACCGGCACCAGGTCGTCGTCCTCGGCATGCACCAGGAAGGTCGGGGCGGCCGCCGGGGTGACGTTCAGATCGGGCGACCACTCGCGGATCTGGGACGCCGTGGGCTGACCGCCAAACAGTGACGGCGCCACGCCCCCGTAGGCGTAGGCCGGGTCGACGCTTTGCACCGGATAGATCGGCGCCGTCAGCAGGGGCCTGGCGCTGAGCTGGTCCGCAACGTCGACGGGCTTGTAGAACGGCGTCGAATGCCGCGTCGCGAGCGTCGTCGTCAGGAAACCGCCGGCGCTGAAGCCCATGACGCCGACCCGCTGCGGGTCAAGCTGGAAGCGCGGGGCGTTGGCGCGAATGAGGCGCATCGCCCGCTGGGCGTCGGCCGGCCCGACAGCGGCCGGATCGGCCCAGCCGTCCCTCGCCAACCGGTAGATCAGCACGAAGCAGCTGATGCCCGCCCGATTCAGGACGTCGGCGATGTGGTAGCCCTCATGGTCGAAATAGTTCCACTCGAAGCCGCCGCCCGGAATGATCAGCATGGCCGAACCGTTGGGCTGGGCCGCCGGCAACGCGATCATGTACGGCTTCGAGACGCCTCGCGTGCGCCGGCTGCTATAGCCGGGGCTCGACGAGGTCTGCTCGACGACCTCGGCCATGCCGGGATGCAGGGCGCCCGCCGGCGGCTGCGGCCACAGTCCAATGACCTCGCCCGCGCCGGCGGAAACCGACTGAGCGAACACCTTGGTCGCGGCGCCCACGCCCATCGCCGACGCGCCAGCCAAGACCAAGGGCGATTTTACAAGATCGCGTCGTGAAACGCTCATGGAAGCTCCCGTACTGCACCAAAATCAGCCCCCTTTTGGAGGGCGAGCGGCCCAACAGCGACACCGCCGCTGCAGCCCTAGTCGCTGAGCAAGGCCGCGTTGCCCCATGTGACGACCGTGGGCGCCTTGTTCTTGGTGGATTTGCCGCGCGCCACCAGCTCGACCAGCTTCACGCCGGCTATGTTGGCGCTCAGAGCCTGCGCTGCTTGACCAAAGCGGGCCGGCTTGGACGTCGCCAGGAGCTTGCCGTCTCCATAGACCGAGAAGGTCACGGCGTCGTCCGTATCGAACGTCGAGTCATCGACTCCGACATCGGCGGTGAAGCGATGGAACTGGCCGTCGGCCCGAACTTCCAACCGCGAGTTGGCGAGCACGCCCAGGCCCGTCCCGTACGCTTTACCGTCGACGCGCAAGGTCTGCCGGTAGGGCGTGGCGTCGGCCTGCGCGCCGCCCCACCCGGTATAGGCCGGTGGCTCGCCGTCGTCGGTCGTGCCGCCCCAGGGATTGCGCATCCGATGGATCGTCGGATCGGGCTGGGGAATGACCACGCCGTCGACGGCCGGATTCACGCGTCCGGGCATTTCGGACAAATAGAGGCCCTTGGAGAGCGTACGCGCGCCAGTGGCGTCGAAGACGAGCGTCTGGCGCGGGTCTAGATGCATCTTCGTTTCACCGGAAAACGCGGGCAGCGTCGCGCCGGTCCACAGGTCCTTGAGCGTCACCGGCGACGTCGATGCGAACTTCATGTGGCCCGCCGTCAGCGTCACCTCGGTCGGCGCAAGTCCGCGGTTGAAGATGGCCACCGCCTTGTGGCCGTTGCTCAGCGTCTTGACCAGGATCTGGACGTCGTCGCTGTCGTAGGCCAACACCGCCTGGTTGCCCGCCGGGTCCTGGTCGATGGCGATGATGTCGCTGTTGCCAAGGATGTCCATCAGCGGCTGCGGCGCGTTCCTCAGGTCGTAGCCGATCAGAAGCGGCGCCGACAGCATCGACCACAGCGCGAAGTGCGACTTCGCCTCCGTCAAATGGTGCTCGTCGAAGTCGCCGTGACCGACGAACAGCATGTCCGGATCGTTCCAGGAGCCGGGGTGCGCATAGAGGGCGCGGTTGGCGGCGCTATCGAAATTGGCCAGCATCCGCGTCCAGTTGGGCGTGATGTCGTCGCTGGTTCGCGACAGGTTGCCGACGTCCTTGGCCCACGCGCGGACATCTGCCGAGCCCCACGCGCAGATCGAAAAGACATAGTCGCCATCGGGATTTTCGCGGCGCAGGGCGTCGGCGACCTGCTGGTAGAGCGCGCGGACGGCCGGGATGTCGGTGCGGCGAATCTCCTTCACGTCGACCAGGGGGCCGAGCGCGCGGTACTGGCCCGATCTGACGCCCTCGCTGTCCGGACCGAAGGCGCGGATGCCGCAGGCGTCGACCTTGATGTAGTCGAACGCCCAGTCCTTGAAGTAGAGCTCGATGTCCTGCTCGATATGGCCGTACAGCCCGACCTCGCGTTCGGCGACCGTGCCCTCGGGCAGGTTTGGCGCGTTTGGCGCGAAGGCCTGCGAACAGTTATTGGCGCCGATATCCGAATAGATTCCGGCCTTCAGGCCCATGGCATGGATGCGGTCGGTAAACGGCTTGAAGCTGGTCTGTTCGGCTCCGCCGACCGCGGCGGACGGAAAAATCGAGGTACGCACGATCATGCGGCCGTCCGTGGTCCGTCGCTTCAACCACCAACCGTCGTCGATATTGATGTAGCGGTAGCCCTTCGCGGCCAGTCCACTGTCGACGATGGCCTTGGCGGAATCCAGGACCTTGGCTTCGGTGACATCCGTGTGGAAGGCGTTCCACGAGTTCCACCCCATGGGCGGCTTCGCCGCCTGTCCTGTTGTCACCGCGGTCCAGTGCCCGGTTGGCGCCAGGGGGTCGATCGCAGCATACGCTCCGCCGCCACAGCATAGCGCCAATGCGAGACAACCGATAACCCCTTGAACAGAGCGCCTCATTATTTCCCTCGATAATATTTAAAATTGTGAACTAAGTCAGCTTTGTACATTAGACTGTGGGCAAAGCCCGGTTTGGTCGAACCGAAAGAGCTCTATCCGAAAGGCTCAGGCCGTCACCGCCAAGTTCGCCGTTGACGGAGCAGTAGGCGCCCGCCAGGGCCACGGCCGTGACGCTCGCCAACGCGGTGATACGGTGGACATTCGATCCGCTAGCGACGGGACGACCAACGGCTTCCGGACGACGCCGGCTGTCGCACCGTTGTGCCGATGTTTCCTCCTCATAGCCTTCCGTCAAGTGGCCTAACCTTGTCGCCTGACCGCCGCTTCCCCTTTTGAAGAGGGGGGCGACGACGGCCAGCCTTTTATTTGTCGTACAATAGCCAATTGGCTTGGGGCTACATTTTTCCAATCAAAATATTTTTATGTGAGAGAACGCGACATTTGCGACACGACGCCCGCTATTGTCACGGGTCCGGGTGCGCCTGGGCCCAGTCCAACGCACCCTGCAGGGTGGTCACCCAAATCTCGCTGCGATGGGCAGCGAGCCAGGCGATCAGTTCGCGGTGCGCGGAGTCGGAGACCTGCAGATAGTCGCCGCCAACGCCGTGGAACAGATAGACCGCCATGCCGCCGCCAGCTTCCGCTTCCCTGGCGAACTCGATCAGCTGCGCGCCCGTGACCCCCTCGGGGAAACCGCGCGAGGGTGTATGCATCGGATCCATGCGGCCGACGTCGGCGCGAAGATCGCCGGGCGAGGTGTAGACCCCGCGCGCATAGGTCACCAGCTTCGCCGCCCTGAGCGCCTCAAGATAGTCGCGGCCACCTGCCAGGGTCTGGCCGCACGGCGACGCAAATCCGTGGGCCGGCTTGCCATCCAGCGAGGTCAGAAAAACATTCTGCTGCTCGATCTCCTTCAGCATCCTGTCGGTCGTATAAGCGTCGGAAGAGCGGCTGCGGTCGGCGGAAGGGCCGGAGGCGGGGCAGGCGTGCAAGACGGTGTGATTGCCGAGTTCGTGCCCCCCCGCGGCCAAGGCGCGCCAACGCGGAACGGCCGCCGGCGTCAGGCCGGTAAGAAAGAAGGTCGCTTTGAATCCGGCGGCGTCCAGCACCGGCGCGGCATGGTCGAGCTGGGAGTCCAGCGCGTCGTCATAGGTTAGCACTACCGCCGCCTTGGCGTCGCCCGGCCATTTCGTCGCCGATGCGGCCGACACGCCGCAAACCAAGCTCAGCGCGAGCGCCAGAAGCGTCTTCATCGTCATTTCCGCCCCACCAGTATAGTATGATTTATGCTATGGTACCGCTACCGTATAGGCTGGCAAGGGCCTCCTGCTCATGCAGGCGCGTCGGGCAAGGCTGTCGCAGCATTCTTGAGCCGACCCGCCAAGCGATTGATATCACTCAATCGGTCCTTCCAGGCAACTTAGGCCATACAACTTAACGCCGTCCCTGGAGAGGCATTTCCAACCTAACGCCGTCCCTATTCCGGCCTTCCATAGCTACTTCGCGCTCGTCGTGGGATCGAGCACCTAAGCGCTCTCCTGGCCGCGTAGGCAATACGCCGAGCATCGCTTTAGCCATATTTTCGCTGTTGGCTTCAGTGCCTTCCGGAATCAAGGCAGCTACAAGATCGCAGAAGTGGCGATTGATGATGAGCGGTTCGCCGTTGCAAAGGAAGACTCTTCCACGGTCCCAAAGCCGGCGCCGAAAGCAATCGGTGCTGTATGGCTGACCGATACGAATCCCGTGGTGAGCCAGGTTCGCGCGCAGGTTCTCCAGCGAGACGTCCGCGGAGAGTTCAGGCGATGCGCGGATGGCGAGTTCGTCCAGCGACCCAAAGCGCTCCAGCGGTGACTTCGATTGCATCACCCCGACAACCTGGCGGATATCGCAGGACCATTCGTTTTCGACGACGCCACTGACTAAGCGTCGCAGGGGTTCAATCGTCTGGGCGCCGGTGCAATACAACCGCCCATTAGCATCGACCGCCCAGCCTTTGGCGTTACCGCGCGACATGGCCGAACCGAAGTGCTCCCAGCGAACGAGCGAGCTATCGCCGACTGACAGGGGCGGATCGTCTAGCCGAATGGACGTTAGGTGCGTCGGCGGATCGCCGCGCTGGAGTGCGACCCGGTTCAAGAGGTTAGACCAATTCACGGGAGCAATACCTCTTCACGGTCGCCTCTGAGATGTCGAACTGCAGCGCAGTCGCCTTGATGCTAGCCTTGTTATCGCGACGCCAAGCGGTCACGCGCGCCTGGTCGGCCTTATGAGGGCGGCCTAGGCTCTCTTTACCGCGATGGGTCCGGCCGGTCGCCGCCAACGCAGCGCGCGCCGTCGCCCGGCCGGCCGTCGTGCGTTCGCGGAGCCTGCGCAATTCGAGATCCGCCACCTGGGCCAGCACCGCCAGGATGATCTCGCCAACGCCACGGGCGATCAGTCCAAGTCCATGGATATGGACGGCTACGCCGGCGTCCAGCAGGCCGCGCACGGTGCTCTGAATGTCGAGCGCGTCGCGGCCGAGCCGATCTACGGCGTAGACGAAGAGGGTATCGCCGTTCCGCAGGTGTTCGATCGCCTTCGCAAACCCGGGACGGGCAGCCGCCATCGTTAGGCCGCTCAGCCCCTCGTCGCTGAACTCGCGATCGAAGGTGCCACCCATCTCGTGGCGTTGCGCCGCGATGCTCTGGTCGCCGGACGAAACCCGATAGTATGCGATCCGCATCATAGCTCACAAGTTAGGGGCGACATCATCCTAGCTCATAAATCCAGCTCATAACATCATCAAACCTATGTTGTGAGCGATGGCGCAAAAGGTACACCTTTCGAGCCAATCATCAGTCCGCGGTTACGTACGGCTGAGCCAAGGTGCGCCAGTTGCTGACCTTGAGCCGCCTCCAGAAACCAGACATTGGCTGGCGGGCGCCAACGGCTACGCCCGACCCCGGTCGGAGTGGATTATCGTTCGCCAGCTACGCCAAGGCGCTCCGACTGTGCGAGAAGACCTTGCGACGTTGGCGTGCCCGGTCGCGCGTCGATAAGAGCTGCGCGTCTACAGCGTCCCTTCTGCGCCTTCGACCGCTCCGTCGGGAGCCATCCAAGGCGGGAAGGTTTCGATGCTAGTGCTCGCGTTGAGCCGACAATGGCGTGTCAGCCGCGCTGGGGGAGATGCCGAATACTATAGTGTTGAAAGGCGCCACTTCGTTTTGATCATTGATGATCGACGATGATTGCGGGTCAAACTTCCAATCCGTCCAGTTGAACGAGCCGTCATCCGGGGCTTGGACGACGACATAGGAGCCAAGTCGTAATTTCGCAGACGTCGCGGATCCGCCGAAATCCAGGCCTACGACGAATTTCTGCACCTGCGCGTTTTTCTTCCGCTTCAGGAGAGAGGTAGTGGCGCCCGATGCCAGACTGACGAGTTGAGGCAGAACCGGCTGAACGTGGGCGAGAAGCTTCAGCCCCTCTTTGAAGGGGGCGCTCTCAAGCGCCTCGATAATGGCGTCGTCAGTGGTTGAGCCGACGCGCACCGTCCTGGCCTCCAGCGCCAGTCCATCGGCGGGCACTTTCAAGCCGGTGAAGATCGGCACGCCGAAGGCGCCGGCACTGTCATTGTCTTTTGCGCTGAGCATGGTGGAGAAGCGCAAGTCCTCGGTCTCACGCCCGGCCTGATTTCGACCGAATATTTCGGTCAGAATGCGATGCTGTCCGGTGCCCGGGTAATTGGCGACGCGAAATTTGTCCAACGTGATCTTGATAGATGTGCCGATAAGGTCTTTTTCGGGCTGAAGCGTTATGGCGGGAACTATCGGTAGGCGCATGTGACCAGCGCCAGGCGCTATAAAGCCAAGCATATGGCTTCCGATCAAATACTTCCTATTTCCACCAAAAAGGCTTTGGCCCGATGCTCCGCGCCGCTGCAACGACTGCGCGCCGTCATTGTCCTCGATCTCTTCAAGGTATGAAATAATCTGCGCCAAGGGGAGGTCGCAGAGTGAGGGTTGATCTTCAAATATAGACATTAAGCCCTCAGGCGAGTTTGAACACGGCTGCGAATATCTTCGCGAATATTGGCATTGAGGCTGGCTGCGACCTCGAACGTAACGGCTAGGGCATAGGGAATGTCTATCTTCGTCAGGCCTCCCATCGTGGGAGCGGCGGTCTGAACATTGATGACGAAGTGCTCGTCGTCTTCGAAGGGGATCGCGGCTTTTCCTTCGCAGATCATGTGCATCAGTGTTCCGCGTCGGGTTGCGCCCAGCGGCGGTTGCCCCTTGTAACGCTTCACTCCCTGCCAGATTTGGCTTTTGCCGTCGTTGCCGACGATCATGAGGCCCAACGCCCTGTAATTGGTGTTGCCTGGTCGCAGCGGCGAGAGCCATCCCAACGTCATCGTGATGCGGCGCAAATCGGTGCGGCTGATCAGGTCGCTAGGTAGCGGGATGCGATACTCGTGGCGCTTGTTCGCTCGTATCACGTCATCTGCAAGCAGCGTGATCCGATGCTGATCGAGACTGACGATGCGTTCGATGTCCGCTGTCCCATATCCTAGGAAGCGAGAGATATTTTCTTTCTGCTTGTGCGCCTTGCCGATCGGAGAGAGGTGAGTTGTGAGGCCCTCTCCGATTTCCCCCCAGCTACCGCTGTGAGCGATCAACGTCTTGAGCATACAGGCCGCCGCGGGGCGCTTGGTCCACGATGAGTCCTCGAATGTCTCATCGAGTGCGTCGGCGATCTGCAGGCCTGCACGGGTCGCGAGCGCGGCGGCGTTGCTTGTTCCGGACGTGCGCCTCACGGACGAAAGCGAGCCTGTGCCGATGCCTGGACTCGCCACGGCTTGACCAAACGCGCCGGCTTCCTGGGCGTGGACGAATAGTCCACCACTATAGGTCGGCTGCGCGATCTGGCGGCCGCCAGGCAACAAGATGTCGGGCTTCACCGAGCGATTGAAACCAAGCCCCGTGCCAGAGCCGATGTTGGCGAGCGCTTCGTTCGGGTAAGGATCGACGGCGGTCGCCGGTAGCGCCTGCAGGGAGCCGTCGCTGTGTGCTGCGCCCACGGTCAGGGAGTTCACCGACTCCGCTGGCGACAGCATAGTGCGTAGCGATTTGGCTCCGTCGAGACCGAGCAAGATCGCATTCTTGCGGAGCGCCTTGTCTCCGTCCCTAAAAGCCTTGATCGAGTCGTAGCCGTGGACAGGGAAAGGGTCTCGAATGTTGCCGGCGCTGACGACGAAAAGGACCTTGTACTGGAAAGAAAGGTAATCGAGGGTCCGCGCCCACGCGCTCATGCTGCCGGAGAAGGGCGAGGACTCGTCGCAGACAGAGTGATTAATGAGCAGCACGTCCGCGCCGCTTGGCGGCAACTTGCCCGTTCCTTGCTTTAGATCCTGGACCGCCCGGTAGATCACCGCCAGCGCAAGCTTGTCTGGCGGCGGTGTCTCATTGCCGTGGGCGTCTGGCTGTAGGATGGGCACGATCTTCAGGCGCCGGTCGATGGCCGGTTGATTGTGCGCAAGGTCGCCATGCAGGATTAGGGACGCCATCGCGGTGCCGTGAAAGCGACTGGAGACGGGCGCATCCTTCTCGAGGACATCCACCTCCACGACATCTATACGATCTTTGAGAAGTTGGTGGTTTTGAACCGGATAGCCGTCGATCAGCGCGGCGACCGACAGCTTCGTAGTTGGCGCGATCGGTCGGGTAATGTCGCTGCGCACGTACTCGATAGCGTCGGTGTGGACGGTGAACATCGATTGCGGACGAACGCTCATGATCTCGTCGGCGAGCGCCAGTTCGCCTTCGAACTCCAGCAGCGCCATCGCGGCGTCGTACGGAAGCCGAACAAGCGCGGCGTGATACCGAACCGTTTCGAGATCAGCTTGGTCGAGAATCTCGCCGCCGATTTTCGCGACACGACCATCAAGCAGATCCTGCGCCGCTTTTCGGGCGATAGCATCGCCGCGGTACCAAAGATCGACTTCGACCTGTACGGGTTGGCCAGGAGCCCCCTCGGCCCGCAGGTCGAGGTGGCGGCGCAACTCCGGCGTGATGCGGTCTTCGGCTCCCCAGGGCCGCAAGTCGTGCAATTTATCGAAGAGTTCCCACCAGTCGCCATGCTTCTCAGGAAACCGTTTGCCTTCCTTGTACTGGTTCCAAAGCGACCGCAACTTCTTGTAGGTCGCGTCCGTCGGCATGCCGATATAAAGGCGCCCAACCGTCAAATCCTCGGTCGACTCGACTTCGAGCATTTCATCTAGAAAGTCGTCGTCTGTCGCCGGCTGCAGATCGACGTCATCTTCGTCGTCGCCCTCATCCTCGTCTTCGTCGGCTTTGGAAAGATCGAGGTACTCCGAGACGCCTTCCAGCATGCCGATCTGCTCGGTGAGCCATTCAAGCCCAATCTTGCCAGCGGCGTTAGCAAAGTTTGAAACGCTTCCGATAATCTCAAAGACCAACGCGCGTTCAGGTGATAGCGCGCCCGGATCGAGCCTGACGTCATAGTCCTTTCGATCCAGGATGTCCGTGAACTCCTGCTCGAAGCGTTGCCCAAAACGGCCCGCCTGAACGCTGTAGGAGACTTTCGGGCGCGGCCGCTTATCTTGGTTGCCGGGAATTCGCTGGCCGGTATCGTGCCGCGTTAGATGAACGATTGGGCTGTTTGAGACCATCTAAAGGCGCGCCACCAGCTTCGTCGCGATGGCGTTTTTGCCAAATGCGAATCTGTTGGCTCACAATATCTGCCGTCGAACGGGAATTGTGAAGCATCACCATTTTTCGGCGAACGGAGAGAACGAATTCCTCGATCTCGGCGAAGCTCGAACCGTTAAGCGCGTTCGCGATCTTGGCCACGGGCACACGTGCTTCCGCTGCAAAGGGAGCCAGCCACCCGCGGATTTCCCTGGCGGTCGGAGCTTCAAGATCCACCCGAACTTGGAAGCGCCGCCACACGGCGCGATCAAGAAGCTCGGGGTGGTTGGTTGCACAGATCAGGACGGTATAGGAAGGCAGATCGTCGATCTGCATCAGCAGCGAGCTGACCACACGCTTTATCTCGCCCGTCTCGTGCGTGTCCCCTCGCTCTTTACCGATGGCGTCGAATTCATCGAGAAAGAGAACGCAAGGGGTAGCCCGCGCGAAATCGAATACACGCTTCAGTCGACTAGCCGTCTCCCCAAGATAACTGCCGACAAGGCTCTCGTAGCGGGCAACGAAAAACGGCAGCGCGAGCTCATGAGCAATCGCTTCGGCTAAGCTAGTCTTGCCGTTTCCCGGCGGGCCGACGAGCATAGCCCGGTTGCGTGGCTCCAACGAGTGCGACTGCAGCAACGCGCTTTGCTGTTGCTCTTCGATTAGATCGCGTATTTCAGCGGCAACCTCTGGGGCCAAGATGACGTCGTCAAGCGAACGTCTCGCCGGTCGCTCGATGATCAGGTCTCGAATCTTTTCAGGCAAGACTGTGCCCCCAACAGCGCGCGGCGCGCGGGAGAGCTTACCTTGGTCCAAGACGCCTGAAAGTCTATCTGCAAGCGTGTGGTGCTGCTTTGCCCGGGCTTCGGCTACCAGCGCGGCGACGGTTCTCTCAAGCATAGACTGGTCGTTCTGGGACCCTGCCTCTACGAGCTTGATCAAAAGGTCGCTTCGACTCATGTCAGCATCCGCTTGAACCTAAAACACCATATATCCGGCCAACGCGCAGAGCGAGAAGAAGGTTTAAACACAACCACTATGCGCGTCGGCAATCACCAAGGGCAAATGCGAGGCCTTCCATAGCCGAACCATACCCAGGGTGCCACAACTTGCGCCAAAAGGTGTCAGCAAAGGGCGACACTCGCCCAGGCTGAAGCCATATTTCGCGTCACTCTGTCCGCGATCTCGTTTTCGTCAGACGGTGAGCCCCGCGATTGATCGAAGGTAGGCGCGTTCCACTGTCTTCAGCGGTGCCCCAGACTTTCGCCCGCGGTGCGCTGGCTGGTGCGGACCTTGCCCCCCGGCCCTTCGCCTCCTCTTCGGGGGGGCGCCCCATCGTCTTCGCTACGGCCGACTATGTTGGCGCGGGACCCGAAAGCAGACGCTTCCAACGTCGGAGAAGAGCCGAAGACGGCCAAAACTTGAAACGTGACTTTTGAGGTCAGTGACAGCCACGACAGCCACCTGCGACCGCCTCGCATTATTGACGGTCTTAAGTTGCAAATGGGTACGCGTTAAGTTGCAACGACAACCGACAACGCATGGCGGCCCGGAAGGGACTCGAACCCCTGACCTTCGCTTTAGGAAAGCGCTGCTCTATCCTGCTGAGCTACCGGGCCGCGTTGCGCGCGCCAGGGTCCATAGCGCAAGATTCCGGGCGTGCGAACCCCGGGGCGAAAAAGCGCTGCGATGGGGGATGAGGATGGCCTTGCCGCGCCCGCTGAAGACGCTCTACGTCCAGGTGCTGATCGGCATCGCCCTGGGGGTCCTGGTCGGGGCGCTGTGGCCCGAGGTCGGGGTGGCGCTGAAGCCGCTCGGCGACGCGTTCATCAAGCTGGTCAAGCTGGTGATCGCCCCGGTGATCTTCCTGACCGTGGCCAGCGGCATCGCCCACATGGGCGACATCAAGGCGTTCGGCCGGGTGGGGATCAAGGCCCTGGTCTATTTCGAGGTGGTCTCGACCCTGGCCCTGGCGGTCGGGCTGGTGGTCGGCCACATCCTGCAGCCGGGCCATGGCTTCAACATCGATCCGGCGACCCTCGATCCCAAGATCGCCGCCGGCTACCTGGAGAAGGCCCACCATGGCGAGGGGCTGGTCCCCTACCTGCTGCACCTGATTCCCGAGACCTTCTTCGGGGCCTTCGCCGAGGGCGACCTGCTGCAGGTGCTGGTGATCGCCATCCTGACCGGCTTCGCCTGCACGCGCATGGGGCCGTTCGGCGACCGGGCGGCGGCGGCGATGGGCGACCTGGCCAAGCTGTTCTTCGGCATCATCCACGTCGTCGTGAAGCTGGCCCCGCTGGGCGCGTTCGGGGCCATGGGCTTCACGATCGGCAAGTACGGGCTGGCCAGCCTCGTGCAGCTGGGCGCCCTGGTGGCCACCTTCTACGTCACCGCCATCGTCTTCGTCCTGGGGGTGCTGGGCGCCATCGCCTGGGCCTGCGGCTTCTCGATCCTGAAGTTCCTGGCCTATATCCGCGAGGAGCTGCTGATCGTGCTGGGCACCAGTTCGTCGGAGAGCGCCCTGCCCCAGCTGATCGAGAAGCTGGAGCGGCTGGGGGCGAGGAAGTCGGTGGTCGGGCTGGTGGTGCCCACCGGCTACAGCTTCAATCTCGACGGCACCAACATCTACATGACCCTGGCCACCCTGTTCCTGGCCCAGGCCACCAACACCCACCTGAGCTTCGGCCAGATGGCCGCCCTGCTGGGCGTGGCCATGCTGACCTCGAAGGGGGCCAGCGGGGTGACCGGCGCGGGCTTCATCACCCTGGCCGCCACCCTGGCCGTGGTCCCCGACATCCCGATCGCCGCCCTGGCGGTGCTGGTCGGGGTCGACCGGTTCATGAGCGAGTGCCGGGCCCTGACCAACTTCACTGGCAACGGCGTGGCCACGCTGGTGGTGGCCCGCTGGGAAGGCGCGCTGGATCGCGACCGATTGTCGCGGGAACTGGCCCAGGGTCCCAACGCCCCGCGCCTTGAAGTCGTTGAGGATCTTCCCGCCGACTGACCTTCCGGACGCGTCCGGAGCGGCGCGGACCGCCGCGTTCGACGAGCATTAAGCATATGCTCCACCTTGCCGCGACCCTCGCCGGTGCTAGGTTCGCGGGGGGAGATGCGCATGCGGGACAATCAAGAGTGCTGAATGTCGCCAATGCCGAGCGTTCGGAACAGGCGGACCATGCCGCCCTGATCACGCTCGTCGAGACGATCGAGGCGCTGTCGGCCACGCGCACGATCGAGGAAGTCGCCGCGGTCGTCCGTTCGGCCGCCCGGCGGATGTCCGGCGCCGACGGCGTCTGCTTCGTCCTGCGCGACGGCGACCAGTGCTGGTACCTGGACGAGGACGCCATCGGCCCGATGTGGAAGGGCCAGCGCTTCCCGATGACCGCCTGCATCTCCGGCTGGGCCATGCTGCACGGCCAGACGGTGGTGATCCCCGACATCTACGCCGACGCCCGCATTCCGCACGACGCCTACCGCCCGACCTTCGTCAAGAGCCTGGTGATGACGCCGGTGCGCCCCAGGGACCCGATCGCGGCGATCGGCGCCTATTGGGCGGTGGGCCAGACCCCGTCGCCGGACACGGTGATCCGGCTGGAGACCATGGCCCGCGCCACCGCGGCGGCGATCGAGAACGCCAGGCTCTACGCCTCGCTGAACGAGGCCCTGGAGCGGCGCACCTTCCTGCTGCGCGAGCTGGACCACCGGGTGAAGAACACCCTGGCCTCGGTGCAGTCGATCGCCCGCCAGACGCTGCGCGCCGCCGCCTCGCCGGCCGATTTCGCCGACTCGTTCGAGTCGCGGCTGATGGGACTGTCGCGGGCCCACGAGCTTCTGACCCGCCAGGCCTGGGGCCGCACCGACCTGCGCGACGTGCTGGAGGCGGCGCTGCAGCCGTTCGGCGGCCTGGCCGACCCGCGCTTCACCGCCCGCGGCCCCGCCATCGCCCTGACCGCCGAGACGGCGGTGGTGCTGCACATGACCCTGCACGAACTGATGGTCAACGCCGCCAAGCACGGCGCGCTGACCTCGGCCAGCGGCCAGGTCACGGTGGCCTGGCGGATCGAGACCGTGGACGGCGTCGCCAGCCTGGCCCTCGAATGGGTCGAGCGCGGCGGCCCGCCGGTCTTCGTGCCCAAGCGCCAGGGCTTCGGCACCAAGCTGCTGGAACGCGGCGTCGCCCGCGACCTGGGCGGCGAGGCCAGGCTGACCTACCAGCCCAAGGGCCTGAGCTACGCCCTGCGCGCGCCGCTGTCGGACCGGATCGCGGCGGAAGCGGCTCCGAGGGTCCCGGCATGACCACGCCCCAGGACGCCCCCCAAGACGCGCCCAAAGACGCTCCAAGAATCATGATCGTCGAGGACGAGGCCCTGGTGGCCCTGATGGTCGAGGACCTGCTGACCGACTTCGGCTGCCGGATCTCCGGCTCGTTCGGCGCGGTCGACGAGGCCCTGGCCTATCTGAGCGGCGCGGCCGTCCCGCCGGCGGCCCTGGACGGGGCGGTGCTGGACGTCAATGTCGGCGGGACCATGGTCTTCCCGGTGGCCGAGCGCCTGCGGGCCGCCGGCATCCCCTTCGTGTTCGCCACCGGCTACGGCGCCCTGCCCCGCCAGGGCTTCGAAGACATCGTGGTGCTGAACAAGCCGATCGACCCGATCCTGCTCGAGGACGCGGTGAGGGGGTTCCGCCGGGCGGCGTAGCCTCAATAGGCCTTGCCGTCGTTCTTGCGCACCGGCAGCTGGTCCCAGGCGAAGTCCACCAGCAGCCGGGCGTTGATGCTGATGCGTGGGTCGTCGAAGTCCGGCTCGCCGCTGTCGAAGCTGGGAAACTCCGAATAGGTCGGACAGCCGCAGACGGCGCAGTGGTGATGCTGGCCCAGATAGTGGCCCCACTGGTAGGTCGAGACCCGGTCGCGGGCCGTGGTCAGCCTGAACTGAGCCGGCCGGTAATAGGCGTACAGCGCGCCGCGCCGCGAGCAGAACGAGCAGTTGCAGTCGGTCAGTTCGGTCGGCGCCTGGGTCACCTCGAACTGGGTGGCGCCGCAGTGGCAGCGGGCCTTGAGCGGCAGGTCGGTCATGACGGTCTCCATCCCCGGGAACAAGGCTTGGACCCTAGGCGACCCATGCTGACAACCTGCTGTCAGCATGGGCGCGACGCCATGGGCGGCTGGGTGATCTAAGGGGCTGCGGCCACCACCGTTTCCCGGCCAGCATAGCGCACCGTCCGGGCCGGCGGCGCCGACGCCAGGCCCGCGCCGGTCTGGTCGCCGACCCAGACGATGTTGAAGACCCGCTCGCGCGGCATGCCGGGATAGCTTCCCTTCCGCGCCCCGATCGTCAGGGTCTTGCGGGCCTCGTTCCAGCGCAGGTCGATGGTCGCCCGCCGCCCCTGCCGGTAGCCCTGGCCATCGCCCTCGTCGTCATAGAGGGTGAAGGCCCCGTCCGCCCCGCGATAGACGCGGATCTCCAGCGGCGCATTGGCCCCCGCCTCGGCATGCGAAACCACCGGCCCCATCGGCAGGATCGCGCCGGCCCGCACGTGGATCGGCAGGACGTCCAGCGGCGCCGCGGCCGTCACCGTCGCCCCGCCGGCGTAGCGGCGGCCGGTCCAGAAGTCGTACCAGGGCGCCTGGCCGGGCAGGTAGACCGCCCGCGTCTGCGCCTTGGGCTGGGTCACCGGACTGATCAGCAGGTCGGGGCCGAACAGGTACTGGTCGGCAATGCCGTGGGCCCGCGGGTCGGCGGCGAAGTCCATCTCCAGCGGCCGCATCATGGTGTAGCCCTGGTCGGTGACCCGCCAGGACGTGGCGTAGATGTAGGGCAGCAGGCGGTAGCGCAGCTCGACATAGCGTCGCAGGATCTGCTGGGCCGGCTCGTCGAACCGCCAGATCTCCTTGGCCGCCCCCGTGCCGTGCACCCGGAACATCGGGGTGAAGGCGCCGAACTGGAACCAGCGCACGAACAGGTCGCGATAGTCGGCGTCGGCCGGCTCGCCGCCGAAGAACCCGCCGATGTCGGTGTTCCAGTAGGGGATGCCGCTGGCCACGAAGTTCAGGCCGGCGGGGATCTGCCTGCGGAACACCGCCCAGTCGCCGTGGATGTCACCCGACCAGGTGACGGCCGCATTGCGCTGCTGGCCCAGCCAGGCCGAGCGGGTCAGGATGAACGGCCGCTTGCCGGGCGCGTCCTTCAGCTGGCCGTCATAGACCCCCGTCGTGTGCATCAGCGGATAGGCGTTGTAGACCTCCGCCCCGGGACCGGCCGCCGTCGCCAGGGCCCGCATCTCGCCCCAGGCGCCGCCCAGCTCCGCCTCGCTGGCGTCCAGCCAGTAGCCGTCGAAGCCGACCGGCGTCATCGATTTGGAGATCTGCGACCAGTAGAGGTCGCGACCCTTTTTGCCGTAGGGGTCGTACCAGCGGCCGGAGCCTTCCGGATAAACGTTGCGGTAGGTCGGCGGATACAGCACCCCGGCCGCGTCCAGCGCCTTGGTGTTGTCCAGGCCCGCGTCCAGTCGCGGCCAGACCGAGACGATGGCGTGCACGTCCATCGCCTTCAGGTCGGCCAGCATCGCCTTGGGGTCGGGATAGCGGGCGGGATCGAACTGGTGCGAGCCCCACTGGCCCGGCGCCCAGTACTGCCAGTCCTGGATCACCGCATCGATCGGGATGTTCATCTCGCGGTAGCGGCGGGCGATCCCGACCAGTTCGTCCTGCGTGCTGTAGCGTTCGCGCGACTGCCAGAAGCCCCAGGTCCAGCGAGCCATCATCGGCGCCGCGCCGGTCAGGCGGCGATAGCCGGCGATCACCGCGTCGGGCTTCGGGCCGGCGATGAAATAGTAGTCGATGTCGCGCCCGGCCTCCGACTGGAACGCCAGCTGGCCGGACGCCTTGGGCGCGCCGATGTCGACGGTCGTCACCGAGGCGTTGTCCCACAGGACGCCGTAGCCTTTGGTCGACCACAGCATCGGCACGGCGACGTCGGTGTTCTTCTGCTGCAGCAGCACGCTGTGGCCGGTGCGGTCCAGAGCGCCGTCCGCGTGCTGGCCAAGGCCGAGGAATTCCTGCGGACCGGAGATTTCGAAGGCCTGGCGTATCGAGAACAGGCCGGGCGCGCCGGCGGCTGGCGCCAGGCCGTCGTTCCCCGCCTCCACCAGCTCGCGCGTGTAGGGCTTTCCGGCCGCGTCGCTGAACGACACCGCGCCGCTGTCGCGGGCGATGGCCACCTTGAGCGCGGCGGTGGTGATCTCGACGCCGGCGGCGGTGGCGGCGACGCTGAACCGCTGGGCCGGCCGCGGCAGGACCACCGCCAGGCTGGTCCGGTTCGGCGCCGCGCCGCGATAGCGCCGGACCCGGACGATGTTGTCGCCCCAGACCTGCACATTGACCGCGCCCAGGGCCGTGCGGACGGTGAGGCCGTCTGCGCCCTGCTGGACCATCGAGGCCGGCGGCCGGGCCTGGGCGCGCGCCGCCTCGGCCATCGGCCCGACGGCCAGGGCCAGACCCGCGAGCAGGAGCAGCCAAGGCCGCCTGGCCCGGCCCTGGAACTTTGCGTCGGTCATCGGGATCCTTCTTGCGCTTCCTCGCCGGCGTGGATCTGCGTCCACGGCCGGCCCCATTTCATGTCAGACTAATTGACAATGGTAACGGTATCAATCGACCTCGTGCGGGGCCGCGTCCATTCCCCCTCCTGAACGCTTCCAGGAGTCGAAACGCAAAACGCCCCCGGACCGAAATCCGGGGGCGTTCTGTTTAACTCTGACTATTGGCCTCAGGCGGCGTTCTTGACCAGCGACTTGGTCAGGATGCCGATGGCGGCTTCGCGGTCGATGCGCTCGATGGCGGCGACTTCGCGGGCCATGCGGTCCAGGGCCGACTCATAGAGCTGGCGCTCCGAATAGGACTGTTCCGGCTGGTTCTCGGCGCGGTGCAGGTCGCGCACCACCTCGGCGATCGAGATCAGGTCGCCCGAATTGATCTTGGCTTCGTATTCCTGGGCGCGGCGCGACCACATGGTGCGCTTCACGCGGGCGCGGCCCTTCAGGGTGGTCAGGGCCTGGCTGACGACATTGCCTTCGGCCAGCGGGCGCAGGCCCGCGGTCTTGGCCTTCTTGGTCGGCACCCGCAGGGTCATCTTCTCGTGGTCGAAGGTGATGATGTAGACCTCGAGCGACATTCCGGCCACTTCCTGGGTCTCGACGCCCTGGATGCTGCCCACGCCGTGCGCGGGATAAACGACGTGATCGCCGACCGAGAATTCCAGACCGCTCTTGCTCATTCGTTCGTCCTCAATAAGTTCGGGCCAAGCCCAAAACACCGCGTCTCGAAACCATCCAAAGGGCGTCCCAAACGGCGACAAGGACCCGTCCGCGAAATGTTGCGGGGCCAGCGCCGGTCAGGATTTGGAATAGTGCTTAAGTCACCCTTCGCCTTCGATCGGGCGCGCCGGTTTCCCGGCTGACATCGTCCACATGACGGCAGGCGCGAGCAATCGCGACCGTTACGTCGAGAGCGACAATATCATAAAATTCAGCTTGATGAAAGGCTTGCGACCTGTTTAGCCGCCTGATCCGAGCGGATCAGCTGCCCTTGCCGGGCTTTTCGCTGAAATATTTCTCGAATTTACCGGTTTCCCGTTCGAACGCCTCGCGGTCGGCGGGGGGCGTGCCCTTGACCGTGATGTTCGGCCAGATCTTGGCGTATTCGGAATTGACCCGCAGCCACTTGCCGTCCGGCTCGTCCTCGGTGTCGGGCTTGATGGCGTCGATCGGGCATTCCGGCTCGCAGACGCCGCAGTCGATGCACTCGTCCGGATTGATGGCCAGGAAATTCTCGCCCTCGTAGAAGCAGTCGACCGGGCACACCTCGACGCAGTCCATGAACTTACATTTGATGCAGGCGTCGGTAACGATGTAGGTCATCGAAGGCTCGGTGCGTTCCGGGACTAGCGCGAGAGAGGCCGCGTTTTCGAAGCCAAGGGGCCGCTTGTCAATGCGGCTTGGCTGCGCGGGGCCGCAGGATTTCTCACACCGACCTCGCCCTGGGCCTCCGGCGACCGCTTAAATGGGCGCGGATCCTCGGATACCGTCGTTACGTTACCCTTTGTTATCGAAGCTCGGTCACAACCAAGCCGAGGAAAACAAACAAGAAGTCGACAACCCGACCCATGACGAGAGCCGCTGTGCGCACCCAGGTCTCGATCACGCCCGCGGAGGCCAAGGCCGCGGGCGCCCAGATGGACGCCTTCGAGACGTTCGTGCGCCACGCCCCGTTCGCGGCGGCCCTGGTCGACACCGGCTTTCGCCTGACCGCCGTCAGCCCGGACTGGGTCGGCCACGCCCTCTCCCCCGGCCTGGTGATCGGCGACGACTTCCGCCGCGCCCTCGCCAGCCCCGAGGACATCGACAGCCTGGAGCGCTGCGTGGCGTTCGGCGAGCCGTTCTCGCGCTACCGCTCCATCGCCCTGCCGGGAAAGGACGGGAAGCCCGCCGAGCCGCGCATCTGGCGCACGGAGTTCGCCGCCACGCTCACGGAGACGGGCCGCCCCCTGGCGGTGATCATCACCGCCCGCGACGTCAGCGGCTACGCCGAGACCGCCCTGAAAGCCGAGCGCGACCAGCAGCGGCTGCGGATGGCGCTGGAACTCGACGAGCTGATGGTCCGCGAATACGACCTCAAGACCGGCGAGATCTACTGCTCGGGCACCTCGCCGGAACTGGAGAAGTGGTGCCTGTTCAAGGACGACCCGCTGGAGATCGTCCACCCCGACGACCGCGAGCGGATGGCCGAGCTGGTCCGCAACCGCAAGGACGGCGAGGCCCAGGTCTTCGAATTCCGCCTCAACCGCGACGACGGGGTCGAGACCTGGGTGCGCTCGGTCGGGAAGAAGTTCCTGGGCGCCGACGGCAAGCCCGAACGGCTGGTGAACCTGTTCAAGGACATCACCGACCGCCGCCGCCAGACCGAGGCCGTCGAGAACCTGGCCTTTCGGGACTCGCTGACGGGCCTGCCCAACCGCGCCTATTTCAATCGCAAGTTCCAGGAGGCCGTCGACGCCTCGGAGATCATGGGCGAGCTGTTCGGCCTGATCATGGTCGACGTCGACCACTTCAAGGACATCAACGACACCCTGGGCCACGACGCCGGCGACGCCCTGCTCAAGCGCTTGGCTGAGATGCTGCACGCGGCCTTCCGCTCGGGCGACACCGTGGCGCGGCTGGGCGGCGACGAGTTCGCGGTGATCCTGCGCGGCCTGCATTCCGAGGCCGACATGATGCGGCCGGTCAACGCCCTGCAGGAGCTGCTGCGCCGGCCGATCGAGCACGGCGGCCGCAGCTTCTCGGTCAGCGCCAGCATCGGGGCGGCCCTGCACGGCGATCCCGACGCCGACCCCAGCCACATGATCAAGAACGCCGACATCGCGCTCTACCGGGCCAAGGACGAGGGCCGCAACCGCAGCGTCGTCTTCGATCCGTCGATGCGCTCGGCCCTGGAGCAGCGCATCGAGCTGCTGCGCGACGTGCGCGCGGCGATCGCCGCCCGGGAGTTCGTGCTCTACTACCAGCCCGTGGTCGACATCGCGACGAGCAGCGTCAGCGGCTTCGAGGCCCTGATGCGCTGGGACCACCCCGAGCAGGGCGTCCTGACGCCCGACCGCTTCATGGCCGCCTTCGAGGACCAGGACCTGTCGCTGAAGCTGGGCGACCTGGCGTTCGAGACCGCGCTGAAGCAGATGCGCGACTGGCTGGACGCCGGCGTCGAGTTCGGCCGGGTGGCCGTCAACATCTCGGCCGCCCAGTTCCGCAGCGGCCGCCTGGCCCAGGAGATCCAGGAGCGCCTGGCCCGCTGGAACGTGCCCTGCGATCGCCTGACCATCGAGGTCACGGAGAACGTCTATATGGGCTGGGGCTCGGAGATGGTCAGCGACACCGTCCGCCAGCTGCACGAAGCCGGGGTGATGATCGCCCTGGACGATTTCGGCACCGGCTACGCCAGCCTGGCCAACCTGCGCCAGTTCCCGATCGACCGGCTGAAGATCGACAAGTCCTTCGTCCAGAACACCGAGGACGCGGCCATCGTCAAGGCGGTGATCACCTTGGGGGCCTCGATGGGCATGAAGGTCGTCGCCGAGGGCGTCGAGGATCAGGCCCAGCTGGACGCCCTGGCCGACTATGGCTGCGACCAGATCCAGGGCTACCACTTCAGCCGGCCGATGCCGGCGGGGATGGTGCCGGACTATCTGGCGCGGTTCGGGAGATAGCGGGGCCGCGACCACGCGTCGCGCCCGCCTTTTACATCCTCTTCACCGGGCCCGCGCGAGCCTGCCGGTCCGATGAAGCTAGATCAGATCCCGGCCACGACCGGTGGCGGGCAGGCCGCCTTCCCCTTTCCGGGCGGCGTCGCCGCGGCGACCGCGGCGGTCAACGACGCCAGCGGCGCGACGGCGATCGGCCGCCAGCTGGACGCCTATCACGCCCTGTCCGGCCGCTGGGCCGGGGCCAGCCACGGCGAGCGCGCCGCCCTGACCCAGGCCCTGACCGAGTCGCCGTTCGCCAGGACCATCCAGACGGCCGTCAACACCTTCACCCGCGCCGCCTGGCCCGGCGCCGACGCCGCCCCGCCCGCGCCGCAGCAGCGGATGAAGGACGCCTTCGAGGGCCTGTCGGACGACCACCAGCGGATCATCGCTTCGCTGCAGGTTGGCATGCCCGGCTCGCCGCCGCCGGCCAGCGTCGACGACTACCGCGCCCGCCTGCAGTCCGACCTCGACGCGGCCCAAGCGCCGGCCCAGTCGCCGGCCAAGCCGACCGACACCGTCACCCTGTCGCCCGAGGCCCAGGCCCGCCTGGCCGGCGCGACGCCGGCCGCGGAGGTCACCCCACAGGCGCCCCCCACGCCGGAAATGGCCCCGGCGATCAACGCCTACGCCAAGGCGGGGCGCTGACCGCGGCCCTATTTCATCCGCGAGATCTTGCCGTTGTCGACGATCCAGATCTTGTCCTTGCCCGTCCCGACCATGATCGGCAGGTGATACGTCAGCCCCAGGAAGACGTGGGTCTCGACCGGCGTCGGCGAGACGATATGGGTGGCGAACAGCACCGGCGCGCCGGCGCCGGCCGGCAATTTCGGCTTGGCGTCCATCGTCAGGCAGCTGGCCGACAGGGCGTCGACCCTTTTGACCGTCCGGCCGTCGGCGCTGACCGAAAACCGATAGTGGCCGCCCATCGGGATCACGTCCCGGGCCGGGCTGGGGGCCAGCAGCCAGACCAGCCAGCCGTCGCCCTCGACGTCCTTGAGCACGACGCTGTTGTAGCCCTGCCGGCAGGCGCGGGGCAGCGCCTTGATCGCCGTCTGCCGGGCCGCGAAGGCCGCGCGCTCCGCGGCGGTCAGCGACCGGTCGGTCGGCTCGGCCACCGGCCCCGCGCCCTTGCCGCCGACCACGACGTCGTAGCCGGCCTCCAGGCCGGAACCGGTGTCGCGCAGGAACCGCACCTTTTCTTCGCCGCCCTCGCCCTCGACGATCCAGCCCTTGAGCCCCGCGCCCTCCAGGTCGGGGACCTTGGCCACCAGGGCGTCGGTGGCCAGCCAGGCGGCGCGGTCTTGCCGATAGATCGCCCCGCCCAGCCGCTCCAGCGTCGGGATATCGAAGGCGCGGATCGGCGGCGGCTTGTCGGCGGCGCGCGTCGGAACGGCCAGAACAAGGGCCAAGCCCACGGCCAGGACAGAACGACGGATCATGCGCGGCTCCCACTCAGGCCGTCCAGGCTAGAAGGTTGGGGCCGAAGGTCCAGCTAAAATGCTCGCGAAAGTGGAGCTAGCCCTCCACCGCCTCGTACAGCTCGCGCGCTTCGGTCGCCGGGCCGCGTCGCTCGCCGAACCCCAGCACCCGCACCGAGACGATGCGGCCGCCGATGGCGAAGACCAGGGCGTCGCCGATGCGCAGGCCACGGGAAGGCTTGTCGACCCGGCTCTCGACGCCCGTTCGCGTCAGGCGGATGCGGCCTTCCTCGACGAAGCGGCCAGCCAGGGAGCGGGTCTTGAAGAACCGCGCGCGCCACAGCCAGACGTCGGCGCGGCAGTGGCCGGCGTCGGTGTCGCTCATGAGGCGGCCTTTGTGGCGGCGACGGCCGGCTTGCGGCGACGCGGCTTGCGGCGCCGCGGCGGCGGCTCGGCCAGCCGGGCCAGGGCCGCGAACGGCGAGTCCGGACGGGCCGTGACCTTGGGCTCGGGCCGCTGGGCGCCGCGCCGCTTCCACAGGATCGGGTCGCCGTCCCTGGGCCGGATGGCCGGGGTATAGTCCAGGGCCCGCAGCACGGCGGCGGCCTCGGCCGGGGTCCAGCCCAGGGTGTCGCGGGCCGCGTCGGTCAGCACCACCCCGCCGGGCCGCTGGCCCTCGCGCAGCAGGGCGTCCAGCCGCTCCAGCATCTCGACCGGGGCCAGGTGCTTGCCCACCAGCCGCAGCCCGTTGGCCGACAGGGCGCGGGCGTCCGGGACCGGGCTGGGCGCGACGGCCAGGCGCTCGGACTGGCCGCGCCAGCCGCCGGGCGTCAGGGCCCGGGCGGCGGCCAGGGCCTCGTCGCGCAGCACCGAGGGCAGGAACAGGCTGAACGCCCCGATCCGCACCCCCAGGGCCTTCAAGTTGCGCCGCTCGGCCTGGCTCATGGCCTTCAGGTCGGTGTCGACCGCGCGCTTGTCCAGCACGCCGCCGGCCTCCAGCAGGCGGTGGGCCAGGCCGCGCGGCAGCCCCTTCAGCTCGCCGCCGGACAGCGCCCGCTCCAGCTTGCGCAGGCCCGCCAGCTTGCGGTCGACCTCGCCGGCCAGGAAGGCGTCCAGCCGCCGCTCGGCCCGCTCCCGGGCGCTGGCCTCGCCCAGCTCGCCCAGCAGCCGGGCGCGAGGATGCAGCAGGTCGCCGGCCCCTCCTCCCGACATCGGGCGCACCGCCCCGGCCGCCTCGCCGTTCCACAGCACCGTCCCGTCCGGCGTCAGGGCGAAGGCGCTGTCGGGCTCGGCCGCCAGCTTGCCCAGGCGCCGGGCGATTTCCGGCGTGACCGCCCGCTGGGCGGTATTGCGCAGCGCCTTCTCCTCCAGCGCGCTGGCGCCCTTTTCCTGGATGAAGGTGACGCCCGTCAGGCGGCCGACCACGTGGCCCTCGACCGTCACCGCCCCGTCGGCGCCGACCCCGGCCAGCATCGTCTCGCGGTCGCCCAGCTGGCGCATCAGCACGCTGGTGCGCCGGTCGATGAACCGGGCCATCAGCTTCTCGTGCAGGGTGTCGGACAGCCGGTCCTCCAGCTGCCGGGTCATGCCCTGCCACTGGACCGGGTTGTGCAGCCAGTCGCCGCGATTGGCGATGTAGCTGAGGGTGCGCACCCCCGACAGGCGGGCGGCCAGGCTGTCGATCTCGCCGTCGGTGCGGTCCAGCGCCTTGAACTGGCCGGCGATCCAATCCTCGGGCAGGCGCTTTCGGCCCGTGGTCAGGTCGTCGAACAGGGTGCGGACCATGCGCTGGTGGTCGTCGTCGGTGGTCTTGCGGAAGTCGGGGGTCTGGCAGACGTCCCACAGGCGGATCAGGGCCGAGCGGTCGGCCTTGCAGCGGGCGACGACATCCTCCTGCTGGGCCAGCTTGCGCAGGGTGCGCTCGTCCAGCGCCTCCTCGGCCAGCTTCAGCCCGCCGCGCTGCGGCGGCTCGGCTAGCGAGCGCAGCAGGCCCTGCAGGCTGCCGAAGTCGAGCCGGGCGTTGCGCCATTCCGCGCCCATCACCGGCTCGAACTGGTGGTTGACGACGCTCTCGACCAGATCCTCGTCCATCTCCTCGCAGTCGCCGGTGACCCCGAACGTGCCGTCGCGGGTATAGCGTCCGGCCCGGCCGGCGATCTGGCCCACCTCCTGGGGGTGCAGCCAGCGGGTGCGCTTGCCGTCGAACTTGCGCAGGCCGGCGAAGGCCACGTGGTCGACATCCATGTTCAGGCCCATGCCGATGGCGTCGGTCGCCACCAGGAAGTCGACCTCGCCGCTCTGGTAGAGGGCCACCTGGGCGTTGCGGGTGCGGGGGCTGAGCGAGCCCATGACCACCGCCGCCCCGCCCCTTTGCCGGCGGATCAGCTCGGCGATGGCGTAGACGGCGTCGGTCGAGAAAGCGACCACCGCCGAGCGGCGCGGCAGGCGGGTCAGCTTCTTGGAGCCGGAATAGGTCAGGGTCGAGAACCGCTCGCGGCTGACGATCTCGGCGTCGGGCAGCAGGCGACGCACCAGTGGAGCCATGGTTCCCGCCCCCAGCAACATGGTCTCGAACCGGCCCCGGGCGTGCAGCAGCCGGTGGGTGAAGATATGGCCGCGCTCGGGATCGGCGCACAGCTGGATCTCGTCGATGGCTACGAACTCGACCTCGCGGGTCAGCGGCATGGCCTCGACGGTGCAGACGAAATAGGCCGCGCGCGGCGGGACGATCTTCTCCTCGCCGGTGATCAGGGCCACCGAGGCCTTGCCGCGCAGCTTGACGATCCGGTCGTAGATCTCGCGCGCCAGCAGGCGCAGCGGCAGGCCGATCATGCCCGAGGCGTGGCCCAGCATCCGCTCGACGGCCAGGTGGGTCTTGCCGGTGTTGGTGGGGCCGAGCACCGCCGTCAGCTTGGAAGGGGCCAGGCCTGTCGAACGGTCGCTCATGAGTCAAAGGTGGGATGGGAATCGCGGCGGGGCAAGCGGGGTGTGGAGCGGCTGGACGCCGCATCGGCGATCGGCCATCGATGGGGCATGTCCGCCATCGTCGCCGCCGCCTCCCCCGCCGAACTGGCCGCCCTCTGGCGGCTGGGCCTGCTGACGCCGCGAGACGTGGTCCAGACCTGCCTGAGATGGCTGGAGGAGGAACTCGACGCCGAGGTTCCAGACATCGCCGTCCTGGCCGGGGAAATCGACCCCCGGCTTGACGATCTGCGCCCGGGTTTCGAACGCGTCCTGGCCGCCCTGTCCGTCCCCGCGCCTTCGCGCGACCAGGCCTTGCTGACCGCCCTGCGGCTGCACCTCGCCGTCGCCCTGGCCCAGCCGGATGCACGCTTCGTCGAGGCCATGGACCTGGTGATCCATCGTTTCGCGCACGAGAGCGAGCGGCGGCTGGTGATTCACCCTGCACGCGCCGCGGACCGTCCTGACGAGACCTTTGCGCAGGAGGAACTGGGACTGGAATACATTTACGGCCTCTATTGGGAGCTCGACGATCTCCTCAGGGGCGAGATGGTGGTCGCCAATCCCGACGCGGTGGAGATCGAATGCCGGCGCGCCCTCCGCGACGAGGTCGCCATCCTGCACGCCCATCTGGCGACGGCGTAGCCTGACGCGTCGCGCCGCGCTGGTGGCCCGCAACGCCGCCGACTTCCGGGACATTCCGGGACTGATCCTGGTCGCGTGGTGAACTGACGCACCGGATCGGGGCGGCTTGCCCTGGCCCCCGCGAAGCCTATGCTTCCCTGGCTGTCCTTGACGTCACCGAACGGAGGGTCGAGCCGTGCAGAATTCCCGATGGAAGGCCGCCAATTCCGAGGTCCAGGCGGCGGTGCTCGACGAGAAGATCGCCGCCGTGATGCGGGCGATCGAGAAGGTGGACGCCGCCCTGATCGCCGACGAATACACGGTTTTCGCCGCCGCCCTGGCGCCCGAGCTGGTGGTCAACAACCCCGTCAACATCGTCGCCTCGCGCGCCGTGGTCGCCCAGCTGAACGCCGACGGCAAGATCAGCTACAGCCAGTACGAACGCCTGATCGAGCACGCCTCCCTGCGCGGCGACATGGTGCTGCTGATGGGCGAGGAAACCGTGGTGCCCAAGGGCCAGAACCCGCTGGCCGGCCAGACGGTGCGCCGCCGCTTCACCGAGCTGTGGCGGCCCGAGGGCGCGGCCTGGCTGCTGAGCGCCCGGCAGGCGACGGTGGTGCGGTAGCGGGCTCAAAACGATTGTCATCCCGGACGAGCGCGAAGATCCGGGACCGGGGCGTGAACTCAGCGCTTCCGGCGGTCCCGGATCGGCGCCCGGCTTCGCTGGGCTTGTCCGGGGTGACAACGGTTGGAGTGACGTCCCCTACTTCTCGAACACCACCTTGCCGTCGACCACCGTCAGCACCGCCTCGGCCTTCAGGATCTCGGCCGGGGGCACGGTCATCAGGTCCCGGCTGAACACCGTGACGTCGCCCTTCTTGCCCACCTCCAGCGTGCCGCGGTCCTTTTCGGCGAAGGCGGCGTAGGCCGGGGCCCAGGTCAGCATGCGCAGGGCCTGGTCGCGGCTGACCGCCTCCTCCAGATGCCAGTCGGCGTTCGCGAAGCCGTCCAGGCTGTGGCGGTAGACGGCGGCGTAGAACTCGATGCGCGGGTCGCCGACCTCGACCGGGGCGTCCGAGCCGGCGGCGACCACCGCCCCGCCGTCCAGGAAGTCCTTCCAGCGATAGCCCTCGTGCAGCCGCGCCTTTCCCAGCCGGGCGGGGGCGAAATAGAGGTCGCCGATGGCGTGGCTGGGCTGCATCGAGGCGATCACCCCCAGCCTGGCGAAGCGCGGCAGGTCGGCGTCGGCGACGATCTGGGCGTGTTCGATCCGCCAGCGGGCGGTGGTGTCGCCGGCCAGGCTCTGCTCGAACCAGTCCAGGGCCATGCGGTTGCCGCGGTCGCCGATGGCGTGCATGGCCACCTGGGCGCCGACCGCCTTGGCCTGCTTCATCAGCGCCAAGCCCTTGTCGCGCGGGGTCAGCTGCAGGCCCAATCCTTCGGCGTCGCTATAGGGCTCAAGGAGCGCCGCGCCGCGCGAGCCCAGGGCGCCGTCCATGTAGAGCTTGATCCCGCGCACCCGGATCAGGCCGGTGGCGTCGGTCGACGGCCCCTTGGCCAGCACTTGCGCGGCGCCGCTGGGGTCCATGTAGTTGTCGACGCGCAGGCCGAACCGCTTGTCGGCCGCCAGCCCCTGGAGGATCGCCAGGTCGGGCGCCTCGACGCTCATATTGCCCAGGCCGGTCCAGCCGCGCGCGGCGTAGAGCGCGCCGGCCTTCTCCAAGGCCTGGCGCTTGAGGGCGTCGGACGGCGGCGGGATCACCCCGGCGACCAGGCTCTGGGCGTGGTCGACCAGCATGCCGTCGGGCGCACCGTCCGGGCCCTTGAGGATCTGGCCGCCGGCCGGCGCGACGGTGTCCCGGGTGACCTTGGCCGCCGCCAGGGCGGCGCTGGAGGCGACCACGGCGTGGCCGTCGGCCCGCTCCAGCACCACGATCCGGCCGGGCGCGGCGCGGTCGAGGTCGGCGCGGTTGGGGAAGCGCTTCTCGGGCCAGTGGGTCTCGATCCAGCCGCGCCCGAAGATCGGACCGTCGGGATGGGCGGCGGCATGGGCCTTCACCGCCGCCACCAGGCTCTCGACCGAGTCCGTCCGGTCGAGATTGAGGGTCAGCTCGCGCAGGCCGACGCCGGTCAGGTGGGCGTGGGCGTCGACGAAGCCGGGGAAGGCCGCCGCCCCCTTCAGGTCGATGTCGCGGACGTCCCGGGCGGCCTTGGCCCGGGCGCCAGCCAGGTCGCCGACGAAGGCGATGCGGTCGTCGCGGATCAGCACCGCCTGGGCCATCGGCGCGGCGGCGACGCCGGTATGGATCGGACCGCCATGGATCAGGAGGTCGCCGGCGGACGCGGACGCCAGGCCGGATACGGACAGCAGGGCGGCGAGGACGAGGGTGCGGCGCAAGGCGATCTCCCGACAGCAAGAAACGGGAAATCTAGGCCGGGACCATCCGTGCTGAAAGCTTCCCGTCTTCCCTGCCCGCCGCCGCGCCCCGATTGACAGACGTTTCAGCAGCGTCGGCCCGCGCTACTGTTCCCAGGCGCCAATCGCGGATAACGGACTCCAAAGGCCCCGGCCCGCTCGAAACGCCGCATGCGGCTGCTATAATCGCGCCCATGACCCAAGGCTTCGCCCTCTTCGAAACCCCGATCGGACTGTGCGGCCTGGCCTGGGGCGAGCGGGGCCTGACCGGGGCGCAGCTGCCCGACCCCGCGCCGGGGGCGTCCTGGGACCGCCTGCGCCGCCGCCATCCGGAGGCCGTCGAAGCCGCGCCCCCGCCCGAGGTCCAGCAGGTCATCGACCGGATCAACGACCTGCTGTCGGGAGGACGCGACGACCTGACCGACGTCGAGCTGGACTACGACCTCGTGCCGTCCTTCAACCGCCGGGTCTATGAGGTGGCCCGCGCCGTGCCGCCGGGCGAGACCATCACCTACGGCCAGATCGCCAAGGCCATCGGCGAGCCGGGCGCGGCCCGCGCCATCGGCAAGGCCATGGGCGACAATCCCTGGCCGATCATCGTGCCCTGCCACCGGGTGCTGGGCGCCGACGGCAAGCCCGGCGGCTTCTCCTCGCCCGGCGGCCTGCAGACCAAGGCGCGGATGCTGACCATCGAACGGGCCCGGACGAGCGCGGCGCCGACGCTGTTCGACCTGGAGTTTTCGGTGGCGCCCAAGCGGGGGCGTTGAGCCGCCTCGGCCTACAGCCCCCGCCCTACCCGCAGCACCAGGTCGCGGATCCACGCCGAGCCCAGGTCCTTCTGCGCCACCACCGGATGGAACAGGTACTGCCGGTCCTCGCCGGGATCGATCGGCGGCTCGACCCGCACCAGGTCCAGCGGACCCGCCAGGGCGGCGATCAGCCGGCCGGGCACGAAGGCCACCAGGTCGGAGCGGGCGGTCATCCGCAGGGCCTGCAGGTAGCTGGGCACGGCCAGGGCGATGCGGCGCTCGACGCCGTTCTGGCGCAGGAAGGGCTCGATGGCGTCTTCGCGCTCGCCCGCCCCGACCACGGCCACGTGGCGCGCGGCGTCGAAGCCGGCCCGGGTCGATAGCCGCGCGATGTCCGGATGGCCGCGCCGCACGGCCAGGACGTCGCGGTCGGTATAGAGCGTCTGGCGATGAAAGCCGGGATAGGCCTCGCCGGTCCAGGCGACCACCAGGTCGATGGTGCGGGCGAAGTCGGGCGTCAGCACGGCCGGGCCGCGCCAGGGCACGACGTCCAGCCGCACGCCCGGCGCGGCGGCGGCCACCTGGGCCAGCACGGCCGGCATCAGCAGATCGACGCACAGGTCGGGCATCATCAGCCGGAAGCCGCGCGTGCTGGTGGCCGGGTCGAAGCCTTGCGCCTGGAACAGGCCGCGCACCTGCTCCAGCGCCTGGGCCAGGGGCGCGCGCAGGGCCTGGGCGTGGAGGGTCAGCTCCATGCGCGGCCCCACCCGCACCAGCAGCGGATCGCCGGTCGCCTCGCGCAGGCGGCGCAAGGCGTGGCTGACCGCCGGCTGCGACAGGTTCAGGCGTTGCGCCGCCCGTCCCACGCCGCCCTCGGTCAGCAGGGCGTCCAGGGCCACCAGAAGGTTCAGGTCGAGCTGGGCCAGGTTCATCCGGCGAATATAGATCATCATCAGCATCGATTGGATGAATGATGTTGGTCGCCGGATCATGAGGCTCCACCTCACACGGAGAGCCGCCATGAGCGCGACCGACGACAACAAGCAACGGATCCAGACGATCTTCGAGGGCTTGGCCCGCGGCGACGCCCGCCTGTTTCTCGACAGCCTGGACGAGGCCGCCGTCTGGCGGATGATCGGGACCACGGCCTGGTCCGGCGTCTACACCGGCAAGGCCGCCATCCGCCGCGACCTGCTGGCTCCGCTGATGGCCCAGTTCGCCGACCGGTACCTGAACACGGCCGACGCCATCATCGCCGAGGGCGATACGGTGGTGGTCGAGTGCCGGGGCAAGGTCACCACCCAGACCGGCAAGCGCTACGACAACACCTATTGCTGGGTGCTGCGGATGAGGGACGGCAGGATCGCCTCGCTGACCGAATACATGGACACCCAACTGGTCGCGACGGCCCTGGAGCCGCCTGTTCGCCGAGGCTGAAGAGGGTCGGAAAGCTTCATCGGTTAACGCCGACTAACCTTCATCCGAACACGAGCGAAACGAATCATGACCGAATCAGCGACTTGGCCCGATTCAGTGTTTGTTCCCTACCATCTATTGTAGCTTAATTCGGATTAACCACAAACGGGTCCCCGTCCGGCCCGTCAGCCCGCCTTGCACTCGGCGCTGACGCGCCTGGCGTCCATCACCCCGGCCAGGGGGAGGCCGTTGATGGTCTTCATGTGGACGTTCAGGCGGAAGCTCTCGGGCGTGTAGGTCCCGTTGGCCGTCACCGGGGCCACGCGCCCCTTCTTGTCGGTCCAGGTGCCCTTCAGCGCCACCTTGCCGTCCTGCACCACGCGGGTCTCGTAGTCGCAGGTATATTTGCGGGTGCAGATGCCCTTGGAGAACTGCTCGACGTCGGCCTGCTTGAGGCAGCGGTCCTCGCCGCCGGCCGGGATCGGGCCGATGCGGTAGCTGTACTCCCACTGGCCGGGCAGGATCGTCGCACGCGCCCCGGCGGCGCCCGAGGCCTGGTGGGCGATCCTCGGCGCCGCGACGGCCGCCACCGCCCCCAGAATCAGGGTTCCGGCGATCATGGCGGGGACAAGCAGGCGCATGCGGTCGATCTCCTGGCGAGGCGGCTTATATATAGAGAGGCAGATGAACCGTGCTTGAAGGCGATGTTGGGGCACGGGATCGTCCGGCGCGGCTTGACTCGGGAAGGCCCCTTCGCCTATATCGCCCGCTCTCGCGCGGCGGTCCGTCCTTCGCGCGCCGAAATTCATGTTGCGGAGCCGTCGGCTCCGCCCAAGCCCAAGGTATCCACCATGTCGCGCCGTTGCGAACTCACCGGGATCGGTCCGATGGTCGGCCACAATGTGAGCCACTCGAACATCAAGACCAAGCGCCGCTTCCTGCCGGCCCTGTCGCCCGCGTCGCTGCAGTCGGACTCGCTGGGTCAGACCTTCAAGCTGCGCATCAGCAACGCGGCCCTGCGCACCCTGGACTTCAAGGGCGGCCTGGACACCTTCCTGCTGGGCGCCAAGGACGAGCAGCTGTCGCCGCGCGCCCTGAAGATCAAGCGCCAGGTCAAGGCCAAGGTTTCGGCCGCGGTCGCCGCCTAAGCATCTTCGGTTTCGACCGACGTAAGACCCGCGAGGTTCGCCTCGCGGGTCTTTTCGCGTTTGGACCGGGGCCAGGCCGCCGGCCGGCCTTGCGCCGTCGCCGGCAAGACCGGTGTTGACACCCATATATATGCATGTAAGTGTATATGCATGGAAACGCAGATAACTATTTTCCACGCGCTCGGCGACCCGACCCGGCTCCGTATCGTCGAGGCGATGAAGTCGGGCGAATGCGCGGTCGGCGACATCGTCGAGCGCATGGACATCCATCAGTCCGGCGTCTCCCGCCACCTTCGCATCCTGACGGAAGCCGGGATCGTGCGCATGCGCCCGGACGGCCAGAAACGGCTCTATTCGCTCCGCAAGGAGGCCTTCGACCAACTCGAAGCCTGGGTGGCCGACTACCGCCGCCATTGGGAGGCCCGGCTGGACCGGTTCGGCGCCGCCCTCGAACGCAACCGGGCGGCGGAAGAGACCGCCGACAAGGAGGACGCCAAGTGAACGACACCACCGCCACCCGCGCCGCGCGCGCCCAGTTCTCGATCCAGCGCACCTACGCCGCCTCGCTCGACGAGGCCTGGGCCCTGTGGACCACCAAGGCCGGCATCGAATCCTGGTGGGGCCCCGAAGGCTTCGAGGTGACCGTCACCGCCCTGGACCTGCGCCCCGGCGGCGAGCTGAGCTATCTGATGACCGCCGTCGCGCCGGAGATGGTGGCGTTCATGAAACAGTCGGGCATGCCGCTCTCCACCCCGTGCAAGGTCACCTATACCGAGGTCTCCGCGCCGAGCCGACTGGCCTACAAGACCCTGACCGACTTCGTGCCGGGCGTCGAACCCTACGAGGTCGCCACCGTGGTCGAGCTGACGGCGGCCGGTAGTGGCACGACCCTGACCATCACCTTCGACGCCATGCACGACGACGCCTGGACCGAGCGGGCCCGCGCCGGCCACGAGAGCCAGATGCGCAAGCTGGACGCCCTGCTGGCGGCCCAGGGCAAGGGGGCGGCGTCGTGAGGGTCCCGCTCGCCAGCCTCGGCGCGATCGTAGCGGGGGTCGCCGTCACGGCGCTGACCGCCACCCTCATGGACATGGCGATGCACGCCGCCGGCGTTTTCCCCAGCCCGCCCCAGGCGATGTCCGATCCGCTGTTCGTCCTGGCCGCGGCCTATCGCGCGGCCTTCACCATCGCCGGCGGCTACGCCACCGCCCGCCTGGCGCCCGACCGGCCCATGCGCCACGCGTGGATCCTGTCCGGGATCGGCCTGGCGGCTGGACTGGCGGGCGTGGCCGCCTACTACGCCGAGGGCGGCGGCCGGCTCGGCCCCGCCTGGTATGCTCTGGCCATCCCTCTGGAAGCCGTTCCCTGCGTCTGGCTGGGGGCCCGGCTGGCCGTCTCGCGGCGCGCGCCGGACGAGCGGCCGGCCTAGGGGGCGCGGACGGCGAATGGCCCGGGCGCCCACGAAAAAGCCCTCCCCGTCGCCGGGGAGGGCTCTTCAACGCCACTGAAAGGGGCCGATACGCGCCCCGTACAAACTTTCGAAGGCCGGGCCTTAGCGGGCGCGGATGGCCGGGTTGGCTTCGTTGTAGGCGACCAGTTCCGGATTGTTCAGCTTGCTGATCGCGTCGTTGACCGAAGAGCGGACGCACGAAGGATACAGGTAGGTGGCCAGGGTTTCGCCACGGACGGTCTGCCAGCAGACGGTCGAGGCGGCCTTGACGATCTCGGCGCGCAGCTCGGCCGGGGCCTTGCCAGCGGTCGTGATGCGGATTTCGGCGGCGCCGGCGGGCGCGGCGGCGAACAGGGCGACGGCCGAGGCGGCCAGGACGATGGAGCGGATCATGGGACGGATTCCAGAACAGCGTTGATCTTCAACCCGTCCGGAATGCGTTTCCCCGTGGCGGCTGGTCCAGGATCTCGCCCGCTCTGCCGCCCTGCTCACGCTATAACTAGCCGCTCGTCACTTATCAACGGTTATATTGCAGTGCGGTCGCAAAACCGGTTGACGCCCATTGTCGCGGCAAACGCGGGCGAAAACCCGGTCCCACGCCGCCGAGGCCGCGCGGGACCGGGTCCGAAGAGTCCTTAGTAGCTGACCTTCAGCAGGCCGCTGGTGCGGAACGCCTGGCGGTCATAGGCCTTCAGGTTGGGGCTGCCCACCTTCTCGACGGCGTCCCGGGTCACTTCGCGCACGCAGGTGACATAGAGGTCGCTGGGGTGGTCGCCCACGTCCTCGCGGCAGATCGACGAGGCGGCGGCGACGATGTCGGCGTGGATGGCGGCGACGGTGCGGCCGCGGACCTTGACGTGCTGCTCGGCGGCGGAGGCCGACGAAACGGTGGTCAGGGCCATGGCCGAAGCGGCCAGAACAAACAGAGTCTTCATGATTTCAGTTCCGAAAGGGGGTTGGGGTTCAACCACCTCCCGACGCGTTCCTCTGATGGCCGTTGGGATCTCGCCCGCTCAATCCATCGAAGGTAGCGCTAACATGACAACGTTGTCTATTGAAGTAAAATATTGAGTTTCAAAAGAAACTACCCAAAACGCCGCTTCCTTGGGCATCCGCCGCCCCACCTGCCCCGAACCCTCCTCGACCTTATCGGCTGGACCGTATTGTACGGAAATCCGCACAGCCCGTGCCGATTGCATCCGGTTATCGAAGATCGCGCTCGTCGCTAGTTTGCGGCCATCGAACAAGGGAGACGACAATGCGGGCGATCGATCAGGCGGGGACCTTCACCCTGGGCGGCCGGACGGTGCGACGGCTGGGCTATGGCGCCATGCAGCTGGCCGGGCCCGGCGTCTTCGGCCCGCCGCGCGACCGCGACGCGGCCTTGGCCGTCCTGCGCGAGGCGGTGGCGGCCGGCGTCGACCACATCGACACCAGCGACTTCTACGGCCCCCACGTCACCAACCAGATCATCCGCGAGGCGCTGGCGCCCTATCCCGACGACCTGGTGATCGTCACCAAGATCGGCGCGGTGCGCGGCGGCGACGCCTCCTGGAACCCGGCCTACGGCGCCGACCAGCTGGAGCGCGCGGTGCACGACAACCTGCGCAATCTGGGGCTCGAGACGCTGGACGTCGTCAACCTGCGGATCATGTTCGACGTCCACGGCCCGGCCCAGGGCTCGATCGCCGAACCGCTGGAGACGCTGGCCGGCCTCCAGCGCCAGGGCCTGGTGCGCCACATCGGCCTCAGCAACGTGACCGCCACCCAGGTCGCGGAGGGGCGCGGGATCGCCGAGATCGTCTGCGTGCAGAACCAGTACAACCTGGCCCACCGCGACGACGACGCCCTGATCGACGCCCTGGCCGAGGACGGGATCGCCTATGTGCCGTTCTTCCCGCTGGGCGGCTTCAGCCCGCTGCAGTCGACCGCCCTGCCCGACGTCGCCGCACGGCTGGACGCCACGCCGATGCAGGTCGCCCTGGCCTGGCTGCTGCGCCGCGCGCCCAACATCCTGCTGATCCCCGGCACCTCGTCGGTCGCCCACCTGCGCGAGAACCTGGCGGCGGCCTCGCTAGTGCTGCCGGACGCGGTGATGGCGGACCTGGACGGGATCGGGCGGGCGTAGGGACGGCGGCTGCCTCTCAACACCGTCATCCCGGGCCTTGGCCCGGGATGACGACGCTTGTAAGCGCCCTACCGCCGCCGCACCGGCTTGGCCGGTTTTGGCGGCGCGGGCGGCGGCGGCGGCGGGGCCGTCCAGTCGAAGGCCATCAGCAGGGTGCGTTCCTGCGGCGCGTCGTTGTCGTCGGTGATCAGGTAGATCCGCGTGGCGCCCGACGGGCTGCGGGACAGCGCGACCCCCTCGAAGTTGTCGCGGGTCACGGCCCCGTCCAGGGTCAGGGTCGCGGCCAGATACTGCCTGGCGGCCGGGGCCCGGGGGTCGATCACGAACCGCACCTGGCCACGCCAGCCGCGGATCGGGTCGTAGGCGCGGAACAGGCTGGCGACCGACTGCCCCTCGAAGGCCGCGAAGCTGGTCAGGCCCCAGGTGAAGTCGGGCGGCGACTGCGGGGCCTGGCCCACGCAGGGGACCGACAGCCGGCACAGCCACACCTCGCCCTCCTCGCCACCCACCAGATAGGCGTCGGGGCCGGCGATCGGATAGGCGGTCAGGGCCTCCATGCCCTCGTTGTCGGGGAAGGTGGTGGCCGGCTTGTTGACGGCGCGCGGCGGGCCGTAGGTTCCGTCGGCCTGGCGGGGATAGAGCCAGATGCGGTGATCGCGCTCGAAGCTGACCAGGCGGTCGCCATTGGGCAGGATCGCCAAGCCCTCGGCGTCGGCCTTTTCCTTGCCCTGCAGCGGCTGGCCGTCCAGGCCCTTCAGCGACGACAGCTTGCCGTCGGTCAAGCCGACCAGGCGGCCGGCCTCGTCCAGCTTCAGCCGGGCCTCGAACAGGTCGCCCTCGTCGCTGATCGCCACCAGCCCGCCGTCGGGGCCGAACTTCAGGTCCGACAGGCCGTGCAGGCGCTGGGTGTCGGGGCTGCTGACCGCCACGCCGCCGGCATAGACGAAACGGCCGATGGAGCCTGAAGCCAGGGAGAGGGGCGGCGGATTGGCCGAGCTCAGCGGAACCGGCGTGGCCGTCAGGCTGATCTCCGGCCCGACCTTGACCGGGGCGACCGGCAGGACGGCCGGCTGCGGCGGGGCCTTGGCGCACTGGCCCAGGGCCGCCGAGGCCAGGCCCAGCACGAGGAAGCCGCGCAGTCCGATCACGCGGGAACCTTGCGGGCGGGCTTGGGCGCCTGCGGCTGCACGGTCGGCGGGGCGCTCAGCAGGCCCCTGGCCCGCTTGACCGCCTTGGGCTCCTCGTCGAACAGCCCGGCCAGTTGGTCGACCAGGGCGCCGCCCAGCTGCTCGACGTCGACGATGGTCACCGCCCGGCGGTAGTAGCGCGTCACGTCGTGGCCGATGCCGACGGCGATCAGCTCGACCGGGCTGCGGGTCTCGATCTCGGCGATCACCTGCCGCAAGTGGCGCTCCAGATAGTGGCCCGAATTGACGCTGAGGGTGGAGTCGTCCACCGGCGCGCCGTCGGAGATCACCATCAGAATGCGGCGGGCTTCGGGCCGGCCGATCAGCCGCTGGTGGGCCCACATCAGGGCCTCGCCGTCGATGTTCTCCTTCAGCAGGCCCTCGCGCATCATCAGGCCCAGGTTCTTGCGGGCCCGCCGCCACGGCGCGTCGGCGCTCTTGTAGATGATGTGGCGCAGGTCGTTCAGCCGGCCCGGGGCGGGCGGCTTGCCGGCCTTGATCCACTCGTCGCGGGCGCTGCCGCCCTTCCAGGCGCGGGTGGTGAAGCCCAGCACCTCGACCTTGACCGCGCAGCGCTCCAGGGTGCGCGCCAGGATGTCGGCGCAGACGGCGGCCACCATGATCGGCCGGCCGCGCATCGAGCCGGAATTGTCGATCAGCAGGGTCACGACCGTGTCGCGGAATTCGACGTCCTCCTCCTGCTTGAACGACAGGGGGGCGGTGGGGTCGATGATCACCCGGGTCAGGCGGGCGACGTCCAGCATCCCCTCCTCCAGGTCGAAGGTCCAGGCGCGGTTCTGCTGGGCCAGCAGCCGCCGCTGCAGCTTGTTGGCCAGGCGCGAGACCACGCTGGAGAACGCCGCCAGCTGCTGGTCCAGATAGGCGCGCAACCGCGTCAGTTCGTCGGCGTCGCACAGCTCCTCGGCCGGCACCACCTCGTCATAGGCCGTGGTGAACACCTTGTAGGCCGGCTCGTTGGCGCCGCCCTGGCCCTGGTCCGGACGGGCCGGCTTGGCGCCGTCGCCCATCTCGGGAGCCTCGTCGGTGTCCTCCGGGTCGCCGTCCTGCTCGGACTGGACCATCTCCTCGTCGCCGGCCTCGGACTCGCGGTCCGAGGTCTCGGCCTGCTCGGGCTGGGCGCCGTCGGACTGCTCGCCCTCGCCTTCGCCGGAATCGTCCTCAGAGGCCTCGGTGTTCTGGTCCTCGTCGCCCTCGTCCTCGTCGGACTGCTCGGTGGCGTCGGACATCTCCTCGCCCAGGTCGAGGTCGCGCAGGATCTCGCGGGTCACCCGGGCGAAGGCGGCCTGGTCGTCGATGGCCGCGGCCAGGCGGTCCAGGTCCTTGCCGGCCCGGGCCTCGATGTCGGCGCGCAGGATGTCGACCAGGGCTTTCGCGCCATCCGGCGGGGCGTCGCCGGTCAGGCGCTCGCGGACCATCAGCGACAGGATCTCGGCCATGGGCGCGGACTGGCGGTCGGTGGCGACGGCGCGGGTCAGGCCCTGCTTCTCGAGGCGGGCCTCCAGGGCGGCGGTCAGGTTGGCGCGCACCCCGCCCAGGGCGTTGGAGCCGATGGCTTCCAGTCGCGCCTGCTCGATGGCCTCGAACGCCGCCTGGCCGTCGGGCGAGCCGGGGCGGGCGCGGGCGTGGGCGAGCGGGTCGTGGTGGGCCAGGCGCAGGGCCATCTGGTCGGCCAGGCCGCGGATGCGGGCGGCCTCCTTGGCGTTGAGGTCGCGCGGCGGGTGCGGCAGCACCGCCCGGTTGCCGACCAGGCTGGGGCCCTCGCCGGAGAACACCACCTCCAGGTCGGGGGTCTCGGCGAGCGAGCGCGCCGCGTGGGCCAGGGCGCGCTTGAACGGTTCGGTCGGGCTTTCGGGCTTGGAGGCCATGGGGATGGGTTACCGAGCCAGGGCCGTCAACACAAGCCGCCGAAGCGGGCCCGGAACGGAACAGGGCGCGCCGGGGCCGCGTTGCCCCTGCAAAGCCCGCGACAGGCGGGCGCGGTATCCGAGGAAACGATCATGTTGAAATGGGCTGTCATCCTGGCGATCGTCGCCCTGGTCGCCGGCGTCCTGGGCTTCACCGGCATCGCCGGCGCGGCGGCCGGGATCGCCAAGATCCTGTTCTTCCTGTTCCTGCTGGGCTTCATCATCTTCGCCCTCCTGGGGGTGACCGTGTTCAAGAGCGTGGCGAAGTAGGATTCTCGATGGAACCGCACTTGCCCCCTACTGGCCTTCGGCCGTCTTCCCCCAGAGGGGGAAGAGCCTGAAGCGCGAAGGCTCCGCCCCCTATGGAGGCGGACAGACGGCGAAGCCGTCAGGTGGGGGCAAGTGCGTGAGCCGCTATCTAGCGGCCGTGTAAGCCTTGCTCTGCTCCCCGACCACGGCGACCAGGTCGCCCATCGTCAGGTTGACGTCCACAAGATGCAGCCCCCAGTCCTTCAGCGGCTGGCCCAGCACCAGCAGGTCGCCGGGGATGGTGTCCGTGCGGGGGTCGGCCTTGTCGGGATGGACGGCCACGGCCAGGTAGTCGAAGCCGCCGCTGCTGACGCACTCGGCCGAGACCAGGCCGGGCAGCTCGACGAACGGCGTCGAGACCGTCACGTCCCTGGCCCAGACCGTGGCCGGGCGCATGGCCGTGCCCATGATCGTATGGTCGCTGAAATAGCTGCGCACCGGGGCCGAACCGCCCGCCAGGGCCGCGGGATTGACGCAGGCGGCCCTCATCCCCGGTTCGGCGACCTTGCCGAAGAACTTGCTGGTCGCCGGCGGCGGACTGTCGGCGCGGAACGAGACGTAGGAGATCACGCAGCCGGTCTGGCCGGCCTTGCGGCACAGGGGCAGCGAGCCGTAGGCGTCCCGGGCCGGGTCGACGGGGGTGTTCATGCCCAGGATCAGGGCCGAGACCAGCTGCCTCTGCACCGGCTTGCCGTCGATCTCTTCCTTGATCAGCCGCAGCAGGATGTGCGAGCCCTGCGAGTGGCCGACCAGCACCACGCCGCGGCCGTGGTTGTCGCGGGCCAGGTAGTCCTTCCAGGCGGCCAGGACGTCGGCATAGGCCAGCTCGCCGTCGCCGGGCGAGGCCTGGCCCATCATGACCTTGCGCAGGGCGGCGATGGTCACCTGCCGGTAGCTGGGGGCGTACAGCTTGCAGACCTGGCCGAAGCGGCCGAACTGCTGGCCGGCCACGGCCTTTTCCGGCAGGTCCGGCGTCATGTCGCTGTTGCCGCCGGGGTCGGACGACACCGTCGGATAGACGTAGAAGCAGTCGATCGGGGCGTTCGGGTCGGCCTTGAAGGCCTCGAGGCGGGTCGAGCCGTCCGCCTGGATCACCGTGGCGGCCTGGTCGGCGGCGCAGGCGTCCGGCCGGCCGGGCCGGCACAGCCAGCTGGCGTCCTGCGCATAGTCGTTCGGGGTCACCGGGCCGGCGGGCGCCGGCTGGGCGCACGCCGCCATGCCCAAGCCCAGGCCGGCGATCAGGCCCAGCGCGGCCCACAGCTTGCGTGACATTCCACCCCTCCAACGCCTGTTCGCGGCGGAGGATGGCTTGGGCGGAGGTGGAAGGGAAGAGCTCGCGACATACTGGCGGCGCCGCTGGACGCCCCCTCCCCCGCGATGCGGGTGAGGAGGAAGCGGGCCGATCTTCTCCTCCCCCGCGCAACGGGGGAGGTGGCGCGTCGCGTAGCGGCGTGACGGAGGGGGCGTCCAGCCGCTAGGCCGGCAGCCACCGGCGCGGGAACTTGTCGCCCAGGGCCCGCGCCTCGCCCGGCTTCAGGCCCAGTTCCCGCATCTTGTAGGCGACGACCTCGCGCAGGGCCTCCACGGGCTCGCGGCCGCCGGACGGGCTGGAGGCGACGGGACCGGCCTGCATGGCCAGGTCGACCGCCGCCCACTCGGCCTGGGCGCGGTCGGGCTTGCCGACGGCGAAGTAGTGGCGGACCGGCAGGCGCTCGCCCGCGATCTCGACCATCACGCCGACGACCCAGCCTTGAACGATCAGATCGGCGTCGGGGCGCTGGCGGAACATGCCCGCCGATGTAGCAGGTTTCGGCGCGCCGTCACCCGGCGTGACGCAGGCTCAGCCCAGGACCTGGAACGCCGCCTGGCTGATCAGGCCCAGGGTCAGCCACAAGCCAAGGCCCAGGGCGATATAGATGGCCTTGGGGGTACGCCGGTTACGGAAATGGTGGATCTCGTGTCTCGCCATCGCCCAGCCTCCTGAACGCCTCCTGCGTTCGCGGAGTCAAAAACGAGCGTCGCCATGGATTCGCTGCATCCGTTAACGCGACCGTGATCGGTTATCCACAAGCGGAGCGGGAAACGTGGACGAAACTCTCGCGCCGCGCTCGCAACGAATCCTTCGGACCGGAGGGCGCTTTCCGGACTTGGGCCCGACCGATCTCAAGCGCCCGGCGGCCTTTTGTTTCTCCGTTTTCCCGATTTCCCCCGCATGAGTTCGCCTGCGTCACGGAAACATCCCAGTCTTCACGGGTTATGTAATCCCGAGAGGATTGCAGACGTGCGAGCCCAGCAAATTCTTTTTGTCGAGGACGACTTAATCACCAGCCTTTCTTCTTGCGATTTTCTTCGCGATCGCGGCTTTCGAGTCATGGAAGTGGCAAGCGCCGAATCGGCGGCCGAGATCGTCGATCAGCGGGGCTATCTCTCGGGCCTGGTGTGCGACATCGATCTTGGCCCCGGCGCCGACGGCTTCCAGGTCGCCCGCCGAACCCGCCTGACCTATCCCGGGCTTCCCGTGGTCTTCGTTTCGGCGACGGCGGCGTCGCGCCATCTGATCGAGGGCGTGGACGGGTCGGTTTTCATCCCCAAGCCCTACCATCCTCGACAGATCGCCGAGGCGCTTTGCGCCTTGTCGCCGCATCAGGCGGTCGCCTAGGACCTCGCGCCGGGCCAGGACAGAAAAAGGGCGGGACCTTTCGGCCCCGCCCTCGTTCATTTCGTTCAGCTGAACTGACGAGACTTCCTTAGGAGTCCATGTCGCCACCCGGGATCGACACGTCGATCCCGGCCCCTTGAGGATGGGCGACTTTTTATGGACTTCCTTAGAAGTCCATGTCGCCCATGCCGCCCATGCCGCCGCCGGGAGGGCCGCCGGCCGGAGCGTTCTTCTTGGGCGCTTCGACGATGGCGGCTTCGGTGGTGATCAGCAGGCCGGCCACCGAGGCGGCGTCCTGCAGGGCGGTGCGGACCACCTTGGCGGGGTCGATGACGCCGTCGGTGATCAGGTCGACATACTGCTCGGTCTGGGCGTTGAAGCCGAAGGTGGCCGAGTCGTTCTCGAGGATCTTGCCGACCACGATCGAGCCTTCGACGCCGGCGTTCTCGGCGATCTGGCGGATCGGGGCCTGCAGGGCGCGACGGACGATGGCGATGCCTGCGGTCTGGTCGTCATTGTCGCCGACCAGGGTCGCCAGGGCCTTGGAGGCCTTCAGCAGGGCCACGCCGCCGCCGGGGACGATGCCCTCTTCCACGGCCGCGCGGGTCGCGTTCAGGGCGTCGTCGACGCGGTCCTTCTTTTCCTTCACCTCGACTTCGGTCGAGCCGCCGACGCGGATGACCGCGACGCCGCCGGCCAGCTTGGCCAGACGCTCTTGCAGCTTTTCCTTGTCGTAGTCCGAGGTGGTGTCCTCGATCTGCTTCTTGATCTGCGAGATGCGGGCCTCGATGGCCGACTTCTCACCGACGCCGTCCACGATGGTGGTGTCGTCCTTGGTGATCGAGACCTTCTTGGCCTTGCCCAGCATGTCGAGCGAGACGTTCTCGAGCTTGATGCCCAGGTCTTCGCTGACGACTTGGGCGCCGGTCAGGATGGCGATGTCTTCCAGCATGGCCTTGCGGCGGTCGCCGAAGCCCGGAGCCTTGACGGCGGCGACGCGCAGGCCGCCGCGCAGCTTGTTGACCACCAGGGTGGCCAGGGCTTCGCCCTCGACGTCCTCGGCGATGATCACCAGCGGACGGCCCGACTGGACGACGGCTTCCAGCACCGGCAGCAGCGGCTGCAGCGAGGACAGCTTCTTTTCGAACAGCAGGATGAGCGGCTCTTCGAGCTGAACTTCCATCTTGTCGGCGTTGGTGATGAAGTACGGCGACAGGTAGCCGCGGTCGAACTGCATGCCTTCGACGACGTCGAGTTCGGTCTCGGCGGTCTTGGCTTCCTCGACGGTGATGACGCCTTCGTTGCCGACCTTGTCCATGGCGCGGGCGATCATGTCGCCCACTTCCTTGTCGCCGTTGGCCGAGATGGTGCCGACCTGGGCGATTTCGGCGTTGGTGGTGACCTTCTTCGACGACTTCTTGATCTCGTCGACGACGACGGCCACGGCCTTGTCGATGCCGCGCTTCAGGTCCATCGGGTTCATGCCGGCGGCGACCGACTTGAGGCCTTCCTGGACGATGGCTTGCGCCAGCACGGTGGCGGTGGTGGTGCCGTCGCCGGCCTTGTCGTTGGTCTTGCTGGCCACTTCGCGGATCATCTGCGCGCCGAGGTTCTCGAACTTGTCAGCCAGTTCGATTTCCTTGGCGACCGAGACGCCGTCCTTGGTCGAGCGCGGGGCGCCGAACGACTTTTCGATCACGACGTTGCGGCCCTTGGGGCCCAGGGTCACCTTCACCGCGTTGGCGAGGATGTTGACGCCGCGCAGCATCTTGTCGCGCGCGTCCGAGGAGAAATAAACGTCTTTAGCGGCCATTTGAGAGCCCTTCTAAAAGAGAAACTTGGGTTCGAAAGCGGAGGACAGGTCGGGCCTTTAGGCCTCGACGATGCCCAGGACGTCGCTTTCCTTCATGATCAGCAGGTCCTGGCCGTCCACCTTCACTTCGGTGCCGGACCACTTGCCGAACAGGATGCGGTCGCCGGCCTTCACGTCCAGGGCGACGATGTCGCCCTTGTCGTTGCGGGCGCCGGGGCCGACGGCGACGACTTCGCCTTCCTGCGGCTTTTCCTTGGCGGTGTCGGGGATGATGATCCCGCCCTTGGTCTTGGTTTCTTCTTCGACACGCTTCACCAGGACGCGGTCGCCGAGGGGGCGAAATTTCATGGGTCGTTCTCCGTCAAGACGGTTTTAAAGATATGGTCCGTCGGCAAGCGGGGAGCGTCGCTGTTAGCAGTCGCTCCCATCGAGTGCCAACGCCGGGCAGGAGTTAGGACCGGGGGTTGGGGGAGTCAAGGACGACGCCCAATTTGCTGGGGGCGATTTGCTGTGGGCAAATCAGCCTCGGGCCGGGCGACGATCCGGCGACGGACATAGATAGGGAGGAAGACGGCGGCATGAAGACGATGAAAATCCCCGCCCTGGCCCCGGCCCTGGCCGCGATCGGCCTCCTGGTGCTCCCGGTCGGGCTGGCCGCCTGCGCCACCGCCGCGCCGCCCGCGCCGCGCGTCGTCACCGAGGCCGACGGCGGCCCGGTCGAGCTGGCGCGCGGCCAGGCCCTGGAGGTGCGGCTGGGTTCGAACGCCGGGACCGGCTATGCGTGGCGCCTGGACCGCGAGGCCTCGCCCCTGGTGCTGAGCGGCGGCTCCAGCCAGGACGTGGCCGCCAAACCCGGCCTGCCCGGCGGCCGGCTGACCACCGTCTATGCCTACCGGGGCGCCGGGCGCGGCAAGGCCGACCTGGCCTTCACGTTCAAGCGCCCCTGGGAGCCCGACAAGCCCGACGACCGCAAGGTGGTGTTCAAGGTGAAGGTGCGCTGATGATCGACCATGTCAGCCTGATCGTCCGCGACGTGGCGGCCTGCAAGGCCTTCTACGACGCCGCCTTCGCGCCCCTGGACATCGAGATCCTGCACCATGTCAGCGCGGAGGAAAGCGGCACGGTGGCCTATATGGGCTACGGCCCGCGCGCCGATGGTCGCGACCATCAGGCCGGCAAGCCCAGCTTCTGGATCGCCGGCGCCGAAACGCTCGACGCCGCGATCAGCTCGGCCCCGATGCACGTGGCCTTCGTGGCAGCCACACGCGCCCAGGTGGACGCCTTCCACGCCGCCGCCCTGGCCGCCGGCGGCGTGGACAACGGTGCGCCGGGCGTTCGGCCGCATTATCACCCCAACTACTATGGAGCCTTCGTGCTTGACCCGGACGGCCGCAACATCGAAGCCGTCTGCCATGCGCCCGCCTGAACGACCCGAGGCTGGGCGGTTGGAGACCAGACCCGCGTGACCCTTTCGAGCTACGGCCTTTCGCTCGTCCTGGCGATCATCGCCTGCGTGATCGGCGGGGTGCTGGGCGGCCTGACCCTGGTCCGGCCCGGCGCGGTCCTCGGCCTCACCGCCCTGGACAGCGACGCCCCGCCCACCGCCGGGCCCCCGGTGGAGGGCCAGGTGGAAGGCAGGACCGAGGGCCGGGCCCTGGGCGGCCTGCTGATCCTGTCGCACGGCGCGGCGGCCCTGTTCCTGGGCTACCAGTCGCATGTCGGGGCGGCCATGGCCTTCGCCCTGGCCATGGCCTGGGCCGGCGCCGCCCTGGGCCGCGCCGTCTCGGCCCTGGTCGACAAAGCCCGGGGCCGGTTCAACCTGGGCAGCCTGGCCTTCGAGATCCTGATCGCCGTCACCCTGTCCCTGCCGTTCTTCAACGCCGGCCGGCTGGTGGTGCTGCGCGGGCACGGGATGCTGGTTTAGGTTTTAGAGCGTTCGCTCATCCCTCTTTCAGCCGTCATCCCGGGCCTTGCGCCCACCGGAACCGACAAGAGCTGGCGGTGATGATCTGAACGTCCGCTTGCAGGCGGGACGCCAATGACGAATTTCGACCCAAGCGAGACATTGGGAAGGTCCGCTTGCGGGTCAGTACCCGAGCGGCAAATGCCCCCGCCAGAGCTCGATACCAACGAAGCCCAGTTGGGCCGCGAGCTTGTTTAAGATGGGCGTGACCTCAGAGGGCTCTGAGAACTCCTGGTAGATCGCGATCTTGACCGGTCGCCCTTTGGCCTCGACATCCCGCTCAACGATTTGCCCACTCTGAATGAAGGCAAGGTAGGCGTTCACCTTGCGCTCTATCGCTTGCAGGTGGGCGGAGGCTTCTGACCAATCGAGGTGATCGCTGATGGTAAGCACCATTTTGCCGGTGCTTGTCTCCAAGCCCATCGCATCAATCTGAGCGTCGTTTTCAATCGTCATGCGCGAGCAATCTGCCAAGCTCCGCTTCCTGCCGCAACTTAATGTCTGCAATCCACCCCGAACAGGCCTTCGCCTGGTCCGCTCGCCGGCATGGCACTCAAGATCCGACTTCAGGCGCGGCCCTCATTTCCGCACCCACCCATAGGCGACGGTCGGAAAGTCCGCTATCGCCATAGCGCAATGCGAGCGAGGGAACGCACGTGGAGGGCAAGCTCAAGAAACAACTCGCCATCCTTAGAGCGATCGTTGAGGACGGTGCCGATACTCTTGCAATCGATCGTGCGCTTGCCCCCATCGCGGAGGCTCAGGATCCGAGCACCATCGCCCCACTCCTGCTCTTGTTGCGGGATGTCCAAGACGACCACGGAATGTGGTCAATTCTCCACGCTGCCGAGCAGTTCGACGATAAAACGTACCTGTCCAGCTTCCTCTCGGTACTCCCAGATGTGGAAGCCATCGCGCCGAAATGGGCATCCATCCTAGTGATGCGCGTCCTCAACTCCGACACCTACAGATTGGAGTTGGCGCGTCAGCTTCGTGATGCAGACGCAGCGGTCAGGCGTTCAACAAAGCAAATCTGCGAACGGATAAACTCCGTCGATCCTCAATTCCTAGCCAAGACGACGGCGGTTCTGGTCGCGGCGGGGTGAGCTAACGTCTGCAAACCACCCATCGCAGACTCTCAAAACGTCCGCTTGGCGCAAGCCCGCATCCGCTCCGTATGCAGCTGCGCCTTAAACCCTTGGTGGATCGAAGCTGGTGGAAGAAGGATGCGGGACTGCGCTAGTCTCGCCCCCATGACCCAACGCCCCTTCGTCCGCCGCGAGATCCTGGTCGGCGCCGGCCTGCTGGCCGCCTTCCCGGCCGCCGCCCAGGTCGCGCCCGCCGCGCCTGCGCCCAAACCGCCTGTCTATGTCGCCCTCGACACGCCGCAGGGCCGGATCGTCATCGAGCTGGCCGTCGCCCAGGCCCCGGTCACCACCGCCAACTTCCTGCGCTATGTCGACCGCAAGCTCTATGACAAGGCCACCTTCTTCCGGGCCTCGCGGGCCCCGGGAGCGGTGGACTACGGCCTGATCCAGGGCGGGCTGCAGAACGTCGGCGCCCTGCCGCCGGTGGCCCACGAGCCCACCAGCCAGACCGGCCTCAAGCATGTCGACGGCACGGTGTCGATCGCCCGCACCGCCCCGGGCACCGCCACCTCGGACTTCTTCATCTGCATCGGCGACGCGCCCTATCTGGACGCCAATCCGGCCGCGCCAAATAGCGACAAAGGGGCCGACAACCTGGGCTTCGCCGCCTTCGGCCGGGTGGTCCAGGGCATGGACGTGGCCAAGAAGATCCTGGCCCTGCCCACGCCCGGCAAGGCGATCAATCCGGTGATGAAGGGCCAGATCCTCGATCCGCCGGTGCCGATCACCTCGGCCCGCCGCGTCCCGGCCCCCGCCGGCCCTGACGTCACCGCGCCGCCCAAGCTCTGAGACCTTCCGGGATGACAACGGCGAGGTAGCTTCGGCGGGCCAAGCCCCCGCGTGCGCCCAAAAAAGAAGGGCGGCGCCGTCGCCGGCGCCGCCCGTTGAAGCCTCCGGGGGAAGGAGGATGGAGTCAGAAGCTGGCCCGCAGGCCCAGCAGCACCTGGCGGCCGGGGTAGTAGACGCTGTACGGCGCGTTGTCGTAGCCGAACGTGGTCCGCAGGGGCTCGTTGGTGATGTTCAGGGCGTCCAGCGTCACGCGCCAGGCCTTGTCGGCGAACGGCAGGACGTAGCCGGCCGAGACGTCCAGCTGCCCCCGGGCCTCGGCCCTCAGCGGCACGTTGATGTTGTTCTGCGGGCCGTTGGCGGCGACCGACTCGTCGTTCCAGACGTAGTTCACGCTGAGCGACGCGCCGTAGCCCTCGTAGAAGCCCTGCAGGTTGAAGCGGTACGGCGCGACGCCGGGGGCGAACAGGCCCGTCGACGAGCTCTGCTCCAGCTTGGTGGCGTTGGCCGAGAAACCCAGGCCCTTGACCAGGAAGTCCAGCGGCTGGACCCAGGTCAGCTCGACGCCCTGGATCAGCAGCTTGTTCAGGTTGATCGGCCGGTTCAGCGTCACGGTGGCGACGTTGGGACCACCGCGCAGGGTCAGGGCCTGCTGCTGGGAGGTGTTCAGGTCAGTGTAGTTGATGCCCAGGGCGGTGAACGGCACGGTGGTCTGGGTGGTGACCGTGAAGCCGTCGACGTCCTTGCGGAAGAACGCCACGCCCACATAGCCGATGCCGCCGGTATAGTACTCGCCGCCGATGTCGATGTTGTTGGAGGTGTAGGGCTTGAGGTCCGGATTGCCGGCGCTGGCGACCTGGGCCGAGATGTCCGAGAAGGTCGTGCCGGGCAGCAGCTGGCTGGCGTCGGCCCGGGTCATGCTGCGCGAGATCGCCAGGCGCAGCTTGATGTTCTCGGCCGCGTCATAGGTGAAGTTGGCCGAGGGCAGGACGTCGTCGTACTTGGCCGACAGGGTCTGGTCGGTCAGGCCCGAGGCCACCTGGATCGGGCTGGTGACGGTCTGGTCGGTGTGGAAATAGCGCAGGCCGACGTTCATCGTCACGTCGCGGTCGAGCAGCGAGCCCTTGGCGTTGGCCTCGACATAGGTTCCCCAGGTCTTCTCGTCGATGTCGCCGACCGAGCCGCCGGTCACCGCGCTGCGGGTCTGCGGGGCGGTGTCGCGGTAGAAGGCGTAGTTGGTGGCCTTCTTCAGCGCCTCCAGGTTGGTCATGATGTAGCTGGTGTAGCCCACGTCGCCGTCGGCCAGGTGGCCGAAGTCGTCGACGTTGAGGCGCCGCAGGTACTGGCCGACCTGGGCGTTGGTCACCAGGCCCGTCGTGCCGTCGCAGGTGGCGCCGCAGACGGCGGTCTGGAAGGCGGTCGAGTTGTCGAAGGCGCGGATCGTGCGGCTGGCCTGGTCGTAGGCCGCCCCGACCTTGATGTTGACGTCGCTGTCGCCGAAGCGCGCATCGACGTGGGCGCCCTTGGTGGTGGTCTCGCGGGCGATGTTCTGGACGTTCACCCGGTACCACCGCCAGCCGAGATTGGGGTCGCCCAGGTCGCGGTTGGTGGTGATGCTCGGCTGGCCGCTGTCACTGGCCTGGTAGTAGACCTCCAGGCCGCTTTCGCGCGGGGTCTGGAAGTCGAACTGCGGCTGCTCGCGGAAGAAGGTCGAGTGGCCGTAATTGACCTGGGCGTCGACGACCACGTTCTCCCGCGGCTGCCAGCGCATCGTCGGGTTGACGTTGTAGAACTTGGTCATCTG